>Ga0209935_1001988_pt1 | contig 27646 bp, 41 predicted proteins | sample ThiBio_1000_plan_2_FD_183958 | JGI IMG/M metagenome (GOLD analysis project Ga0209935, IMG submission 183958) | Wastewater bioreactor microbial communities from Cape Town, South Africa - Thiocy_cont_1000_plan (SPAdes) | ecosystem: Engineered > Bioreactor > Thiocyanate-remediating >...
TGCTCGTCGCCTCCAACAAGCTCGCCACCTTCCCGCCGTCGATCGGCTCGCTGCAGCACACGCTGACGCGCCTCGTGGCGCATGACAATCCATTCGACACGCTACCATCCTCGTTCCAACTCCTCAACAACCTCGAGACCATCACGCTCGAGGACGTACGCATCATTGCTTCAGCCGAGAGCATCGAGAAGCTCCCACCGTTGAAAGAGTCTACATCGTCCTCATCATCCTCATCATCATCATCCTCCTCGACTACCAGCACCAGTACAACCTCATTGGCTGTATCCTCGTCTTCCTCTTCCACCACACCAACGACAGCAACCACTTCGACACCATCACCATTAGATGATCTAACTGGAGGTGATTCACCAACGATACCACCGCAACAATCTGAACCATTACCAGCAATCACCATTAGTTCATCGTCCGCTATTCCATCAACCGAATTGATACAAATTGAAAAGGTTCGTTCACATGAATCACTCACTCACTCATTACTCGCAACTGATCAATAACAACAATGAATTGTGTTGTGTATTGTGTAGTTGATTCAACTCTTACAAAGCTCACCTCATCCAGGAATCATGAGAGCTCTCGCTACACTCTCACGAACGCCCGAGTATCAAGATGCTCTCGTCGAGGCAGCTGCTCATTTTCTGGCCTACATTGCCAACAGCGTCACGGACGAAGGAGCAGCAGCGGCCGCGCGTACGATTCGCATCTTGGCCGAGGTGTCGTTCTTTCGGCCGCATCTGTTCAACTCGGGCGCGACCGACGTGCTGATCGCCAAGGTGCAAGTCGAGCGCTTCCACTCGATCGTCGCCGCCAACTGCCTCGATGCGCTGGCGTGGTGTTGTCTGCACGAGCAGGTGCGCGACGCCGTGTTGCAGCAGGTGGGCATCGAGCCGTTCGTGGCGGTCGAGCGAGACGCAGCGACACTTCCCGAGGTGGCTGGTGCATGCCGCAAGCTGCTCGCCGCCATGGGCTACGTCGAACACCTCGAACGCCGCTTCCTCGACGTATCACGAGAGCGAACGCGCCCGCGAGGCCTGCGCATCCTGGCGATGGACGGCGGCGGCACGCGTGCCATGGTGCTCATGTCGATTCTCTCAGCCGTCGAGGCACGTACCGGCAAGCGCATCCACCAGCTCTTTGACCTGATCTGCGGCACATCGACCGGCGGTATCATGGCGGCGGCCTTCGGTCTTCGCCGCATGTCGGCGCTCGAGGTCGAGTCGCTCTTCCGCGAGGTGGTCGGCAAGGTCTTTAGCTCGGCGCCGCCGGTCGTCGCCGATCCCAACAAGTCGGCGTCGTTCTTCGAGTTTCGTCGCAAGTTGCGCAAGCTACTCACGACCGGCGGCCGCTACGACACGGCCATGTTCGAGTACATTCTGCAGGAGCACTTTTCGCGCATGGCCATGATCGACTCGGCCGCCGGCGAAGGCGTGCCCAAGGTGGCATTCGTCGCGACGCTCATGAGCTCCAAGCCGCCCAAGCCCTACATTCTACGCAACTACACGTACCCGCCGGTGGCGCCGAAGCGCAGCCGCTATCCCGGCACGTGCGAGCGGCGCATCTACGAGTGCGTGCGTGCCACCACCGCTGCCACGACGCTCTTCTCCGAGGTCGAGTTCGACGGCACGCGCCTCTCGGACGGCGCCATGGTGTCCAACAACCCGACCGCCATCGCGCTCCACGAGGCACAGTGCATCTGGGGCCGCGATCGACCGCTCGACTGCGTGCTGTCGCTCGGTACCGGCAAGGGCCTCGAGGCCGAGCAGGAGAAGGGCCTCGCCGATCTGTTCCGCATCGTGCTGTACGGCGTGACCGACGTCGAGCGTACGCACGAGGTGCTCGAGGACGTGCTCGAGCCCGACATCTACTATCGCTTCAACCCACAGAGCGAGCTGGTCGACGTGGCGCTCGACGAGGTGCGCCTCGAGAAGCTCAACCAGATGCAGGCCGCAACCGAGTTGTACATTCGCGACAATCACGAGACTTTTGAGCGTCTTTGTAGTGCGCTGCTGAGGTGATGACTATGACGGCTATTGGTTGATGGTTGATGGTTAATGGTTGTTGTTGTTGTTGTATTGAAGCGAGCGAAATACTAAAAACAGTGACAGCACAAAATGAGAGAGAGCGAGAGAGTAATTGAGTGAGTGAGCGAGTAGAGAGTGGAGTAGCACTTTGTACATGATGGCGATACAAGAGAATACGAGAGAGAGAGAGAGAGAGAGAGAGAGAGAGAGAGAGAGAGTGGGGGATTGGGATATTGGGTTACGGCAGTGTCGCTACAACTATATCGATGCGCTGGCTCTTGACAATCTCCTGCGCAATCTCAAAGAGAATCTCGGGCGGTAACATCCACAACGGCGCTTCAGGGAAGCGAGGCAAGCCAGTCGTCTCATCAAAGAGCGACAAGCGAAGCAACGTGCCGATTTGGTCCTGGATGGCGCGTGGGAAACGGGTGTGTACATGAGGCGACCAAGGAGCGCGCAACTCTGCGAGAGAGCGAGTGAGAGTGAGAGAGAGAGAGAGAGAGAGAGAGAGAGAGAGAGAGAGAGTGAGTGAGAGTCCAGAACGAGCGAGGGGATGAGAGGGAGCCACTAACGAACCTCGCAGCATTCGCTCCGCTCGTTCAGTGGCCTTGGGCGACTTGACACCGTTGGACTTGGCGGCGATCAAGTACCACTGGAAGGCTTTGGCGTAGTTCTGTGGCGTGCCGATGCCCTCCTCGTACATGATGGCGACGCGGTACTGACCGAGGTCGTTGTCGTGCTCGGCAGCAAGCAGCCGCAGTCGGAAGGCCTCCTTGCAGTCGCGCTCGCCGCCGCGGCCCTTCTCGAGCATCGAGGCAAGCGCGCAGTTGGCACGAACGAATCCGGCGTTGGCAGCGTGTTGCAGCAACTCGCGCGCTCGTGTGAGGTCCTTCGGGCCACCATCGCCGCTTCGTAACATGCACGCAAAGCTATCACGTGGCTGGTCAGACTCTTTTGCCACCAAGGAGCTACGAAAACGAGCGAGCGCCTGATACCTGAAACAAGCATCGGCATCGCCAGCACTCGCCAGCTCACTGAATAACCGCCGCGCCTCGGCGTGGTTTTGCGTGCCGCCGAGACCCTTCCAGTACATGAGAGCGAGGTTGAACTTGGAGTCGGCATGGCCTTTGCGCGCTGCCTTCCGGTACAACCGACGAGCAGTCGCGGCATCTCGCTCTCCACCTTCGCCATTCGCGAGCATCTTGGCAAGATTGTACTAAACACGAACACATACGGTCAGCATTGCATTGCCACGGTGCGCAGCGTATCTCGTCTCTCGTCCTCTCTCGTACTCGAGCACGGGGATATCCATTGGCGGCGGCCAACTCGAACAACTGACGCGCCTTCGTGAGATTGACCTCGCCACCCTCGCCGCGCTTGAACATGAGCGCCAGGTTGTACTGCGCGTGTTCGTTGCCGGCTCGCGACGCCAGCGTGTAGAGGCGCTTCGCGAGCGAGAACGACGGATCGGCATCGGAGCACGCGCGCTTGAAGCGCCGCGCACACGCGTACAGCGCATTGCCGTGGCCCTGCTTGGCCGCCTGCTCGAGCAGTGCATAGTGCCGCGCGGCGTCACGTTCGCAGCCCTGGCCACGCTCGCTCATGACCGCCAGGTCGTACTGGGCCGCGCGGTGGCCTTGCTCGGCGGCGCGCGACATCCACTTGACGGCCTTGAGCGCGTTCTTGGGCCCGCCGAGGCCCTTGAGCCACATCTTGGCGAGGTGCTTCTGCGCCACCGCGATGCCGCGCTTGGCGAGCGCCAGAAAGATGCGCCGCGCCTCGGGCAGGTCGGTAGCACACCCGAATCCGACGCGATACGAGAAGGCCTTCAGATACTGCAGCAGCCAATCGAGTTCGATCGAGGCCGTAGGAGCGCTCTCGGCACGAGTGCCATCGATGCCGTGTTGCTGCTCACCATCATGATCGGCCTCCTCCTCATCATCGTCGTCATCGTCATCGTCCTTGTCGTTGTCCTTGTCGTTGCAACATTCCTGCTCCTCCTTGTGCGATTGTTGGCGAGCTCGTGCGATCGCCGATTCGTTGATGGCTGCGAGTTGGAGCACTCGCGTCACGGCGTCGGTGATGAGGTTCTGCGCACGCTGCTTGTCGCGCACGGTGCCCCAGCCCTTGCGCAGCGCCACGGCGAGCTGGTGCTGCGACAGCGGACATCCGAGTGCCATGCCTCGTTCGAGCCACCGCACCGACTCGTGCTCCACCGGTTGCCAGTCCAAGCTCAAGCTCTCGAGTGCCGCCGTCGCCTCACGTGAGTTGGCATCATGATGGCCGTTGAGGTGCTGTAGTGTGGCGTCGCGAGAAGGAGCAATGCTCATGGCATCCAGCACCGCTGCACCTGCTTGCTGGTGGTGCTTCTGGTGCTGCTGCTGCTCGTTGTTGGGTTGGTCGACCGCCATCAGCATGCTCATGTCGCCATTGCTGCCGTTACTGAGATGCAGCTCTTCGTCGTCGAACGACGAGTCGAGCACGCCGTACGATGCACGTAGCCCGACGTGGTGCTCCGATGCAGCCACCACCATGCCAGCGATCGAACGCAACTGCGGCCGATGCAGCAGCGACGACGACGACGAAGTGGTGGTACTTGCGGTTGGGAGACCTGGCGGCGCTTGTTGCTGAGCATGTGCCATAGTGGCGGTGGCGGTCGTTACGGCAGCAGGGGGCGGTGGCGTCGGCGTCGGGCTCGAGGCAGCGCGCGGTGTCGGCGTCGTTCGTGTTGACGACAGCGGCGACGCCGCGCCATCGAATGCGAACTCGAGGCCCGCACCTACACCTGCACCGGCACCTGCCACGCCATTCGCATGGGCCGTGACGCCATTGGCATCGTCGTCCTCGTCGTCGAGCGCGCTCTCGGAGGCGCTGCTGGTGGCGGTGCTGCTGCGCATCACGGCGCCGTCGCCACTGCCGGACAGCAGCGGCTGGCGCGCCATGAGCGACGCGATCGAGAGCTTGGCGATGCGCACCGGCGGAGCTGCTCCCAGTCGCGGCGAGCTACTCCGTGCAGTGAGCACTCCTGCGATCGACGACGAGGCCGACGCCGACGACGACGACGACGACGACGAGCCGTTGCTCGCGGTGCGCGATGGTATGGCAGAACGCGAGGTCGCCAAGCCGCGAGGCGACGGCGGCATCACGGCAGCGACCTGCGTCGGCGTCAGGCTCGAGAGCAACTCGGTGGCCTCGGTGGTGATCGAATCATCGCCGACGCCGTAGCAGTCGCGCAGCAGCAGCCCGAGGCAAGCCATGGCTCGCGCGCAGCCTGCCTCGGCCGCGGCCGTCAGCAACGCGCGGGCCGTGCGGTAGTCGTGCGCCAGGAAGGCCGCCTCGCCCGCCGCACACTGCGCCTCGGCACTCTGTGGCTGCTGTGCCTCAGCCATTCTTGAGGTAGCTAAGGAGAGTATATCTCTTGCTTGCTTGTGCTGCTTGCCTGCGAGCGTCTATGGTCCAGCGAGCAGCACTCGAACTCGAACTCGAACTCGAACTCGAACTCCTGCGCGCTATCGCCGCGCACGTGCTGGTGCGGCTGCGGCAACAAGAACACAACCACTCTGCCACGAGTACGATCGAGTACACGAGTGGGCTAGGACAGAGGAGCGATATCAACAGAGTCGCTCACAAAGCACGAGTCAAAGAGATCGATAGAGAGATAGAGAGAGAGACGAGCGACGAGCGGATGATATGGTGCGACGAGCAGCGAGGCAGCAAGCGAATGGCGCGACCAACACACCGGCAACCTCGACAACCACTGCGACCCGAACCCGCGTTGTGTGGGGTTGGGTTGGTAAACTGACTTGCCCGCGGAGGAGAGTAACTACGGCCTCGAGGCAGGCCTTGGAGCTTCGTGGTTGTGCCTGGCGGTGATTGTGTGTGAGCGGCACATCAAGCCGTCGTGAGGGCGGATATTGCTGGCGATATTCGGAGATATCGGTTCGATGCGAGTGCACATTCATTCCCGCGCTCGCTCGCTTGTGCGTTCTCACGTTCTCACGCTCTCTTGTTCGTATGACATACTAGTATACACCTCCTTGTGATGATGATCGTACACAGACACTCTCTCACTCTCCTCTACAAAAACGACAGCGGCTTGTCGAATACCGGCAGCGGATGTGCCTCGGTGTTGAGCACCACCTGCGACAGGTCGAGGAGATCATCGGGCGAGAACAGCAGATACAGGTACTTGAGCGTCTCGGCCAAGTAGAACGACTGCATCGAGTCGTTGAGTGGTGCTGGTATCCTCGTGACATCCTCGAGACCTACAAGCCGACATCCACGTCAATCACGCTGCTCTACGTTGAAGATATCGCCGACACGAACCTGAGTAGGCACGCTGCGTCTTGCAGTGCTCCTCGATGGCCAGGAGGATTTGCCAGCCCCACTCGCGATATTGCTCATTGTGCGTCTTGCGCCACAGATAGAAGAGGCTCTCGATCGTCTCCGGCCGAAGCAGGTACTTGGGCGACGCGATCTTGTACGGCTTGCTGCTGGTGTCGCCGGCAGCAGCCGCCGCTCCTGCGTCATTGTGCGAGAGCTCGTCGGCGACGATCGCACGGCCGCCCTTGGTGCCATCGATCGTGTCGAGCTCGAACTGCACGCGCTCGGGACCGATGCCCGTCGGCTGGTCAAAGTAGAGCTGCACACAGGTCTCGATCAGCTGCTGCGCCAGCGCAATGTCCTGTGCGATGGTCTTGCCCATGGCTCCGAGCGTCAGCATGCCGGGCACGAAGCACGCCAGGTGATCCATGGCGCCGTTCATGCTTCCGGCCTTCCACTCGCTCAGCACCGTCATGTTGCCGGCCTGCGCCACCATATGCTCCTTCATAGCAGCGACCGCCTCGTCGTAGTAGCGGCGATAGCGCTCGTTCGGGCCCGCGCTGCTGGTGCTGGTGCCGCCGCCGCCGCCAGCCGCTGCTACGGCAGCCTGCGCTCCAGGGTGGTGCTTGCTGCCTCGTCCTTGGATCCACTGCTTGAGCAGATACTCATAGAACGAGTCGCCAAGCCCGCCATACGAGACGAGATCTGCGGCGAATCGGTAAGCGTCGTCGTCGTCGACAACGAGGTGACGAACGGCACGTACCGCTGGTGAACGAGCGACTTTCGCCATTCACATACACGGGCCACATGCCGTTGGGCGGCGACGGCTTGCCGTTGGCGTCGGTGCCGCGCCCAAAAGTGCTAATGATGTCGATGACCTTGTCGGCGGCGCGGTAGTACTTGGGGTCGTTGGTAAAGTACGAGAGCGCCTTGAACTCGAGCTGCACGCTGCCGACCTCCGACAGCAGGTTGGCGCCGTTGGTCCACGAGGGATTCCAGCCCTTGCCGCTCTTGAGGTTGACGATCGAGTACGGCAGGCCGGATGGCGAGTTGAAGGCCGCGTAGAGGCGTTTACCGATCGCAGTAGCCTTGTCGAGATACAGCTCGTCGGCTGACAGTTGGTATGCGCCAAGCAAGCCACCAAGAATTCGGATCGATGTCTCAAAGAACGATGCGCCATAATCCTGTCATTCGAGTATGAGATCGATTGGATTGATGATTGGATTGGATTGGATTGGATTGGATTGGATTGGATTGGATTGGATTGGATTGGATTGGATTGGATTGGATTGGATTGGATTGGATTGGATTGGATTGGATTGGATTGGATTGGATTGGATTGGATTGATGATTGGATTGATGATTGGATTGGATTGGATTGATGATTGGATTGATGGTTGGATTGGATTGATGATTGGATTGATGATTGGATTGGATTGATGATTGGATTGATGATTGGATTGGATTGGATTGGATTGATGATTGATGATTGATGGTTGGATCGGATTGGATTGATGATTGATGATTGGATTGGATTGGATTGGATTGGATTGGATTGATGATTGCATTGATGATTGCATTGGATTGGATTTGATTGGTGATTGGATTGGATTGATGATTGGATTGATGATTGGATTGGATTGGATTGGATTGGATTGATGATTGGATTGGATTGGATTGAACTGTATGCATGGATTGTTTCAGAGTGCGTGCGCTACACATGTTCAAGCGCGAGTTATGGACAACATCAAACAAGCAGAATGAAAGACTCTATACGAGCGAGCGTATTTGATGCGTTGACGTGCGGCAGCGAGCGGGTGACGAGACATGAGGCGAGCGCTTATGGGCCACAGGTGCTCGCGGTGCTCGAGTACTTTTGCCAGCCGGAGCCGCTGGGGTTGCCGGAGCAGGAGACGATCTTCGAGTAACCAGCTTGCACGCCGTAGGCGTAGTAGGTTGGAACACTCACAGTGCCGTAGTTAATGTAGACGGTTCTACTCGTGGCGAGGTCGATCTGTACGGTAACCGACTTACCACTGTTAGTAAAGACGATTGCGATCTGTGCCCCGTTGGTCTCCTGGCCGTATTGGTAAGTCACGGTGAAGGTCGACGATGGGCTGTAGAACGGCATGTAGGCCTCGAGGCCAAGGTCGTTGCGTGGGAATGCACTACAGGCAATGTTGCCCGGTGAGTCGATATAGCTCGACGGCTGGACGGAGATTAAGCCGTGCAGGCCGACGCTGATCGAGGTGACCGTTTGACCGGTGAGCGTCGTCCACGATTGGGGCAGCGAGATGTTCGCGATCGTGTAGCTACCGGGAAACAAAACCGTCATTACCGAAGAGGTCGCAGTGAACGCGTTCGGACTCGTTGCCGTCTGCGTGAGCGATGGGATTTGCGACAGCGACACGACCGAGGTCGAGGGCACGAAGCGCAAGTACTGCGGCATGGTGGCCGACTGCGCGATCGGCGTGTTGGTGGTGACACACGAGTAGAGCAGCGAGCGAAGGTACGAGTCCGTCACTCCGATGAGCTGCGTGTTACCCGCGGCCGAGTAGGTCGTGAACGAGTAGCCGAACTGGATGGCGTTCGTGGCCTCCTCGAACGTGACTGTGACAAAGTTCGAGCCGAACGTCCACTCGATGACGAACGAGCGCAGCGGTGCGGTGCCGAGGATTTCGGTCGTGACTTGAGTGGCAGCCGTGCTGCCAAAGTACGGGAAGATCGCCGGATTGGTGTAGGTCGGCGCCGTGGCGCACGTGAACGTCGTTGGCACGGTACCGGTGCCGATGAAGACTGCGCCAGTGTTGACGACTTGCAGCGTGGTGCTCGTCGAGATGGCCGTGCCGTAGAACTGGAAGTTGAACGGCAACGAGGTCGTCGCCTTGCCGGCCGCGAATGCGAGTATCGTCGTTGTCATCCCGGGCGAGTAGAACGATGCGGTCGCCGTTGGCGTCAAGGAGAACGAGAAGGCGTTGGGCGATGGGCAGCCGTTCTGTTGCTTGTTTGCTTGGGTGCCAGGGCAAGAGACCCAGCCCGCATCGCAAACACCTTGGCAGCCGTTGTTGCAAATTTGAGCCGACATGTGCACGTTGGGCGGGCAAGTAATGCCGCAACCACCGCAGTTGTTGCTGTGGGAGGGAGCGAAACGGTGTGAGAGAGTGAGTGAGAGAGAGAGAGAGAGAGTGAGAGCAAGAATCGAAGGAGTTGAGTGAAGGAGCGTACACGTCAGTGGAAGTGCTAGTCTCACAGCCGTTGGTAAGGAAGTCGCTATCGCAGTTCGAGAAACCAGCATTGCAAGTGCCGGTGCACGTGCCCGAGACGCAGTTCGTCGAGGCCATGTTGTTGGTGCTGCACACGCGATTGCAGCCGCCGCAATTGCTGGTCGAAGTCTGCAAGTTCGCCTCGCATCCGTCCAAGCCAAAGTTGTTGTTGCAGTCGGCAAAGTTCGGCAGGCACACACCGGTGCATTGGCCACCAACGCAGGTGGAGCTCAACGTATTGGTTCCGGCGCACGTATTTCCACAGAAGCCACAATTGGAGCTGCATGGGGTCATTTCATTCGGGGTGAGTTCCACGCTCGATCTTCTTTTGCCGTGGCAGCGGCACAGAGGGAGAGAGAGGGAGAGAGAGAGAGAGAGAGAAGAGATTGTACGTACGTATCACTGGATACTTGGGTGGTGCAGCCAACATTCGCTGCGAGATTGCAATCGGCGAAGCCAGGTGCGCACGCTGGAGTGCACTGGCCGGCGGTGCACAACTTGTTGAGCACGTTGGTGCCCGAGCAGACATTGTTGCAAATGCCACATTGGAGAATGTTATCCGAGACGCGAGATTCGCAGCCATCGGCAGGATTGCTGGAGGGGTACCGTGTAATGGTATCAGTTGGTGCTCATGAGGAGATCGAGCAGTCTACCACTACAACGGAGGAAGCGTACTTGTTGCAATCGAGGTATCCCGGAACGCAAGCGCCGACACAGATCGAGTTGACACACGATGGTTGAGCATATCCAAGAGTAATGCACGATCGACCGCACGCTCCGCAGTTCTACGTGTTGATTGCCGAGTGAGTGAGTGAGTGAGTGAGTGAGTGAGTGAGTGAGTGAGTGAGTGAGTGAGTGAGTGAGTGAGTGAGTGAGTGAGTGAGTGAGTGAGTGAGCGAGCGAGCCGGCAACGAAAGTGAGCTCTCGTCCTCGAACAGCATACGTTAATGTCAGACGTGGTGTTGACCTCGCAACCATCGGTAATCAAACTGCGTTGAGCGCTCGATTGTAAGTACAATTCCTCGTACTCTGAGAGAGAGAGAGAGAGACCAGAATTACTGGCGACATACCCGTTGCAATCAGCAAATCCCGTTGAGCAGATTGGAGAGCAAACGCCGTTGTTGCACGCAGCTCCCGAGTTGATCTGCGGGCACGCGTAACCGCACGCTCCGCAGTTCAACGGATCAGTGGCAATGTTGGTCTCGCAACCGTCTGCGATCTTGTCGTTGTTGCAGTCGGCGTAGTTGGCCGCGCACGCTCCGACGCACTGGTCGTGAGCACACACGGGGATCGGAATGTTGCTCGAGCTGCAAGCGACGCCAGCGCAAGCCGTCGGGCTCTGGACCGGTTGGTTGCAACCGTTGGTGGTTTGTGTGGGCGAGCAATCCGAGGCGCAGGTCGGAGGCTGGATCGTGAGGTCCGAGAAGGTGCAGAACTGAAAGTTATCGTTGATTACGATATCTTGCGAGAAGCTAGCAGAGATACCGGCCGCGATGCCGGGGTAAATCCTAAATACCGGTCCACTTCCTGCGACGGTGCACCACGCACATCAACATCAAGTAATGGCGCTGCAGCGATGACGTCGAGCGAGCAAGAGAGAGAGAGAGAGAGAGAGCGAGCGTACCAAGAACTCCCTCGTCGAGCATGTTGAAGGTCTGCTGCAAGACCAAGATGCCGTCGATGTAGACGGAGACGAGCTGTTGGTTATTGTCGTAGCGAACCGAAAAGTAGTGCGAGTGCTTGTCGGTCGCCGGAAACAGAGCGCTGGTGGCGGCGTTGGTGGCCGGGAAGCCGAACGTGTTTCCGACTTGCACCTTGGCCGTGGCCGAGATGAAGCGAATAGCGACGCCAGTAGATTTGGCGCGGCCGACCAAGCCCGCATTGGTACCGAGCGAACCCGGCGAGCTCGTTGGCGGTTGCGTCGAAATGATGAACGACAAGCCACCATCAGTGGTGGTCAACACGTGGTTCGGAGGCTGGAGCGCGTAGGCCAGTACTTGGAAGCTGCGCGAGAGTCACACAACAGCACCAACCCACCAACGCCATCGTCCTCATCATCAGTACACCATCAAAACCACGTGAAAGTGTGGGCGAGGCGTCACTCTCGCGAGTGGGGAGTCGATTGGGAGGAGTGGCGACACATACTTGCCGCAGAATTCGAAGCCAGTCGCCGACGAGGTGTCGAACACGACAGGATTGGCACGGAAGACTCCGCCAACGCGCGCACCCGAGCCTCGGCGAGTCAACACGGTCGAGCCGGCCGAATTCGAGAAGGATGCCGTGTCGGTGAGCGTCAGAGTGGCACAAATGCCGCTGGGCGACAAGGCACAAGGGCAACGGCGCGTGGCGCTGAGGCCCGGAACCGTGATGCGAGTCGACACGATGTCGCTCAGCAACGAGCCATCGGAGGCTCGAACGCGCACCAAGAAGCTTCGGTCGCGCTCGGTGACCTCGGTGGTGAACGTGACCGGCGAGCCGACCTCGTTACCGCTCGTGGCCGCGGCTCCGGTCTCGCCAAAGATTCCTATGCGAGAGAGAGAGAGAGATAGAGAGAGATTAGAGGGTGCGAGAGCGCGGGTGGGTCGGGTCGGCAAGCGTACCGTTGAGGTTCAAATCCCACAGAATGGTGGTGGGCGTGCCTCCGGGATCTTGCGCCGAAGCCGTGAGCGTCGCGCTCGAGCCGACGGCAGTGTAGGGACCACCAGCCGACAGGATAACGGGACGAGCGTTGGTGACTTGCACCGAGGTTTGCGCAGCATCGACCGTGGATCCACCAACTACAACGCGAAAGTACACAGGGTAGAAGCCGGCAGCGAGGCGAGAACCGTCACGGCCAATGGTCTGGAAGCGCACCGTGCGGCCGAGCTCATCGCCGTGCGTGGCAGCCGTGCCAATCTCGCCGTACACGCCATTGGCGTTAAGGTCCCACTGGAGCTGCGCCGACGTCGTGGTGATACTCGTAGAACCATCGATCGTAACGACACCGCCTTCGGGCACCGTTCGCGTGGAAATCAACGCGCCAAGCACCGCTACAATCAAGGCGAGAAACAGAGGCAACGAACGCAAGAGAGAGAGAGAGAGAGAGAGAGCACGAACGCGGAGTGAGTAGGTGAGCCAGTAGCAATCGTGCCACGCCGCGGCGAAGAGCCTCGCACCGGAGTCGTGCGTGGGAACATACCTTGGGCCAAGAGGCCAAGCAGGAGCACGCCTGCGAGGCGAGCGCGGACCGAGAGCATGAGCAGGCGAGGTACAAGGGCGCGTAAGCAAGGAGACAACGAAGACGACGAGCGAGAAGACGACGAGCGAGAAGACGAAGAGCGGAGAAGGGCACGGCGCTGTCAATAGGTGAGTAAAGCAACCACGGGCTCCAGTTGATTTTCCTGATTTTTCGCTCTCGCGATATTTTGCCCGCCAGTCGATCGGTATCTCGCTCCTTGCTCTTGCTCCTCCTTGCTCTTGCTACTTGCTGCTCACTCTGTGTCGACGGTGACAGTGACGGTGGCAGCGGTGGTCAAGAGGAGGAGATGAGCGCTCCTCCAGCTCCGCAAGAACAGCAACCCAACAACTCCATCGAGGCGCCCGAGCGTGTGCGCGACTACGCCTCACCCACCGAGTGCTCCGACCTGCGCGAACACTACAACGCTTGCTTCTTCCGCTGGTATCAGGAGGACTTTCTGCAGAACTACACGACGGAGCTGGGCTGCGACACCGAGTGGCGCGCCTACAACGCGTGCATACAGGTTCGAGCAAGCGCGTGCTATCACGTGCGCAGGCGCTCGCTCGCTCGCTCACGACACGACTGCTCCGTGCAGAAGAAGCTCCGTGCTTGGAAGCTCGACAGCTATGACACGGTGCAAGTCTTCACCACCAAGCACATGAAACATGCCTCTGACTCGGATGGCACCGAGTGAGCGGCCATGTAGGCACAGAGACAGACACACACACACAGCCATGTGTTGTGTTATTTATGATGGCTGCTCCCGAGCCTCGCTACTGCTACTACTGCTGCTGCTGCTCGCCCCAAACCGAGGGAGTCGACATGACGTCGCAGAGGTTACCGACCAGCTCGGTGCGCCATTCGTGGTCGCGTAGCAGATCGTTACGAAACTCGAGCATCACCTTGTTGCTACCTGGAGGCGTGTGTCGATCGAGTGAATGCATGAAGCCCTCCTTGCCCGACTGGCATCAACACCAACACCAACACCATCACCATCGTTCAGCAATAGCAACCGTGTCATTGTAACACCGTATACCATACGCACCCAAGGCTTGTTCATCACTGCCTTGTATCCGAGCCCTTGCAGTAGCCGCAGAATCTACACCCAGCGGATCGCTATCAGCACTGCAGCTGCCTACGTCGTTCACATCGATCGCCTTCCTGGCTCGCTCGCACCTCGTCGGCCGGGAAGCTGCTCTCGTTGCACAGCACGCCTATCTCCATGTCGCGGCGCTGGCCCTCGTACGTCTCGTTGAAGGAATGGATGCTGAGCAGCAGCTTGGGCTTGAAGGCCGCCACCATCGATGCCAAGGCGCTGTGGTATGGCTCGTAGTAAGCCGCGATGCGACGTTGGCGCTCGTCGGCACTAATGTCTGCACATCATTGCGCGCTGCAGCGTCAGCGAGACACTGTGGGCACGAGAGGAGCGTGCGAGAGCGAGTTAGCGTCGCGCACCGTGGTTCAGATCGATCGGTAGGCCGTCGGCAACGTCGCGTATCAGCGTCGGATGCGGCTGACCGTCGGCAGCGAGCAGCGGTCGGTTGGCGTCGATCTATACTCATAGCTCGATCAATCGGTCTCTCGCTCTCTCTCGCGATCACATGCGCTAGATGATGCGGCACGCACGAACCAGCAGCCTCGAGAAGGTGGTAGCGATGCCAGGCACATCGAGCTGCTCGCACAGCGCCTTGGTCGTGGCGGCGGCGCCAATGTCAGACGCCCAGTGCGTGCCGACGAGCCGCTGGCGATCGGCGGGGCTCCACGTGTACGACGGAGGCAGTGCCTCGGACGCATGCTCGCACGTAAGCACCAACGACAGGCGTCGCTTGAGGTTCTTGAGCGACGACGGCAGGCCGAAGAACACCGGCAGGTTGTAGAGCTCGAACGGAGCCGGCGTGTCATACTGCGTGCTGCTGCTGCTGCTCGATGACATGGCGCGCCGTACGAGCGTGGAGGTGGTGGTGGATCGAACGATGCGTGGGCTGGCGGAGATCAGGAGGAGGCGACAGCAGCAGCGTGCCAGCGACATGGTGGTGGCGGGAGGGGTGTGCGATGGAGGGCGAACGAACGAATGAACCAAGGTGAGACAACACTTCGTGCTTGATTGAGTGATTGATTGATTGATATTGTTGTTGGGAGAGTTGGATTGAGTGGGTAGCATTCACAATTAGAGACACAAGAATGGGGAGTGAGCGGCGAGGTCAGCGGCGCAACCGTGAGATAGGTTACTTCTCGACGACGTAGTCGAGGCCTTCAGTGTCGAACGACGCGTCGAACCGCTCGTTGTCGATGCCCTTGGAGGAGCACCAAGTGCGCAGCTGGAAGATGTTGTCGATCCAGCGATTGGCGGCCTCGATCGCGTCCTTGGCGTCTTTCTCTGTGGCACAGACAATGACGAGCGTCAGACGGCGAGCTTACGGCGAGAGAGAGAGAGAGAGAGAGAGAGAGAGAGAGAGAGAGACTGCGTACGCATGTCTTCGAGCACGTCGGGATCCATGTCAGAGAACTTGGCGATCTCGACATTGAGCTCGTGCTGGCGTGCCTCAAGCTCGCCCAGACGCGCCATCTTACTGGCACGGTCATCGGAATCCTCGCGACCAACAGCGAGGTCCTGCTCTCGCTTCAGCAGCTCCTCTCGTTTGCGTTTGAGGCCGGTGATCTGCGTCGTGAGCGCCTCCTTCTTGTTTTGGCGCTGTAAATCGGGTGGCGGTAGTCGTAGTCGTAGTCATGGTGAGATGCTTGTTCGCTTGCTTGCTAGAATGCTGGATAGCGAGTGGCAGCCGCGTACCGCAACGCGCACTTGGCTCGGGAACGACCAGAAGAAGTTCTGGTTGCCGATCTTGTCGGTGCACACGAGGTCGTCGTTCACGAGACTCTGCACCACGTCCTTGACACTCTGCGACACGATGCCCTTGGCAGTCGGCAGCGCCTTCTCGAGTTGCTTGAGGATGAAGACGCTCTTCTACAAGTCGGCAAGTGAGTGAGCGAGTGTGAGTGAGCGAGCACATTCACTCGAACGCGCACAGCGGGAGACCTACCTGCTCGTGAAAGTACTCGAGTGCCTTGGTGCACTTTTCCTCGATCGAGAGGCCCTTCTTGCGAGACTACGCGCGATCGTCGTGTTAACGAGGATGAATGGCACGAGATCGAGAGAGCGGCGAGCAGAACAAGCATGGTACCATCGTGTGTATCGAGCAGCAGCAGGTGGTGGTGTGCAACGCGGAGAGAACAACAACAACAACAAGCGCAGTGTGAGCGTGTAAACGAGCAGGCCTGTAAACGAGATCGAGATCGAGATCGATTTTCGATTCGTGGAAGAGTTTGCTGTTATTGATCCTCCTCTCCCACACACACACACACCACGTATGAGCAAGCGCGTTCCGTGGGCCAACTGGGCCGAATGGGAGCTCGTGCACTCGTTGTTGTTCTCTCCTGATGCCAGCAAACGTGTCTTGGGCCTCAAGTTCGTCAAGGCCTGGCAGAGTCGTCGGCAGCAGGTGCCGGTCGCCGTCGAGTCCACGGCCTCGTTCGTCGAGCTGTTCCTCTACGACGGCGACGTGTACGATCGAGCCGCTCCGAGCTCGCTCGACTCGCCCGCCACCACGCCCATCATGCCGGTGCAGTTCGAGGGCGTCAGCGAGTACGCTCAGCGCCTCGTGTGGGCCATGGCGATCTGTCGCTTCGTGAACGGCATCGTCGACCAAGCGCAGAACCGCCTCTACGCGCAGTCGGTGCAGTCGCTGGCTCGTCGCGTCGGCCTCACGTACGACATCGTGGCCGTGCGACACCAGGCCACGCACCAGGAGCTGCCCTCGCTGGCTGCCCTCACTCGTATCGCCATCAAGGCATGTGCATCTCTCTCTCGTGCTCTCTCGTGCTCTCTCGTGCTCTCTCGTGCTCTCTCGCTATCGTGCTCTCTCTAACATGGCGTCCGCCCGCCGCCGTGTAGTGCCTCGACTGGCTGCGTGTCAACTACTGGCAACGCCAGCAGAATACGCTCGTGCACCGTGAGCGCCTACTGCTCGACTCGCTGCAGCACTTCCAACAAACCGTCATCGAATCCCTGAAGCCTCCCAATCGCACGCTGTCGTTGCCCGACTCGCACATTCAGACCTTCGTCAACGTACTTCGTTCACGCGACAACGCCTACTCGCCCGAGATGTTGGTCTCTCGTATCATCGATCTGGGCCTGCTCGTCCCGACAGACAGCGACATCTCGATACCTGCAAGCCACCAACGCCATTCTGCTGTTGGCAACCCTGATGACGATGACGACGACGACGACGACGATGATGACGATGATGACGATGCTAATGCTGGCGAGACGATCGACCTGCTGCCACCAAGGATACTCAGCTCGCTAACGACGCTTGCACGTGGCTGGCTGCCCCTGCTCGCGAGCGTCTCGAACCTGTGGCCTTCATCGGTACCGCTGCTACTCGATCGACTCTTTGTTTCGCTCAAGAGCTGTCTTGTTCCAGCGCTCGAGAGTCTCAAGGATCTGACCGCCGCTGGCGGTGGCGACGACGATGACGACGACAGTCGTGTATTCTTGCAGGACAATAAGCTGTTCGGTGCGTGAGTGCGTTAGTGCACGTTCCATGAAAGTTGCCTTGCTCATATTCGATGACGGTTTACAGCTCGCTTGTTGAAGCAACACCACGCTGCTCTCGTCACTGCATCGATCCACTGCTTCTGGATCTCGAACCTACTCGTGTATCGACCAAAAACGCGCGCCTCGCATCGCCGGTTTGCCTTCGGCATCCCGCTGCCGTGGCTCAAGCAGCTCGTCTCGTTCGTGTTTCTTCATTTGCCTGTACTCTATCGCGTGTACGTTTGAGCCCCACTGCCCCCACCCACGCGCGCATCTCGCACCACCAGTGCAACTCATCAGGGAATGCGCGACCATGAGCAGCCTCGATAGCGTCTTGCTGGCTACCGTTCGTTACCTGCAGGCACAAGTACATGCGTCAGCCTCCTCCTCCACCTCCTACACCACCACAGAAGCAACAGAAGCAACGAGTGACCTCACCGCCGCCACGTTGCTCGAGTCCGTTCGATTCCTGTACTCGTGTCTCTCTGCACCACCATCGACCGCTGCGCTCGACACGCTCTCCAAGTTGCTAGAGCCCGAACACCACCTTTTCACCGACGATCCTCCGCAGCAAACTGACCAACGAGCAAGCACAAGTCATCTCGCTGCTACGACCGCCACCGTTGCAGTACCTCATACCGTTGGAGATCGCGATGGCGATGATTCTCCTTGGCAGCTGGTCGAACGCTGGACGCCGTGCGCCATCGGCCTCGTACGGCCTCATCAGTCTCCCGCAGATCTGCGACTGCCGGCAACGCTCGACCTCTTTCTCGGTGCTCGCTTCCTCGTACCGATCGCAGAGGCTCCCACGCCCATAGACTTTGCGCCGGTAGCACAGCAGCAGTACACCACGTTTCCGCCGACTGATGCTGACCGCGTCACCGTGCCGTCATCCTCGTCGTTCGCAAGGACTACCGCCCGGCCACCATCCGCTGCCATTCCGATCCAAAAGAAACCACTCAAGCGTAAGCGCCCGACCTTACTCGTGCCGCTGCAGCATCTTGTATCGTAATCAATCAATCAATCAATCAATCAACCAATCAACCAATCAACCAAGCATACTACGTGAGAAGTCTTGTCTTTCTCTCTCGCGGAGAGGTTCCGGGACTGCACGCGAGATCCGGGGTGTTGTTTATGCAACATCAAAAGAGGGAACGCGCGTGCTTGTGTGGTTCATTGCTTTGTTGCCTCTCGCTCACTCACGCGCGTGATCAGCTGCTGCTGCGTCATGATGTTGAGCGAGTGGTACTTACAAGCATGCGCGCTATGGCCATACTCTGAGCGGCTGCTGTTCATGGTCGTCTCGTTCCTCGCACACGAGGTGCCCTTCATCACGATCAACTTGTTCTTCTACGTCGTCTATCGAATGAGGTACACCAACAACATCTCCGCCGCCACAAACGGGATATCCTGCGTTCCAGCCACCTTGCTCGATCAATCTCGCTCTCTCTCACACTGACTCAATCTCTCTCGCTCGCTCGCTCAGATGGTTCGAAAAGTACCGATTGCCACGCAAGCACCAACCGAGCTGGCCACTGATCAAGGAGGCCTTGCAAGCGCTGTTCGTCGGGCACTTCATTGCGCAGTGGTTCATCATCTACCTCTTCTACGACCTGCTCAAGTACCAAGGAATGGTGGTGATCGGCCCGTTGCCGTCGCTCGCCACCTTCGTGTGGCAGCTGATCCTCATGCTGGCCATCAACGACACGCTGTTCTACTGGGCGCACCGACTCTTGCATACGCCGGTGCTTTATCGGGCCATTCACAAGCGCCACCATCGCTTCACGGCCACGGTCGGCATCGCGTCCGAGTTTGCGCATCCGGTACGTCGCGACCGAGAGCCACATTGCTTGCTCTCAACTCCCCTATGCGATCGATCGGCATTCAGAATGCTCGGGCGCTCGCTGATTGCCGCTGCCGCATTGCTCTAGATCGAGGTCTTGGTTGCAAACACCTTACCGACGATGGCTGGTCCATTTCTCCTCGGCTCTCATGCCGCTGTCACGTGGGCCTTCATTATCCTGCGCGTCTGGGAGACAGTCGAGAGTCACTCAGGTTCGATATCGAGCGAATGAGTGGGTCTCTCTGTGTGTGTCTCGCTGGCGTCACTCACTGGTGCATTTTGCAGGTTACGAGTTCCCGTGGTCCGTATGGAGCTTGTTCGAGTGGCAAGGCGGTGCCAGCTACCACGACTTTCACCATTCGCACAATACCGGCAACTTTGGTGGCGCGTCATCCAAGTTCTGGGATCAACTCATGGGCACCGATCGCACCTATCACGAGTACATGGCGCGCATCTCCGCCAACCCCGCACTCGCAACCGACATTCCAGTCGACGCCACGGATCCCGGCAGAGCGGCTGACGAGACACCGGAGATGCGTGCGAAATCTGATTGACCTCCCCGACGAGACCTTGCTGCACTCTCTACCAGAAGGAAGCCTGACTGACTATGACTCCCGAACTCCAATCTCCATCCGCCGTTCACTCATTCATTGGCACCTTGCTACGTTCTCCCACTTGCCTTCCTTCATCCATCCATCCACATACACATACATTCCGTATATTCCTTGCTTTGCTTCAGTTTCAATTGTTATAAAGACACAGAGAGAGAGATAGGTAGTATCGTTTGACTGTATCCATGGTTGTCGTGCGCGCTTGGTCGGCGTTCATTCACTCGGTGAGGCGTGCGTGTTTGGCAGAAGGCTGGTCGGCATCCGAGCTCGCAGCGAGAGCGTCTTCGTCCTCTGAATCCGAGTCGAACACCGCTCGACCTCGCTTGCGAGGAGTCAATCGCGCCACGTGTGAGCTCGTCATGAGAGTCGTTGTGGTTGCATTCGCTGTACGGTCGTGATCGTCGTTGTCGTTGTCGTCCTCGAGTTCGAGTTGAACATCGAGATCATCATCATCACCAGTGGTAGTCGCACGCTCTCCATCGCCAAGAAGAGTGCGGTTGGGTCGTAGGCTCTTGCGCTTCGTCGGTGATTCGTGTGTCGTGCTGCTGGCGAGATGCGAGGATGGCGTCTCGCTTGGTAGCGACGCTGCCGCTGCCGTTGTTGAGGTCGAGGTGCTTGAATCGGCAGCTTGCACCTTTGGATCAATCATGGCCGATGCGGTTATCGACCGTGTTTTCGTTCTTCGAGGTGGTTTGGAGGGAGACAAGGAGCTTGTGGCAGTGCTCTTACTTGCGGCCAGCAGCGGATCGCCCCATGATATCTGATGACACGAACGGAACCACACGGCATTTGGATTGCAGGAGCTCACTCGCTGATCAGCCACACTACCCTGTCTCTCTCTCTCTCTCCACACGATACTACGTCAATGATACAAGCAACGTACATGAGTGGCGTCAGCATCGTCATCGTCATCGTCGTCGCTGACCTGGTACTCTTCCTCTTCCTCCTCTTGGTCGGCGTCCTCCTCCTCGTCGTCGTTATCATCAGTGGCATTTCGGTTGGTGCTACTGAGAGACTCGACACCGTTGCCAGCTTGTGCGTCCTCTTCCTCATCCATCTCGCCCGTGATTGATACTCCACATCGAGCTTGATGAAGTGCAACCTACACAACAAGGAGCGCAGCGTTGCCATTACGATCATACGGCATCATTCAATGCGACTGGCGGGCGCACTGTGACGCAAGCACATACTGCAAGCTTGTGGGTCTTACCGAGCCTCTCACACTTGTCCACAAACTGCTCAAAGGTCGACCATGGGTGAACCGACTGAGCCCAGCGCTCGTACTGCCGGAGAACGAGCGATATCGCAGTCCCCTTTGGCGGTCAGACCGGGTAAGTGAGCACATGTGACGCACCGACAGAGCAGCAGCAGATGTTAGACAGAGATCGAGATCGAACCTACCTCGGAGCCCTTCTCTGTTGGATAGTCGATCGATGCGAGCTGTTCGACGAGCGACGGCAGCTTCGAGAGCAACAGATCGGCATTCAAGGGCGGCTTGCGCTTTGGCGGTGCACGCTTGACCTTGACCACGGTACCGCCGTCGTCCTCGGCGGCGTCGCCGCCGCCATGCTGCTGCAGAAGTTGTTCGTCACCTGGATCTGCAGGCAGCGCTGCTGAACCGAACGACTTGTATGTCGCCATGTGTGGTAGTGGTGTTGTTGGTGGTTGGGGATTGAAGGAGATGGATGATGGATGATGGAGAGCGCGCGATGCGATGGATTTTGGCGGGAAACGACCCTGCATTCGGACGGATTTCGGTTTTTACACACAGTACAACAAGCAAATAAGACAGGCACAAATAATAAGAGAGAGCGAGAGAGAGAGAGAGAGAGAGAGAGAGAGAGAGAGACCATAACGCAAAGACTCTACACTAGTTGGTTGGTGGTGGTACAGCGGCAGGAGGGAATGACGTATGGTGGTGATGGTGGTGGTGGTGGTTGACCGTCGCTGGCTTGTGGCGCTTCGCAGGTGGCGATGGAGGCCGTGGCGAGCTCGAGGTGAAGCTTTGCGTGGCTTTGCGCTTGCCGACAATCATCTTGCTGCTGAGCGGTTCTGCTGCTGCCACCGCTTGCGGCGCTGCCGTGTGAGTGGCAGTGGGAGTGGTGGCCGAGGCAGGGTGCTTCAGTTTCGATGTGCCGGCAGTGGGTGTCATGGCAGCGGCTGTTGTAGTGGCGGTGGCGGCGGTGGATGAGGCGTTTGACTTGGCAGATGATGATGATGACGCGGTGGAGGTGGAATGTTTCCTGGGGCTTGTTGGCGCTGGTGTGGTAGACTTGTGGTGATGGCTCGAGGTCGCCGAGGCGTTTGCTGCACCGGCTGCTGTCGTTGTCGTCGTCGTCGCTACTATGGTGGTCGGTGTGACAGTGGCGTTGGCACTCGAGGTCGGGATGCTGGAGGCCGACAGAGTGGTGGCGATGGGCACCGAAGGGAGCGGCGACGACGCAGTGTGCAAGGTCGGGATCGCAGACAAGGAGGACGTTAGCGCAGCAGCAGCGGCAGCAGCGTTCGACTTGGAGTACGCCGACTTGGAGAGGGTCGACGAGACTTTGAAGTTGTTGATCGAGATGGGTGATGGAGAGATCTTCTTGGCAAAGTTGCGCTGATGGCCATTGGAGAGAGGAATGGTGGATGCGATGCTGCTTCCGTTGCGGAAGGAGAACGACGAGGTCGCGGCATAGGCACGCGGCGGCGGGCCATTCGGTTGCTTGAGGACATTGGGCGAGAAGCTCACACCCGTGTGCGGGTGTGAGAGTGGTCGGCCCTTTGCTGCTCCTGCATCGTGGATCGTTCCCAGTGTGGCGATCGTGTTGTTCGGCGGCACAGGTATGGCGATCGCTGTAGCCAGAGGCGTGGTGATCGAGGAGGTACTGGCAGCCGTCGCTGACACGTGTCGATGATGCGCAGGTAGTGTCTTGGACGACGGCGACGACGACGAAGCGGTAACACTTGATCCAGGCGGTGCCACGCTACCGACTGTGTTCGAGGATGGCGTCACTGGCGCCGCAATCTTTGATGATGACGACGAGGAGGCCGACGAGGCAGCAGCCGGAGGAGCGTGTGCAGTTTTCGAGACTGGCGACTTGGATCGAGTGGAGGCGCGCGTCGGTGGCGACTTGGATCGAGTGGCGGCGCGCGCAGGAGACTTGGAGCGAGCGGAAGTACGCGTAGGAGACTTGGGTTGCGCAGTAGTACGTGCAGGAGACTTGGATCGAGCAGCAGCAGCAGTAGCAGTAGTCGTAGTACCTCGAGCCGGGGACTTGGATCGAGCAGCAGCAGCAGCAGCAGTAGTCGTAGAACCTCGAGCCGGGGACCGTGTGCGTGAGCGCCTTGCAGCGTCATCGCCGCTGTTGGAGCATTGGTCCTCGGTAAGCAAAGAGTCTTGTAATGCGGTTGCGGCCACCGAGTGCCGATGGCCCGATGAAGAGGACGACGACGAGGAGGAGGTCGAGTGCGTGTGTGCAGCGGTTGTAGGGGCCGGTGAGGAGGGTGGCGATGCAGGGTCGTACGATGACGAGGACGGCGACGGGGGCAAAGAAGACGATGCTGATGGTGATGAGGGAGACGAGGACGGTGCCGAGGACGAGGACGATGAGTAAGAGGAAGAGGAAGAGGAGGAGGAGGATAGGGATGACGGCGAGAGCGGCGGGCCGTGGTCGTGATCGTCATGTCGGTGGCGCTCGTCAAGATCGAGAAGAGCGACGTCGTCGAGTTGAAAGTGCACATTCGACCAGAGGCGATCATAGGCGGCCGGCGAGACGAGGCGCAAGAGAGAGTGCTTGTCGGCGAGGTGGAGTGTGAGCTCGAGAATCTCCTTCTTGTAGGACTCGCGACGGAGCACCATGTCGAGCAACAAACGTATGCGCTCGAGATCCTGGCGCAAGCGCAAGAGTTGCTCGAGCGATACGTCCTCGGCGAGACGCGGCTTCTTGCGCTTGGCCTTGGCGCGTTGATGTTCGGCTTCGAGCTCGAGGAAGAGTCGCGGGATCAACGGGCCGCCGCGCACCAGACGCCGGCGCAGCCAGTGGCTCCAGATGGCCTCGAAGGTGGCGCGCGAGAGGCCGAGTTGGTGTTGCATGGCGGTCTTGATGGCCTTGGTGGCGCGCAGGAAGAGAATGTCGGCCTTGCTCTTGAGGCCGTACTGCTCGTGCAGGCGGCGCTCCTTGGAGTGCGCGAGGCAGTAGGCGTGGAACAGCACGCGGCCCTTCTGCTTTCCGGGGTCGATCGACATGTAGTACTTGGCACGTCGCGCGCACATGGGATGGAAGGCTTCGTAGCAGTTTTGAACCTTGCACTGGATGCACACTCCCTTGTTGCGTTGCTTGCAAACGCCACACTGGAGCGCGCGTCGCTCGGCGCGAATGGCGCCCACGCCCGTGATGGGCTCGACGGCATTCGGGTCTCCGAAACCGGTCTCGGGCGTCCAGAGCGCACAGAACACGTGCGCCCACTCGCCTTCGCTTGTCTTTTTCAGTGCTCCACCGCGTTCTAAACATAACACACATTCCTGTATCCGTCATACATAGGATGGATTCTATCAATATCGATATGATGATGCAAATGTGATCCTGCCGCCGAGGGAGGGAGGGAGAGAGAGAGAGAGAGAGAGAGAGAGAGAGAGAGAGAGAGGAGAAACATACAGGTTCGCGGTCTTTCATCTTTCGATGACGAGCTCGACAATCTTGACAAACAGCACAAAACCATGGTCCTTTGGGAATGACATCGATGCCGTAGCACATTTGATGCACGGCGACATTACAACCATCACAAAACACAATATTGTCGGAATCGGAGTCGAAATCAGGATCGTTACATATAGCACACGGAGTGTCTTCGGTTGTAGAGGTAGCCGCAGAAGAGCTTCGTCGTCTACGACTGGTTCGAGCGTGAGTGGATGATGAGGATGATGAGGAAGTGGTGGTAGCGATTGTTGGTTTGGCATTGGACCGTGTGGAGATGGCAGCGGTTGTCGTCGATAGTTTACTTGTTGGTGTTGTTGTTGCTGAAGATGATGTTGTTGTTGATGAAGAGCCAATGGAATTCGATGCGAGAGGTAATGTTGTTGCAGTAGTGGCTGATGATGGTGACGGTGGCAGAACGAGCGAGTGATAATTGTTGTTGGTCGAAAGAGCCATCTCGAGGAGAGGCAAGTCAGCTTCAGTAGTAAGATCGTCATTGACGTGGTGGCGGAGTCGAAAGGCCTCCTTCTCGAAGAGATTGATGGCCTCCTCGAACTTGTCCTCGCTCAAGCGCTCGGACACTGGCTTGCCGCGATTGAGGCCCAGGAGGAACTCGTCGTCAAAGTCATCCAAGCAGTACTCGATCGTGTCCTCGAGCTCGATGGCCGTGGGATCCGTGTAATGAATGTACGAAGCTGGCCGCTCGAAGCGCTCGCCGACGCGAAAGAGACTCTCGTAGCCAGCGGCACGTCGAACACCAGGAATGGGAATGTCGATCGGATCATCGCCGCCCTTGAGCTCCTCCTTCATACGATCGCTGGCGTCGTAGTACTCGTCGGAGCCACTCGCATGCTGGTGGTGATGGTGGTGCGAGTGTCGCCGCTCGGAGCTGAGACCAAGACCCGAGCCCTCGGAGAAGATGCGCTTGCGAGCACGCGAGTTGGAAGACGCGATCAACACGGTATCAGGCCGAACCGAACGAGCACGCGGCGTCGTGGATAGCGGCGAAGCATCGCGTCGAGTGGGCGAGGCCGAGAGATAGTCGCTATCACCGGCCGGTTGTTCGTCTTGTTCTTCACACCATTTGATCTCGAGCGGAGCATTGATATCGATCGTACGTGGTCGCATGGTCGCAGGAGGAGGAGGAGGAAGAAGAAGGACAAGGACAGCCGAGAGTATTTACATATGGACCGAGAGAGAGAGAGAGAGAGAGAGAGAGAGAGAGAGAGAAGGTAGTGTGGCGATGGGGAGCTCACTCACGCACACGAAAGCTACACGCCACACGGGAGAGAGAACGAGAAGGACGGAGAGCGAGAAGGAAGGCAGTTGGCGGGCGAAAGCGAGGGAAGCAGCAAGCACCAACCCGTATTCACACGCGCAAACAACGAAAGCGAAAAATCGGCCAACCAACGCAAATTCACGCACGCACACGCGAGCCGTAAATACGCACATACACACGCGCAGAGAACGAGAGAGTGAGTAAAGCAAAGCAGTATCGATGCAGGGCGCCTGCGAGGCGTGGGTGAGACCACGTACGCGTACGAGTAACGGGGGCGGTGGTAGGTCTCGGAGATCACGCGCACACGAGCACCGCGCGCAGTGAGAGGTGGGTGTGATCGATCTGTACCAAGAAACTCCACTCTGCTCCCGCGCGCGAGAGAGTGGACCGCGTATGGGATGGCGTATAACAACCACAACCACGCGGCGCGGAGGAGGAGGACGAGGGGAGCAGCGGGGACAGTGGAGCGAGGAGAGAGGCGAGGGGAGAACAGGAGGGAGGGCAGCAGAAGAGAGGGTGTACGCCGCGGAGCTACTGCTGCTGCTGCTGGTGTTGTTGTTGGTGAGGCGTTGATGTGGGTGCGTGTGGCGCAGAGGAAGAGACACGACGCAGGCGGTGGTGGAGTTTGCGGTGGTGCTCGCGCTTTCGCTCTGCGGCACAGGCTAAAGCACCGAGGGCTTAATGAAGATGAGGTACCGCTTGAGCTCATTTTGCTTTATCAGATTCTCTCTTCCATATCTTCCATATCATCGATATCATGATGAATAGAGCAGTAGAATAATTACAATACCATCAATACCATCAATACCATGATGAGTAGAGCAGTAGAGTCATTACAATACCATCAATATCATCAATATCATCAATACCATGATGAGTAGAGCAATAGAATAATTACAATACCATCAATACCATCAATACCATGATGAGTAGAGCAATAGAATAATTACAATACCACCAATACCATCAATACCATCAATATCATGATGAGTAGAGCAGTAGAATAATTACAATACCATCAATACCATCAATACCATGATGAATAGAGCAATAGAATAATTACAATAACATCAATACCATCAATAACATCAATACCATCAATACCATCAATATCATGATGAATAGAGCAGTAGAATAATTACAATACCACCAATACCATCAATATCATGATGAATAGAGCAATAGAATAATTACAATACCACCAATATCATGATGAGTAGAGCAATAGAATAATTACAATACCATCAATATCATCAATATCATGATGAGTAGAGCAGTAGAGAAATTACAATATCATCAATACCATCAATATCATGATGAGTAGAGCAGTAGAGAAATTACAATATCATCAATATCATCAATACCATCAATACCATCAATATCATGATGAGTAGAGCAATAGAATAATTACAATACCATCAATATCATGATGAGTAGAGCAATAGAATAATTACAATACCATCAATATCATCAATACCATCAATACTATCAATACTATCAATATCAGCAATACCAACATGTGTGGCATCTCTTTGTAATAACCGAGCGCATACGCACTAGCTGTATTGTTTGGCTTGTACAGTGATCTAGTTGCCATCATTCATTCATTCTTCATCACAACCTACATTGTACACGCAACATAGCAACTACAAACACTACCACCACCACCAGCATCGCCACCACATTTCGTTTAGCTCGAGTCAGGAACACCATCAGTGCGGGGAGGTTTGCGTGTAGCCTTGGAGCTGAGCTTGGTCTGGCTCCAGTTTCTCCAGCTCGACACTCGCACGTCGCGCTTGGC
>Ga0209935_1001990_pt1 | contig 27604 bp, 36 predicted proteins | sample ThiBio_1000_plan_2_FD_183958 | JGI IMG/M metagenome (GOLD analysis project Ga0209935, IMG submission 183958) | Wastewater bioreactor microbial communities from Cape Town, South Africa - Thiocy_cont_1000_plan (SPAdes) | ecosystem: Engineered > Bioreactor > Thiocyanate-remediating >...
GCGAAGCTCACTCCGCCCGAGCTGCTCGAGAGCACCGAGAAGGCCATCGGCAACCACCGCATCGTCGAGCAGCACAAGCGCCTGATCGAGTTGGGCAAGCAGCTAACCACTCAGTCGAGTGTACGTGCACTGTGAGAGCGCAACGCTGCAATCGTTGCACTGACACCGCAGCTTGCTCTGCAGTCGAGTGCCGAGCGCAACAAGCACTTGGACGACCTGCGCCGTGCGAACGAGACCTTGCATCGCGACGTGCTTCGATTCCAACAGCGCCAGAACCTGCTCGAGGAGAAGAAGACGCTCGAGAAGAAGCTGCCGTGGCTGATTTGGCGCAAGCACCTCGAGACGGTCGAGGAGCTCAAGCAGCAGAAGGCTGACGCCGAGCGAGCGGTACAAGAGCACGAGCGCTCGGCGCAGCCGGCACAGGAGAACCTCGAGTACGTCGCGCTCGTTTGTGTGTGCGTACAACCTTGTGCACCAGACTAACGCGCCTCGCTACAGCCGCCTGAAGCGCGAGGATGCCACGCTTCGCGTCCAGAAGGAGAAGCTCACCAAGACGCTCGCCATGTTCGACACACAGCGCCGCAGCCACTGTACGCAACTCGACAAGCTCGAGGAGAGCTACGACTCGACCAAGAGCGAGCTCGAGTCGTATGGCCGACGAGCGCGCGAACGCCAGCGCCAGCTCGAGAGTGCGAAGCAAGAGCGCACCAAGCTAGAGTCCGACATTGAGTCGATGGAGGAGCAGGCGCAGCAGCTCAGCGAAGCGCTCGGTCAACGACGACGCGAACAGGACGCGCTGCTGTCCGAGCAGGCGACCATCCAAGTGCAACGCAGCGACTACCACCGCCAATGCTCGGCCATCACGCAGCAGCTGCAGCAGATTGGAACATCGTACGTTTGCACCAGTCTCGCACAATGTTCCTCGCATCGTCGCTGCCTCACACTCACTCACCGCACGCACGCACACACGCGTACAGCTTGGCCGAGATCGAGAACGTCCGACGCAGTCGTATCGAAAGTCTGCGCCAGCACTTTCAAGAGACCTACAACGCCTACCAGTGGGTGCAGGAGAACCGTGGCCGCTTCCAAGGCGAGGTTCTGGGTCCGTTGATGCTCGAGATCAACGTGCCGAACGAGGATCACGCTCGTATCATCGAGTCGGTCGTGTCGCGCAACGCGATCGAATCGTTCGTGGTTACGAACCGAGAGGACCAGAACACGTTGTATCGCGAGGTGCGCATGCGCCAGAACCTGCGCATCAACATCATCTCAACGCCAGCAACCGACTTTCAGCCGACGCGTGTGGCTGATATCGAATCGGTTCGTACCAATGCCTTGCGTACCAATACGTCGCGTTCCTTCGTTGACTGACTGATTGACTGGGTTACTGGGTGATTGGTTCAGTTGCGAGAGTTCAATATTGTTGGATGGCTCGATGAATGTGTGCAAGCACCTGCGCCAGTCCTGCATGCGATGGAGAATGCTGGCAGCATCTCGCGCGTTGCCGTCGCCAATCATCGCATCACGCGCGATCAAGTCGACAGGGTATTTGAGCGAGGTGTTACGATGGTCGTATCGCCCACCATGGTGTACAGGTACTCTCGCTCGCAGTACGGCTCGCACCGCTCGTCGGTCACGACGTACGCGGTCAGGAACGCCGTGCGCTACCTGCGCAGCGTCGACACCGAGCGCAAGGCACGCCTCGAGGGCGAGCGTGACCGCCTGAAGCTCGAGGAGCGAGAAGCCGTCCACTCGATCCAAGAGCTCGACGAGCAGATCCGCAACATTCAAATGCGCATGGCTGCAGCGAACGCCACTACCGTACGTGAGCCACACTGACACTCGGGGGCGATCAAGTGTCTTACGGCGGTCTCCATTTGCGTTCTGCAGAAAGAGTACGAGGGGCTCAAGACCAAGATTCGTGGTGCCAAGACACAACTGGCTCGACGCAAGTCACGAATCGAAGAGCTCGAAGGCGAGGTCGACTCGTACGTGGCAAATTTGCTCACTCACTGGCTGAGTTGCTCGCTGGCTCACTGGTTTGTTGGGTGGCCGTGTGCAGGGAGGAGGAAGAGAAGCTCCAGAGGAAGTTGCGCAAGTACAGCGTCGATCGCGCCGCCACGGCCACGGCGGTCGCCACCTTGATGCGACGCATCACCGACACGGCCGTGCAGCAGGACAAGGCCACGCTGACTCTCGCCGTGACTCGCGATCAGATTGTCGTGCTCGAGCGCCAGCAGGCCGATTTTCACGAGATTGGCCGGCGCGTGCGAGCGCGACTCGACGGCGCCACGGCGCAGTACAACGAGGCGGTGACGCGAGCCAAGGAGCTCAAGCGCGAGGCTGAGGCCAAGGTCAAGCTCACGCCCGAGATCAAGGCGCAGTTCGACACGCTGCCGGACACGATCGAGGAGCTGCAGGCCAAGATCGACGAGACGCAAACACGCGCCGACATGCACTACCTCGCCAATCCCAAGGTGCTCGAGGAGTACGAGAAGCGCCGCGTCGAGATTGAGCGGCTGGAGGCCGAGCTGGCCGACGAGCGCACGCGAATCCAGTCGCAGCAAGACGAGATCCAGACGCTCAAGGCCGAGTGGCAGCCAGTGGTCGAGCGGCTGATCGAGCGCATCAGCAAGCACATGGCGACCGCCATGCGTACGATCGGTTGCAAGGGCTCGGTGCACTTGTGTACGTAGCAAGCGATCTCACTCTCGGCAACGAACGAGTACAGCGACTGATACGCGAGAGAGGTGGTCGATGCAGCTAAGCACGAGTCGGATTACAGCCAGTGGGGCATCGAGATCAAGGTCAACTTTAGGAACAGCGAGACCACGTCGGCCGTGCTAGACTCGCACACGCAGTCGGGAGGAGTACGTAGTTGCAGGCACACACACGAACGAATACGAGGTAATTGCTGACTCGGGAGTGGTGGCAGGAGCGATCGGTGTCGACCATGATGTACCTGGCGTCGCTGCACATGCTCACCAAGTGCCCGTTCCGCCTGGTGGACGAGATCAACCAGAACATGGACCCCAACAACGAGCGCCGCGTGTTTGAGGAGATTGCGCGCGTCACGAGCAAGCCCTCGAGCCCGCAGTTCTTCCTGATCTCGCCCAAGCTGCTGCCGGCACTCAAGTTCACGCAGCACATGGTCGTCAGCACCATCATGAACGGACCATACTTTGTGCACCACACCGAGTTTGCCACGGCACAACGACGCTTCTTGGACGACGACGAAGACGAAGGTGTCTAACGTTACTCGCAAGGTCGTGAGTGACGAGTGAGTGAGTGGTGAGTGCCTTTGTGTACAATACCTCAATGTGATGATGGCGGAGACCTCAATCAATCCATCGATCAGATCGAATAGAACAATAAGCAGCGACGTGTGTTCTCGATCGATCTGTTGATTTCGAGTTCGTTTGCTTCGCTGCTCGCTCGCCTTCACGTCTCAGCTGCGCGCGTGAGAGTGAGTCGTAGTAGCTCGTAGTCGGTGGCGGTCTTGTAGTTGTAATTGGGGAGTGTCTTTGTCGTATATACTGCCTGCCTATCAGTTGATATCCCCCTCGCCAAGGATATCTCGCAATTCCGTTACTACTGCGCGAGATATCGATCTCTTCACTGAACACACACTCTCTCTCTCTCACTCACACACAAGGCGGCCATGTCGATGTGCGATCGCCGTGGACGCAAGGTCCAGAAGCAACTACAACTCAAGCTACAGGAGGTCAAGCAACTGTTCCCGATACACGATGGCTCGCTGTGGCTCGTGGACTTTAACACAGCGACCACAACAGCGCCGCCGCCGTCATCGTCATCAGCCACCACACCTGCCGTAGAACCACGTCTCATGTACGCTGAGTCAGGACACGTGCGTGTGCGTGCGTGCGTGCGACCTCTCTGATTGCTTGACGTGTGCGAGTAGCTTCCCACACGAGAAGCCCAAGAAGGAGACGCTCGAGATGCTGCAAGTACTCTTTCGCATGAAGAACGTCGTGCTCTCGTTTGGTACGCGCACGAAGAGAGCGAACGAGAGAGCCATCGATCATGTCGCTCACGTGAGCTCGTCGTTTGCATACACAGCCGAGACATTCGAGGAGAGCGACTGCCCTACGATCCACGTTCGAGGCGAGCGCACGTTGTTCTCGTGTTATCGCGTCGGCCAGCTGGTACGTCCAATGCTGTCGCGACCTCGATCAATGCGAGTTGAAGCTCGAGTACATGAATGCGGCATACTGATCGATCGAACGAACTTGCGTGACTCTCGATAGTATCTCGGGTTCTACAGCGATGCAGCCAACGAGCGCGAGCTGTTCGTCGACGCCGATCGCGAACAGAAGATGCGCGAGATATGCGAGGACCTCTCGAAGCTGCTTGTAAGTGTATAACTATCTCACTGCCGCCTCTATCCATCCATCTATCCATCATCATCGTCGTCGTCGTCATCGACGGCTCTGTCGTGTTCTGCTGCCCAATCCATATCTCTCGCTCTGATGGCCATTGCCAACTGTCTCTCGCTGTCTCTATATCTCTATTTCTCTCGCTCTCTTGAATGAATTGGTTCGTGTGCGGCCGGTGGTACCCGGCTGCTGCGAGTCTGTGTGTGCTTTTGTGATATCGAGAGTGCGTATATTGTACAAGAAGCAGACTGGAAGCGAGCGCAGTCGTCTGCTGCTGCTGCTGCTGCTGCTGCTGCTGTGGCCATCGTGGATGCCTGCTAGCGTGGCTTACCCTTTACCGCCGCCCGAGAACAGCGGAATGAAGAAGTACAGCACGACGCCCGTGATGACCAGCGCCAGAATCGCCTGAACGATCGCACGAGATGGGAGCGATGAGCGACATGGAGACTGAGCGTGTCAATGGCGTGACAGTCACGTACGCAGATGATGGTAGCCGCGAGGCAGATGGTCATCTTGAGGTTCTGGCAGCACGCCAGCAGTCCCACGGCATCGGCTGTCGTGCGGAAGGCGTCCGAGCGACCTTGCAGATCCTCCGACTTGTTGGCCAGCGCCCTCAGCTGCTCGTCTCGCTGCAGCAGCAGCTCTAGAACCCACTCGACGTGAGTCACGCACCGAGGGCTGTTGCCTCACGCGAGCGCGAGAGCCAGCCACGCACCAAGGTTGCCACTCATAATGTCGACCGTGAGATCGACCTTGGCTTGCAGCTTGCGAATCTTGTCGGCTCCTGGGTTGGCCGAGAAGTACTCCTGCGTGGGTGCACAGTGCCGCACGATCAGCCATCACGCGATCCAACGGCCATCGACCGGACGTGCGTCTATGCGCGTCATCGAACCATCTGCTCTCGAATGAGCGGCTCGACCTCCTGCTGGAACTTGATGAACTTGGACTGCTTGAGGCGCGGCGCGTCGAGGCCGTGGTTCTGGACCCACAGCGTCTTGAGCGCCTCGAGGAAGCCGAACAAGATGCGCGCCGAGAAGTCCTGCTTGGCGGCACAGATGTACAGCACCTCGTTCTCGACCTCGTACGCGATCTGGTACTGATACGACGACTCGTGTGGCGCAAAGTACTTGCGATGGTCCACCAGCAGGTCGACCGTGTTGGCGACGCGCGACACCACGTCGTCCAGCGCCGACAGCTTCGACACGGTCACCAGCGTACGGCGCGGGTGCAGCGAGATACCCATCTCGACATCGGGCGCCGACGATCCCTCGACCAGTGGCGTCTTCTCCGAGCTCGGAGCAGCGGCAGCAGCGCCTTCGGCCGAGCACAAGATGCTGGTGTACCCGATGTCATCGGGGTTGCCGAAATACGATTCAGGCGAGATCTCCATCTATCGACAGCGCACGGGCTCTTCGTTCGTGTGCTGTGGCGTGTAGTGGCGTGCGCGCAGATGCTTGAAGAACACTGCGAGCGAGATGGCGATGCGGGAGGAGCGAGAGATGCGCGAGCGGCGGCAGTAGCAAGGGAATGGCGCTGCCTTCTACGAAGATGCTACTGAGGATTCCTCTGTTCCGCGCAGCGACCGAATGCACGCCACCTCGCTCGCTTGGTGTGCTCGAGAGAATAAATACGGGGCTTGACATTGATGATGGCATGGCACATGGTATGGAACAGCTCCTAGAGCGAGCTCGGGTGCGCCTTCAGGAGCTGCACGTCGTTGTGCGCCAGGAGAAAGTACACTTGGTCGAGCTCTTGGATGCGCTCGGCTGGCGGCGGGCACGTCACGACGTAGTGGTGTTGGATGCCGCGTTTGTCGGTGCGCTGCCGGTACAGCCCGATCGGCAGCAGATTGCGCGTTTGTGTGTAGTGGTCCAACACGTCCAGAAAGCATCGGTCCTGTGCACAAGCGTGTGGGTTAGCCGAGAGCCGAGAGCTGCGAGCCGGGGAGAAATGTGAGGCGTACGATGAGGCTCGGGTCCACAGGTTCGAGCTGCAGCTGGTCCGAGTGAATCATGCGCTTGGTGAACGGGATCATGAACGGATTCTGGTACGCCTGTGCCAGCAAGGCCTCCATGACCGACGACGTGAACAGCGTGCCCCCTGCGAAGCTTGGGAACAGTTGCACCGGGTGGTAACGCTCGGACTTGGTGCGCGACGGAATGGCTGGATCGTACAGCGGATTGCTGGCAGTCGGCGGCACGAAGAGGTTGTGGTTGGCAGATACCGCTGCACGGAGGCCAGTCAGTACCAGCGTTGGTCGCGGAGCGGCAAAGATGTGAATCGAACGAACGAACCAAGCTCGACTCGCATGTCGATCGTGGGATTCAGTTGCGAGATGAGAATGTAGGTCACGATCGTGCTGGCATCGACCATGCACGCCTCGTCACCGTCTCGATCGGCGTTTCCTCCAAGTACGACCGCGATCGAGGCCTCGGTGATTCCGGCACGCAGCAGATCGCAAGGAAGCGTCGGATCGCCCTCGATGATGTAGAGGTTCGGAAAGTGCGACACGCAATTCCACTCAATCGGGTCGATGCCACTCGGCAACAGCAACACGATCGGCAATGCGGCGTTCTTGCCAAGCGAACGAACGGTGCCTACGCAAGAAAGCGAACAGGGGAAGATGATCAGGACACGGTTGGATCTGCTAGCGCCGTGGTGGAGCGCCGTACCGATCAGGTGATAGAGGCTTCGTGTGTAACCACACACCAGCAGATGGCCCTGCAGCTCGACTTGCGGCACGATAAAGTCCCTGCTCGCAACACCATACTCGTTCGTCAGCGCGGTTCCTCATCTCAGGCAGACCAGGAGACGTACGACAGATCTCGGTGCACGACCGCCTCGTTTTCGACCGAAAAGGCTCGCGATAACGACGATTCCAGCGGGTTGTCGGCTCCTCGACGAATGATCCTGCTGGGTGCTCGAGCCGGGGTCCTGGCAGAGTCCATGTACTGCTGCTTCTTGGATGACTTGGATACCGGCAGCACTTGCGAGGTCTAGAGGAGCAAGTAGAATCAGCTGCACTCTCTGACCTACCCAAGGAGCTGCGCACGTACATCACTACAAACCAAGCCGATCGAAGGGTAGGCAACAATCAAGTCTCTGCCTGGGTTGAGCAACAAGGCGCCATCTTGCACCAGGCCGAACAAGAGCGTGTCCGTGCGAACGTACAACTCCTGCAGTTGAATGAGAATGCGCCCGCTGATATCACATCCAGCACGCCACGCTGCTCATGACGTACCCGAACCACCTCATGGAAGGTCTTGCCCGAGTACGACTTGGGAAGCAGGCAGTCGTACATCTCCTTCGCCTGCCCCGAGCCGTATTCGATGGCCCACTGCGGTCGTGGCCGGAAGCGCTTGAAGTAGCGCGTCAGGTGCGAGAGCCGATCGAGCCATGGCCATGTGAATCGCGGCACTCGCGACTTATTGACGGCACGGAAGGTGGAGGAGTAGAGCAGATTGCCGATCAGAGTGTTGGAGCCCGGCACCGAAATGCTGCGTGCCACGAGGCCCTGTGGAATGCGAATGAGACGCCAGCAGCAGCGGCAGAGGCACGAAACGAGCTCCACGAACCATCGAGAGCTCCGAGATGCAGATGCTCGTGCAGTTGGAGATTAAGCCAAAGTGCGCTCGGGCACTCGGCGTCAGCGCCTCGGCAAAGAGCGGTATCAAGTGGTGGTGCCTGCGGATAGCGAGAGCACGCAGGATGTTCTTCGAATCCACCTCGTGCGGATCCTGGCTTCCACAGCGAGCGCGTGCTGTCTCGTGAGTGAAATTTGGATGCCAAGTAAGCAAACAGCAGTCGATTGCGTACATCGCCTGTGGCTGCCCGAGCAAAGATGAAACACGCAGCAGCGTTGCGCAGGCGCATTCGACGAAGGTCATACTTGACCATCGGGGAGCCACAGTAGTACAGGAGGTTGTCGGGATACTTTTGCATCAGCTGCTTCATCTCGGCGCTCGGTAGCGAGGGATCGAGAACCACCACCAAGCGCGTCACGAGCTTGTTCTCGCTGTACGAGATCTCGCGCACCAGCGCCTTGACGCCTTTGAACGTGATGTCGCCCACCACCAACACGTGGCCCGAGTAGATCGACGGCAAGCTGCCATTGCGAGCTGCGCCACACGAGTGTGAGTGCTGGATGGGTTTGGGTCAGGCAGTGAATAGTACACAGCCACGTACGGTCTTGCTTCTGCACCAAGGCGATCACCTGACCTCCAAAGAACGGCAGCAGGAAGATCAGGATCAGCAGCACCATCACAGTCACGAACCGACCGAGATGAGTCAGTGGCACAATGTCTCCGTATCCCACGGACGTGAGCGACTGGGCCAGCACAAGCACCACCAAGACGTCAGCATTCGATGGATCACGGCTCGGCTCGCAGCAGCGCACCGTGATCAGAAAGTAGATCGCCGAGTGGAACGGCACCGAGCACTCCCAGTACGCCGTCGCGTGCGAGCAGTCGTTCTCGACATCCGAATACACCAGCGCAAAGAAGTAAATGATCGTCATGAAGGTCCAGATGGCCTTCGCACCGAGCGTCATCCACTCTACTCAGTGCACCGAGAAGCCAGGAAGCCAGCGAGTGAGTGGCCGAGCAAACGAGCACGTCATTCGCTGTACGAGATCGATGGTACCGTTGCGATACAAGTAGGACACTCGCTTGACGATCCGGATCCACATGGGCCAGATGCGAAAAACACGAGCTGCTCGCAGCATCTGGATCGCTTGTATCGGTATCAGCGTGATCAAGATCGTGCCAACATCGATGAAGGTCTTCCAATTGATGAGATATAACCCAAGATCCACCCTGCGCCACACCACACACACGATCCAGCCATCGAATCAGATATCCTCGATCCACCTCGACTTGGTTCTCTCAAGAAGGCGAGTTCCGCGTACAGGTCAGGTTGGATCACGATGTGGAAGGCCACGTAAAAGCACCAGAACGACGCGAGAGCGATCCACACCGAGCCGAACCACGCAGGCCCGTTGTCGCCAGGAGAGATCGAGTACTCGGATGCCGTCAGCAGCGCGACCGCACACAGCGATGTGAGAGATTGCAGCACTTCCTGTGTCCCATCACATTGATCATCAGCACTGCTCATTGTGGCTGTTGCGGCACTGACATCAACTGACGTGGGAAACGTCACCAACCAACCAAACAGGAACGAACGAGCGAGCGAACGAACGAACGATACCAGCACGAAGAGCACATCGCTGATGCGCGATCTCACACGCTCGAGGAGAGTCGGTTTCTCGGGCAGCAGCAATACGGCGTTCTGGATATACTCGTATCGCGCCTTGAGTGGCACGCGGTCGGCTTGCGACGACGAGCACGATGAGGATGATGGAGAGGGCCTGGGCTTCGCTTGAGGTGTCGTCGTATTGGTGTCGCTGATGAAGTCGTCGAGCTCCACCAAGTCAGTGTTGGGTGGCAAGTGCCGTGGTCCTGCACTATCTGCCTCCATCATCAAGGGCCGGGACTCTACTGGATCGCGCGACACGTTCAAGAGCAGCGATTGTGATGATGATGACGAGAAGCAATGGGCAATTTGATGCGCAAACGAAGCTGCTGAGAAAAGCTCGTTCGTTGTGCTTCCCTTCGTAAGCGAGCATTGGAATCTATCTGAGCTTCTCTCTTGTTCTCTCTCTCTCTCTCTCTCTCACGGCGGATCTCTTCCTGTGAGACTCATCGGCAGGAGAGGGCGAAAGACAGAGGAGGACCACACTTTCGCAGTGGTTATCGCAATCACCTCAGTAATGGCCAAATTATCATCGTTCCCATCCCGCAGCAAGGTCGTCATGGCAGTGCGTTTCTTTGCACCGACAGGCCCATTCGGTGCTCTCTCCAACTTCTTCGTGTTACCCTCCCCGCTCATGTGGAACAACAAGCCGTTTATGACCTCGGAGCATCTTTACCATTACCTCAAGTATTGGCATGACGGAGCAAGCGCCGAGTCGCGCGAATATGCGGAGCTCGTGCGAGAGTCGTCCACGCCATTCAAGGCCAAGCTGCTTGCCAATCAAGTGGCGGCAACTCGCTTTCCTTGGCAGCGTGAGCTGTTGCCGGTCATCGAGAGGTACCGCGAGCTCGGAGTTCGGCCGAGGGCTGACTGGGACGAGGTCAAGCGCGATAAGATGCTTCTGTGTCTGCGGCTGAAGTTCGGCTCAAGCGCAATATGTCGCGACGTTCTGTTTGGCACGGGAGACAAGCTCTTGATCGAAGCGTCTCCGTACGATGGCTACTGGGGCATCGGTCGCACTGGTACAGGCTTGAATGTGCTCGGCAAGCTTCTTGCTCAAGTGCGGTCCGAAATGAACGAGCTCGCCAGCGTGCTGACTCTCGACGCTGCGGTTTGGAGCCTCGAGTTCGAAGACGCGAACGATCAGCGGAGGAGCACAAGACCCACCATCGGGGCAAGAGGAGAGACCATCGGGGAGGGTGATACTTGATTAGCAGCGCCAAGAGATGCAACAGTGGCTTAGATCGCAGGCGCGAACGAGGGAGAAATGGCGGGAGGCAATAAAGCAGTCGGAGCGTAGATGTTGAGCCCACCATTGCTCGCCTGCATCGGGCCTTCGTGTCGTTCTTGCACCAACAGGATCGGTCATATCGCGCGCGCTTCAGCGTCATCCAAATCTCATCGCGCATCAGTATCATCTTGATATCCTATCATTCATCAACATCATCTTGATATCCTATCATTCATCAGTATCATCTTGATATCCTATCATTCATCAACATCATCTTGATATCCTATCATTCATCAATATCATCTTGATATCCTATCATTCATCAACATCATCTTGATACCCTATCATCCATCGATATCATCTTGATATCCTATCATCCATCGATATCATCTTGATATCCTATCACTCATCAACATCATCTTGATATCCTATCATTCATCAATATCATCTTGATATCCTATCACTCATCAATATCATCTTGATACTCTATCATTCATCAACATCATCTTGATATCCTATCATTCATCAACATCATCTTGATATCCTATCATCCATCAATATCATCTTGATATCCTATCACTCATCAACATCATCTTGATATCCTATCACTCTTCAATATCATCTTGATACCCTATCACTCATCAATATCATCTTGATATCCTATCACTCATCAATATCATCTTGATATCCTATCACTCATCAATATCATCTTGGTATCCTATCACTCATCAATATCCTCTTGATATCAATATCATCTTGATATCCTATCACTCATCAATATCATCTTGATATCAATATCATCTTGATATCCTATCACTCATCAATATCATCTTGGTATCCTATCACTCATCAATATCCTCTTGATATCCTATCACTCATCAACATCATCTTGATATCCTATCATCCATCAACATCATCTTGATATCCTATCATCCATCTGCCAATCAATCACCGACGATGGACCACGAACCTTCGACTCTTGAACTTCCATCGAGTCTGCTTGGTGGCTGGCACAAGCTCACATCGTCAACATTGATCGATTGCTTCCAACGAGACCAACATCTCTTGCTTCCTGGTGCGTGTGTCTCTCTTTATGGTGTTAATGAGATGTTGCGATTGTTTGGGTTGTTGTTTCGGGTTTGGCTGATCACGAACATCAATCAACCAGAGCTTGCTCGATGCCTCGGTCAGCATCAAGGCCATCAAGAGTGGCGAATCGATGCTTCTGGATGGAACAACGATGATTTCTCTCGTGCTCCTTCGATCATCACTCGTCTCGAGAATCGACCACCAATCGAGCACGTTCCACATCGTGTTGGAAGGTGGAACATCTCGTTGGAGTCGAACAACGACTTGAGAGTGGAACTTGATCGAGAAGCTCTTTGGGAGTCGATCATCTCGTTGCATCCTCATCTCGAGTGTGTTCGGGAGATCGAACAGCTCGAGATATCATTGGCAACAGTCTCTCCAAGTGCTGATGATCGCGGAATCAAGCAGCGCAACATTGAACGAATCAAGACTCTTCGACAAGATGCTCTCTTGCAAGCGAAGCAACTGCTCCGTCAAGGAGTGCAACACAATGAAGAAGGACGATACGATCAAGCTCTCGAGATGCTCAATCAATCTCTCGCGATCGTTCATCGAACCATTGGATTCAACACCAAAGAGGTTGCCGATACTCTCAACAACATTGCAAGCATCCACATGAATCAAGGACGATACGATCAAGCTCTCGAGATTCTCAACCAATCTCTCAAGATCGTTCATCGAACCATTGGATCCAACACCAAAGAGGTTGCCGATACCCTCAACAACATTGCAGCAATCCACTTGCAACAAGGACGACACGATCAGGCTCTCGAGATGCTCAATCAATCTCTCAAGATCTATCGAACCATTGGATCCAACACCAAAGAGGTTGCTAGTACCCTCAACAACATTGCAGCAATCCACATGCAACAAGGACGACACGATCAAGCTCTCAAGATGCTCAATCAATCTCTCGAGATCTATCGTCGAACCACTGGATCCAACACCGAAGAGGTTGCCAGTACCCTCACCAACATTGCAATGATTCACATTCATCAAGGACGACACGATCAAGCTCTCGAGATGCTCGATCAATCTCTCGAGATCTTGCGTCGAACCACTGGATCAATCCCCATGGTGCTTCCCAATGCCCTTGCCAACATTGCAATCATCCACATGAATCAAGGGCAATACGATCAAGCTCTCAAGATGCTCAATCAATCAGTCAAGATTTATCATCGAACCATTGGGCCCAACACCATCGAGGCTGCCAGTACCCTTGACATCATTGCAACCATCCTCATTCATCAAGCACGATACGATGAAGCTCTCGAGACACTCAATCACTCTCTCGAGATCTATCGCAACGTGTTTGGACCTCGATCACACCACACTCATTCATCTGCCCTCTTCTTTTATCGAGCGGCTCTCTTTGCTCGACTCGATGGCCGAACCAACATCACTCCCAATCCAATGCACGAAACCCTCGCCATCGATCGAGAGATCATCCAATCCAAGCCTCCATCGTCTCTCACTCACAGCCTCAACCAACACATCGACTTGATCGAAACCATGAGCCGAATGATGCTTGTGAGCAATCGAGCACCAGATGCTTGTCGACTTTGGATCGATGAAGCCAACTTGATGATCGACAAGCCACCACTCTCAGCCATCGCTCTCAAGTGCATCCGCAATGCGATTCACATCTCTTGGTTTCTCGACCCTGACTCGATCGATGGATGCTCGATGAGGATCGAATCGTTGATTGTCGCATCTCGATTGTTCGAGCAATCACGAATGCTCGACAAGTCGATGGAGCTGCTCGAGAGGGCCCAATCACTGATTGTCTCTCTTGCTCCTCCTCGATCTTTGATCGAGAACCATCATCGAGTCATCGATCAATCGATTGATCGAGTGAGAGAGTTGATCAATCAACAACGATCACTGATTCCCGAGCAACACGAAGATGTTCGACTCGAGCTCTCTCTCATTCGCCACCTCAATCTCGAGATCCAACTCTTGATGATCGATGATCTCTCTGGAGATCGAGACACGATGTCGAATCGAACCGAGAACTTGACGACAGAGATCGTGACATCGATGTTGAATGTGTTGGATCAATGCTTTGGTCGATTGGTGAGATCGATTGTTGGATCGGACACCGAGGCAGGAGATGTGTTCTATCCAATCGAAGGATCTCGCAAGGCTCTCAAGAACTCATTGCTGCCTCTGTGGAAGCCTCGATGGATCGATCCGAAAGGTGTTGATCTTCAAGATCAGCTGAACGAGATTGGATTGATCGACACCAACAACAACGCCACCAACTCCAAGCAATGGAGATGGAATGGCACGAGCTCAATCGAAGAGAATGAGCTGGCGAGGCATCTTCCATCATGCTACTCATCAGTGATTGGTCGTATTCGAGGATGGCTCGAATCATCTCTCTCCTCGAACTTCGATCCAATCGACAAGGCGATGTCCGACATCGTGAGATCGATCGACGAGAATCAAATGAGAATCAATCGACAACAAGCCATCGAATCGATGATCAACAATCAAATGATCAAGAAGATCAACGAGAACGAAGAATATCGATTGCGATCATCCAAGTTCGATTTCTCATCTCTTGATGCCGAATCACCACCACCAGATTGGTGGATGGCTGAATCGACCATCGAACCACTCGAGCGGTGGATGCATTGGCGAGAGATCGTGCCTCAACTCCAACTCGTCACTCGCCGATCGATCGACATCGCAGCACCATCGAGCTGGCGAGCAATCATCGACCATCAACCATTCTCGTTCTTCGCCACTCGAGACAAGCACAGTCATCGTCGCCCAACCACAGGCTCACTGCAAGAGAGCTGGCTCGACAAAGTGCACGACATTGCGAACAACAACAAACACGTGAGGCTGACACCAGTATCATCAAAGAGCGACCTCAAGCGAGAAGAAGGACTCGTGAGAGAACGAGACGCCTCAGTGAAGATCGACATCACTCCTCCTCTTCCAGTGATTGCTTCTTGGTCGTTGATGGGATCGATGATCGAATCCAACTCTCGACACTCGACACCACTCGACAACGAACAACTGACCAATCTCTCGATCAATGCGAGCAATATGCTTGCCGGTCGAGGAGAGTCGTTCGAGAGCTTGAAGGACAAGTACTTCTCGTTCTGTCAACGAGGCAAACTCAAGTACCATGCTCCTTCTCCCAAGTGGATGCACATGATCAAGACCACGAATCGAGACTCTCAAGAACGACTCGACTCGTGGAGCTCTCTCAACGATCTCATCGACCAAGACATTGAGAGATGGAGAGAGAAGGGACTCGATCGATTCCAACACGAGATCAAGGAGTTTGCTCGTCGACGAATCGAGAGGTTCGATCGAGGTCGAACATCAGCAGACGCAGAGCCAGACTATCGAGTCGATGTCAATGATTTGATCGAGAGATCGATCACGAACATTGAGCATCTCGTCTCGACGATGATTGGAGATGCTGTTCGAGTTTCAAACACACGATCATCATCATCATCATCATCATCATCATCATCATCATCATCATCATCATCATCATCATCATCATCATCATCATCATCATCATCATCATCATCATCATCATCATCATCATCATCATCATCATCATCATCCCCGAACTCGAGTGAACCGTCATCGTCATCGACGAGAGAGATTGGAGATCGATTGAAGCAATGCCGAATGATGCAACAACTCACACCTCGACAAGCGATCGAATCACTCGTCAAGTTGAGTCACGATGCTCGCCAACATCATCCATGGCTCACATCTCGATTGTTGGTCAAGGCCTCGAGACTCTCGAGTGTTGTTGGAGATCTCGACCATTCTGTTCGATCAATCTCGATGCTTCTTGAAGCCTCTGATCTCGAGCTCCAACGAGGACGATTGCTTCGATCTCGCCGTCTGCTCCAGCAAGCAGTCAACCAATCTCAATTGTGCCCACTTCGTGATGGTCATCGATTGAAGCTTGACTCGTCACAGCGCAACGAGTTCAAGAACATCAACGATGCAATCAAGAATCAACGAGACCAACTTGACGAAGACTTGTTCTCACAGCTTTGTCATTGCTTCGAAGTGCTCGATGATTGTCGATTCCAATCGATCTCGATGCTTGATTCGACTCCCTCCGACACCAACACCATCAACAGTCGCAAGCGAGAGAAACAAGCTCACTTGACATGTCGATTGCTCTCGATCTCAATCAAGGCTCGCCACTTGTTGGATCAAGCACTCTCTCGATTCATGCATCGATGTATCGCTGATCCTCGAGGCGAATCGATTCTCCAAGCATCGTTCCCACTCACAGGAAGTCGAGATCGACTCGTTTCTCGATTGAACGAGACGTTGAGGCAGAATGGCATCGCAGACATCGCCATCGATCAATCGTTCCCTGAAGTCATCGATGAGATGGCAGCCATCCAACCATTCTCGATGATCCAACAACCAGAATCGAGTTGGTTCGAGCGAGTGTATCGAATGTCGAACAAGGCCAAGCATTCAGGCATCGACATTCCATCGTCTCTCGAGATCGATCAATGGTTTGCTGCCTCATCATCATCATCGAGAGAAGTGGGAGAGTGGCCTGTCGAGATCGAGATCGATGGTCAGTTCTGGCCTTGGTCGTTCATCGACGAGTGCTCCAACTCAACCGATCCAGAGTCGGAAAGTCGATCGATCATCGAGCAGCTCCAGAACAAGAGCATTCTCTCTCCTGATGGAACATCGAACACCGAGAAAGTGAACGATTGGTATCGCGAAGGAGGCATCGAACGAATCGAACAAGAGATCAAGAAGGCTCTTGCTCCTGCTCCATCATCCTCCAACAACAACAAGAAGAGCAACAACAAGGCGAATGAAGGATCATCAACACATCAAGCACAAGCAGTGCCTCATCGAGACGATGAGTCGGTAGTGTCGAGAATCACGAGACACATCGAACATCGACGTGGAGCTCGACGCAACACTCGATTGGAATCAGGAGTGGATCTGATGTCTCGATCTCTCGAAGGAATCGAGAGATTGATGAGATTGATGGCTCGTCAACAACCGTTGCCAACATCGCGTCTCCTTCGGACAGTATTAGCACTCGTGCTTGTAGCTATTCTTGTGTTATGCTTCGTTGCACTGGTGTTGTAGTCCAGACATCTTGTGAATATCTCACTGTTCAACACAACACATCAACAACCTCGACCACATCAACGTCATCTTGAAGAGCAGAGCAAGACATCTTGTGAATATCTCACTGTTCAACACAATACAATACTCGTGTGCTCTCTTGATTGATTCGTTGTTGGTTGATGCCTCGATGAGAGAGTGCTCGGGAATGAGATCGGCTGATCGACCAATCGAACCTCCAACTGCCGATGTCGAGCTGCTGACGATCGGCATTGAGTGGCCTTGAGGCTCATCATCCCGCTCGTCGTCGTTGTCGTGCCCAAGTCCCATCTGTGTCTGCTGTTGTTGCTGTTGCGAGTGGCTGACCGAGAGACCCAAGAACCAACAAACAACACAACAAGAGGAAGAAGAGGCTCGTTCGTTCATTCGCTTGCTGCCTTGCTCGCTCTCGCATCTGCCACAACACCCAAACCTCCCTCTCTGTCTCAAGTCGATTGCGAGTGCTCTCTGCTTGTGAATCAGAAATGGCCCCACCGCCACCACCATCACGAAGAACAGCACTCGTGGTGTTGCCGATCGACAAGGATGGAGCTGCCGATGATGACGACGACATCGGCATGATCGAAGCAGACGAGACTCGGCGCACATACCTCGACCGCCTCGCTTGGAAGACTCTCCTCCTCGATCCCTCGGCCCTCGCTGGCTCGACTGTCGCCTTGCTTCTGAGACCAATGACAAGCCATTCTCGACACCGACGCACTCATGACGACGACGATGCAGCAGCAGCAGTGCTTGTTGTGGGAGAGCTGGTCGATGAGCCGAACCACACCACACCAAGCATCACAGTCGCTCGCTCTCTCGCTCACGAGTTGCTCTCCCTCACTCTCCAACAACCTCCCATCTCGTCGTCAATCTCTCGGCCCATGACAAGCGCGTCGATTGATGCATCGACGAGACGAGAAGGATCCGAACTCGAGATGATCGGATCGGAGGTGTGGGCCGAGGTGATCGAGCAACCACGAGTGGCGCACATCGATCGATTGGCTGTGCGAGCCTCCAGCCTCTGGATCCATCGCCACGCCATCGAACAACGCGTGCTCGAGGAGCTACTGGTCGAATCAACTCGAACGATCACGGTTGCAGCAGTGGGAGCGGAGGTTGTCGCTCGAGGCATGGCGTTGATGGTCGAGGAGTGCTTGCCGCTCCGACAAGGCATCGTCCACAAGGACACAGTGCTCGTGCTCCTTCCGTGGCGCGAACTCGATGATCTCGCTGATGCCACTCATTCTCCACCTCAACCACGAGACGAACAACGAGTGTCGAGCGACATGGCGGCGTCGATGTGTGGGCCATCGATGAGGTCGGCGTTTCCTTTGACGACGATGACGATGACAGCATCAACATCGATGTCGATGGCAGGTCGATCGATGAGCGGCATCAACGTTGGATTGACATCGACACCATCGAAGATGATTGCAAGAGCCAAGATGCTTCGTGGTCCAGTGGATGATGCGATTGATGAGTCGCGAGAGGAAGGAACGAGGTCAGATCGACATCGACAAGTGGTCGTGAGTGCGCAAGTGCTGCGGTCACTTCGATGCTTCTCGGGCTCATGGGTTCGCGACTCTTCCCTTCCTCATCGATGACGGGCCCTCCCTCCTTGATATTGACTGATCTTGTTTGTGATTGTGTTGGAATGGAATGGGATGTCAGGCTCGAGCTCGAGCAGGAGATCCACGACAATCATCGGGGTCTCTTGAGGCGGAAACGCAGTAGAGCAAGTGGGCTTAGCGTTCCCGCCCTTTTTGCTTCGTTGCCGCCGTTGCGATTCTCGCTCGATACTGGTCGCAGCCTCGTCGCAGCCTTCGTTGTTATTCATCTCTCCCTCCCTCGCGCGCTGCTCCTCTTGCCCTTGCTGTTGGTTGTGGTACGGGATGAGCAAGCAACAGCACGACGTGGGCGCCCTGCTGAAGCGGGCCGCGACGTCGAAGGAGCACGCCAAGGAGGCGCTGGCGACGCTTGCTCGCCTCGATCTGCGCCGCCACAAGCCTGCCGTCGTGCAGAGCACTTGGCTCGAGCTCACCAAGCACCTTGTGGCCCACGGGATGGTACGCTTCTCCAACTTCGGCTGCGTGGCGTTGGCGCCGAGTAACCGTGAGCGACTGGCGGCAACAGTTTCAGGATGCGGCCACGGTGCTCTCGGGCCTGCCGAGCACCGCCAGCAGCGCCAAGCAGCCCGACACCTCGGCCGACGCCTCCGCGCTACGCCGTCTCGCCATCAAGGCAGCAGCGTTTCGACTCACGTGCGCTCACCAACTTGGCGCCGAGTACTCGCTCGAGGGCTCCGCTGCCGAGCTCGAGGCTTTGCTGTCGCATCTCCCTCGCGCCACCGCCGACGACATCCGCGCCTTGGGCCACTGCGCGCACGAGTGCTTCCTCGCCACGCACAAGATAGCGCAGCAGCTCGTGGCATCCTCGCGGCTACCCGAGGCAATGAGCGCCTTGATTTCGGCTTTCTCGTTGGTGCGAGGGCGCGCGCATGAGCTGGCACACTGCACCTTCTATCTCCTCGCGGCGGCCAAGGCAGCGGAGCAGCTCTCGTCGGCGACGGGCATTGTCGATTGGCTGCGTCGAATGCACCCGATCGTATGCGACATCGCCACCAAGACAATGGCGATCGGAACCGCGATTGCTGCTCGCGGCATGATCGACTGGCTCGACTTCTTGACGTTCATCTTCACCAAGGTGCGTGCACCAACCTCAACTGCATGATGCGGCTAATCTGACTCACACCCGCTTGTTCCCTACAGGCGAATGAATCCACCTCTGCGATGCAACTGCTGAGCGGTACTGGCGATATTGTCGAAAGTCTCGTATCGGCAGCAGGAGCCTTCCCACCTGCAGCCGCACTTCAACTCTCATCAGTGTACGCTGCCCCTCATTACTCCATCCACCATTCCTGTGCGTTGCTGACAGCCAACTGCCCGCATGAACCAACAGCTTCTACCGCGCTATCCTACCCACGCTCAAAGCCAAGGAGTGGAGCTCTGCGCAGCTGCAAACTGTCCTTCGTCGCTCGTGCACGGTGAATGTGCGCCATCTCGTGGTCAACGCGACTGCGATCGTCGAGGCGGGCGATGGCGTCGACCCGACCGTCGCCAAGCTGTTCGACAAGCTCCAGAGCAACGCCAAGCAACTGGCGCAGTGCTACCGGCTGGCCCAAGAGTCATCGCGTGCCTACGAGTTCCTGACCGAGCTCGTCACGACGCTCGATCCGCTGGCTGACTGCTTCGACCTGGAGCCATTCTACACGCAACGTGCCGACATCTCGATCAGTACCGGCATGCTCGCTACCTCGCTGCTGCCGCTCTCTGACGCGACGCAAGTGGAGCAATCGGTGCTCATCCACTTGGCGCTCGAGCTCGGAAGCATCGAGCGCTCGTTGGAGAAGGCCGGCCGCAAGCCTACCGACATCAAAGCCCTGCTTCTGACGCTCAACGCCTTGGTTCGACGAGCGAGTGCGCTGGTTGCCAGTGCGCGTACCCGCCAATTGGAGGACGCGGCGGCCTCGTGCTTGGAGCTGCTGTGGCTGCTGCTCCACACGCAAGTCTCCGTCAGCCGCTCGCTGATTGCCATCTGCACGTTCGCGCCCCTGTCCAAGCCATCGACGCCAGCCGACACGACAGCTTCCGACTCTACCACCACGACGGAAGCTTCGCCGTCGTACTCTGCAACCGCTCTTGCCGTAGCTGCCAAGTTACTGGCCGATGTTACGAGCATCCGAAACAACACGGCCGAGCTGCAGCGATCCGATCCATGTGTCGCATCGATCGTGGGAGTGGCACTCGTTTGGCAAGCGTTCGCAAGCTGGAAGGCGCGCACCAGCATGCCTGATGCGCAACTCATCGAGCACGCATTCCTGTTACTCGGCGCTCCAACGTCATGCTGCACCTCCGAGCAGTGTATGTTGACGCTGCAGCTTCAGCGAGGCCCGTTCGAGGCGCTCCTGGTCGCATCGGAGCTGTGCAACTTGCTCGGCTATCATACTCTACGCGCTCGCGCTCTCGACCTCGCCATCTCGTGGGCGCACGCGGATGGCAACTGCCATGAATTGGCGTCGCTGGCATCGGCTGCCGTGCAAGCACTCTACGAGCTGGGCTACTCTGGCACCCACTGCATGGCGCTCCTCTCTCTCGCGACCCTCGAGTCGGACGGCAATGTATCGACTCTCCAAAGCGCTCGTGCTGCACTGGCGCACGCCACCCACCACCTGATGGCCTCCCGACCCGAGCTCTCGAGCAAGTGCCTGTCCGATGCCGCAGCACTCCTCGAAGGTCCAGATCTCATTGCCGCAATCCAGACGACCACCGAAGCCGACAATGTCCTTGTGCACATTGAGTACTACGAGCTGCTGGGCGACTTGTACCGCACTCGCTCGCAGCTGCAGCGTCGCAGTGCCCGAGGAAACCTCACGAATGCTCGCGCTGATGCGACCAAGAGCATGGAGCACTACAACACGGCCTTCAAGCGCCTCAAGCACATGGGCGCCGAGACGCACGCGCTGGCGTGCCGGCTGCTGTACCGCGTGCTCGAGTGCTCGGAGCTGCTCGGGCTCGTGTACGAGAGCTGCGGCGACCCGACGCGGGCCGAGCAGAGCTACCGCCGCGGCCTGCGTGGCAGCGAGCAGCTCGGCTCGCCGGCGCTCGAGCTGCTGTTCCAGTGCCGCCTGGCGCTCCTGCACGCTCGAACACACGATTGGTCGCAGGCTGACCAGTGCCTTGGTGGCAGCTGCACGGCCGAGGGCTCGGCGTCGCACCTGGCTGGCCCGCTGCAGCTGCTGCGCCAGCTCGCCCGCGGTGTCCGCTTCTACACCGAGGCCGATTGGAGCAGGGCACTTGCGACGCTCGAGCCTGCCGTCAGCCAGGCCGAGGCGCTCGCTACCAACGAGTGCTGCTCGGCGCCAGAGTCGCTGTTTGCGCGTGCGTTGGAGCTCGTTGCGGAGCCCACAACAGCACCAGCGGCAGCTCGCGGCGGTGCTAGGCGCACTGACGCAAGCGCTCGAGCTGCCGACGTGATGCCCCTGGCCGAGGTTGCGGCGTTGCTGCACAGCTACTTCTCCGGAGCAGGGCTCTCGGCTGGCTCGCTACCAGCTCTCCGCCTCGACGCCGCCATCGACAGCTCGGTAGCGGCCGCTCTCGGCAGCGCCGGCTCTGACGCCGACCGACAGACACGCGCCACACTTCTCTACGCACGAGCGAACTTGTGCCTCGCGATCGCCGATTCACTCGCCGAGGCCGCTTCCAGACCGTCGAGCAGCAGGCGACCTGCCAAGCTCCTTCAACCGAGCGAGTTCACCAAGCGTGCCCACGAGATCCTCGGCCAAGCATTCGAACTTGTTCAAGCGGGAGAGGCGTCGAACATAGCGCGAGCAATCGCCGTCTCGTTGGCCATGAGCGACAGCGTGAGCACCAAGCGTCGTTCGCCGCTCGTCGGTGAGCCTGAGAGCGCTTGGCGCAGCAGCTACTGCCTGACGTACGCCATGGGCACTGCGATTCGACACAGCGTACTGGCACAACTGCGCGAGTCATCCGCATCCGAGAATCCAACCAGCGCCATGCCGGCAGACGACGACCTCGCTTCGGCCATGGCCAAGCTCTCACTTGGCACCAGCAGCAACGAGGCATCTTCGGCAGCCTCGAACGAGCTTCCAGACCACTGGCGCAAGGCGCTCTTCGACACGTTCTCGTTCAAGGCCGAGCAGGGCCAGCGACACTTCCAGGACACGGTCGCAGCGCTCCCCCGCCACTGGACTGTGTGCGTGCTGAGTGCTTCGAACGACGGCAAGACGCTTCTGGTATCGCGCATCGTGCCTGGAGCCGAGGCCACGCCTCTCGTGCTGCGTCTGCCAACCACGCGAAACAGCGCCGACAACAGCATCCCCAAGGTCCTGGGACGGTTGCGAGCGTTGCTGGAAGAGAACCGCACGACGATGAAGATCGAGGCTTGCGAGGCGCTGACGCCGAGTGAGACCTCGCGCTGGTGGACGCAGCGACACGAGTTCGACTCTCGCATGCGTGACATTATCGAGTTGATCGAGCACGAGTGGCTTGGAGCCTGGAGCGGCGTGCTTGCCGGACAGGTTCAGGACGAGCGCACCGAGCTCTCAACGCGAGAGTACGCGAGGGAGCTCGTCGACGAGCTGGCTGACCTGTGGATCAAGTCCAAGCGCCCCGAGGCGCACGAGCATCCGAACGCCGTGGCCTTTGCATCGTTGCTGCTGCAGGCTGTGCACGACAACGAGGTGGTCGGCGCAGAGCAGCGCTTGCTGGCAGGCCTCACGGATCTCGCCAACTACATTGGCAACGGTCGAGCGATTGCCGCCAGCAAGAGCGCCAAGCTCGATGCCATCGCCAAGAGGATCATGCAAGCTCGTGCGAATCCACTGACGTCCGCGCGACATCCGACGCTTCTCGTGCTCGACAAGGAGCTGCAGGAGCTGCCATGGGAGTCGCTACCAGTGTTGCGAGGTCATGCCGTGTGTCGCTCGCCATCGTTCGAGCTGCTGGCGATGCGCGCGTGGGCACACGCACAGGCTGCCGACGAGGAATCGGTGCACGCAGCTCGGGTACTCCGCCGAGGAGCACGAGCGGCGTCGGTCAGCTACGTTCTCAATCCGTCGGGCGATCTGACGCAGACGCAACAGCGACTCGAGCAGTCGTTCCGAGAGCAGCAGGGCTGGAGCGGCATCGTCGGTAAGGTACCGCAGGCAGCAGACATGATTCAGGCGCTCGCAAGCCACGATGTGTACCTGTACGTGTGCCAGCTCGCGCAGCACGAACCAGCCACGATGTGACTAACGATTCCATCTACGTGTGAGCAGCTATTGCGGCCACAATGCAGGCGAGAGCTACTTGAACGCCTACGAGGTGCAGCGTCTGCATAATGGCGGCGTGGCGATCCTCATGGGCTGCGGCTCGGGCCACCTGCGTCCGGCAGGCGAGTACGAGCCCTTTGGACCGGTGCTCGCGTATCTGATGAGCGGTTGGTATGTCACATTCCCCCTGGCCTGGCGCGCGTGTGAGGACCCTGCCTGACCCTGTGATGTTGCTTTGCAGTGCTTCGGTGGTTGCTAACCTCTGGGAGGTCACCGACCACGACATTGATACCTTCACGGCCGTCATGCTGCACCGCTGGCTGCAGCTGCCCGAGTCGTTCTGCCGCAAACTCACCGCCAAGGCGCAGAAGCTGTCGTCGTCGTCGTCACCCGCTTCTCCGAGGACTGTCGGCGGAGACCTGGCGTCGTGCGTAGCGAGCGCCCGCGAGAGCTTCCTTCTGCGATACATCAACGGCGCCGCGCCAGTGTGCTATGGCGTGCCGGTGAGCGCCTTCAGTGTCGCCGCAACGCCAGCTGAGCCGATCGCCGTGGCTGCCGCAGATACGGTGCCGACCAAGCTATCGCGGGCTTCCAGCTCCTCGGGCGTTCGTCGCGCCTCGAGCAAGAGCACCGCTCAACTGCCCAGCACAAGCGCCGCTCTGCAGGATCGCTCGAACAGCGGAAGGGCGCGAACCGCGAGCACCAGCTCCAAGTCGACGCCGCTGGTCACGAGCGTCGAGGAGCAGGCTCCCACGGTCAAGCGTGTACGAAAGTCCACCCGCAGTGCCGCCGCTGCCGCCTTCGTTCCCGATCCCGACACGACGGCAGCGCGCATCCAGCGAACGACGTCCTTCCGTTGAGTTCGAGCTCGACACCCAAACATTGTACATTTGTTCGTTAGTCTGTAGTAAAGCGCCACCCACTTGGGAGCGATTGTAGCGGATCCACTTGATAACTCTCGTTGTCGTTGGTGTTATTAATCGATCGTGGAGCCGCTGGTTATGTGGTTGTGCGCTGGCGCTTGGCACTCGGTTGGTCGCCAAGCACGCTGTGCAGCAACGTTGGATCGGGACGCAGTGTCGCAGTGCCATCGCCGACGGCCTTGCGCTGTCGGAACTGCATGCGGATTCGATTGAACTCGCTCATCGATTCACCAGATGTCGATGTTGATGTCGATGTAGATGTTGCAGCAGGAGCATCATTGCGAGCTCGCTTGGCAGGCGGCTTCGACTTAGCCTTGCTGCTATCGGCAGCCTCATTGGTTGTGGTTCCATCCTTGGCGGTGCTCTTCTTCTTCTCCTGTGATGATGGCAGTGAGATACAACCCGATTGGCTGAAGGATGAGCCCCATTGATCGAGACTACGTACGAGTCGCTCCTTCTGGTGCTCGATGCCGTGCGCCTTGGCGACGTTCTCGAGGTACAGGTTGGTCTCTCGCTTGGCCTGCAGCAGCTCGGCACGCAGTCTCGCTTCTCGAGTGCGCTTCTCGTACGCGATGCGCTCGGTCAAGTGGTGCCACTTGAACTTGGGCAGATACTTGATGTTCCAGATATCAGCGGCGTAGAATCGACTGTACTGCACTCCTGTTGGTTGGTTGGTTGGTGGTGCTCCCAGGCACGCAGGTGAGTGAATGCTCGCTCGACGACGACGATATCATCAGTGCAAGCGCCATACCGATGGGCGTGTTGTTGAGTGCCTCCGCGACTCGTCGAGCGATGCGCTTGTCGCCGAACTCGACCCAGCCGTCGATGAACTTGTCCTTGCGGCAACCACCGAGCTTCTTGCGCTTGGCCTTGGCAGTGGCACCTACATACACGAGAGGCAGCTCGACGTGAGCGCCCACTCAACACCATAATGCCGCGATGGCGATCGACGTACTCTCGGGCGTCAGGTAGACGCGCAGCACCTCGCCATACTGCGCAAAGATGTGGCGGATCTTGGTCGGCTGCATGAAGGGCGGGATGCGCGAGATGTAGATGACGCCGCGCTGGTCCTGCTCGGCCTGGAACTCGGCCAGGCTGCGCGCCGACAGCTGCTGCGCCCCTGCTGCCTCGTCGTCGTCGTCGTCGTCGTCGTCGTCGTCGGCATCCTCTGCATCGTCGGCATCCGCGGCATCGTTGTCGTCCTCATCAGCATCCTCATCGTCATCATTGTCATCGTGATCGGGCTCATCCTCAGCGTCATCGGGTTCAGCGTCCTCGTCGTCGTCCTCAGATTGATCATCGTCGTGGTCGTTGTCGTCGTCGGCAGACTCAGCGTCATGCTGCAGTGCCACGTCATCGTCGTCCTCCTCGTCGCTGCTGAACGACGCCTGGAAGCGCGGGTCGACGACCTGCTTGGAGGCCTTGGCCTTGTGTTGTTGTTGCTGCTGCTTGTCTCGAGCCATGTGGGTCACACGAGTACGAGCTGATGCGGGAGGCGGATGAGGCGGGCTTGGGCAGCGACACGCGAGCGACACGAAGGCAACAGCAAATGAACGAGCTCGACGTCGATGTCGCCGCTCACATGACGACGATCGTGAACGATGATGGTACACTCGGGCGCCCTCTTGGGGCCTTCATTCAACTATGGAGACGATGATACATAGATGTAGAGATGGTGGTGGTGGCGATGGCAGCAGTCGAGCCACGAACGAGCCATCGCAGGCAGTAGCGAGATACCCGCCATATCGATGTCGATGTCGATGGCGCACTATCCCGGTCCGACCTTGGGGATATCAAAGTGCTCGCTCAAGCTGTCGAGCTTGGCGTTCAGCTCCATGATCTTCTCACGATGCGACTTCTCGGCGAACTTCTTGGCCTTCTCAGCGAGCTGTTCGATGGCGAGTAAGCTACCAAGTCTTGATGCAGCATCGCATCGCATCTCAGCAACGTACTCGCTTGCGCTGGACCTCCTCGAACTTCTTCTCGGCCTCGGTACGCGGGTCTTCTGGCAGCACGATCTCGACTGGTGGCGACGGAGCCGCGCCAGCGGCAGCGGCGGGTGGAGCATTGAGGTCGTGCATGAGGCCCTGCTCGAGCTGCTTGAGCTGCTGCTCCTTGCGCCGACGCTTGCCCTTGCTCGGCAACGCGGCGCCCTTGAGCTTCAGCTTGCCGCTGGTTGCAAAGTACTCGTCGCCCATACGTTCTCACGAGTGTAGTGTGGAGAGAGGGGCGGAGGTGGACTAATGAGCGTGAGGTTGGATGGGTGTGAGCGAGAGCGAGGCAGCAAGCAGACAGCAGCAGTGATCGATGGCGTCGATGCTTCATTCGCTCGCTGCCTCGCTCTCGCTCACACGACCAACGACAGACAGATACATCTCGGGATCGATCATGGATAGCCTACTAGCTTACTCGGATGACGAGGATGATAACGATGAGCTCCATGATGAGGTTGCCGAGCGATCCACTGCACTACGCAAGCGCCCTCGCGACGAGGCCGATCTCGATCCTCCCGCGACGCCCTCGACCTCGAAGCCCACAACCACCACAACGACGACACCGACATCAGAGAGGCTCTCGCTCGTGCCAACATCTGCCTCGCCGCCTGCCAGAGCACCACAGCAATCTTCCAGCACTGCCGCGACCGCAGCATCGTTGCTGCCGCCACCGGATCTCAGCGACCTGCAGCCTGCGAGCAAGCGCCACGCCAGCAGCGCCGCGGTGCTTCGTGCCTCGAGCGCAGCGCCCA
>Ga0209935_1001991_pt1 | contig 27601 bp, 31 predicted proteins | sample ThiBio_1000_plan_2_FD_183958 | JGI IMG/M metagenome (GOLD analysis project Ga0209935, IMG submission 183958) | Wastewater bioreactor microbial communities from Cape Town, South Africa - Thiocy_cont_1000_plan (SPAdes) | ecosystem: Engineered > Bioreactor > Thiocyanate-remediating >...
TTGATTGATTGATTGATTGATTGATTGATTGATTGATTGATTGATTGATTGATTGATTGATTGGTTGATTGATTGATTGATTGATTGATTGATTGATTGGTTGGTTGATTGATTGATTGATTGATTGGTTGGTTGATTGATTGATTGATTGATTGATTGATTGATTGATTGATTGAACAGAGTGGATTGCTTGGATTGGGAAGCAAGACAGCAATGGAGGTTGCTCGAGACCAAGAGATCCAAGAGATGCTTCTCAATCGAGGTTCGTTCGAGCCATTCCCTTCAATCATCACATGATCCAATCCCAACTCCAACATCACTGTCATCGCGAGATTCTCTCGTTGATTGATTTCTCATGTTCTCTGTTCGATTTCTTGATTTGAATGATTGGATATCGTGTGGATGATTGGATTCGACATGAAACTGTCACCAACAGAACCAATGATCGAGTTGATGATTGATCGATCTCGATCTCGACGACAAGGACCAACTGTTCGAGTTCGAGTGCATCCTGGAGCAACAGTGAGAGAACTCCAATCATCAATCGCCAACAAGATCGGCATCGAAGCAAATCAACAACATCTCGAGTTCAATGATCGAGTTCTCACAGATCAAGCGAATGAGAGACTTTCATCATTCGGAATCTCGGATCGGTCGTTGATTTGGCTTGATGATCGAGGTTCGATTTGTCAGCCATTCCATTGAGATGAGGGAGCATCAAGCAGCAAGTTTCGTTTCTTGATTGTCTCTCTTTCTCACAATTATTGATTGGATTTTTGGTGTCGATGACTCGTGGATGATGGATTTGGGCTTGTATGATCGTTTGATTGATGTTGGGACTCTCAGAAACGATTCAAGAAGCCAAGAGACGAGCACGAGAATCTGAAGCACGAGCCAATGCTGCTGAAGCACGAGCCGATGCTGCTGAAGCTCAATCACGAGAATATGAAGCACGAGCCAATGCTGCTGAAGCACGAGCCAATGAATCATTTGCTCGAGAATCAGCAAAGATTCAGCTCCAAGATGCGTTGGATCGAGCATCATCAAGTGAAACTCGAGCAAGAGAAGCCCACACCCAAGCTGCAGCACTTGAATCTCAAGTGACTCTTCAAACTCATGGTATCTCTTCCTTCTCTCATTCATTCATTCATTCATTCATTCAAACCTCCTCTTCATCGTCATCGCATCGATCATCACATTTCCAACTCACGATCGTTTGATATTGGTTGGTTTGGTTTGGTTTTGTTTGATTTGCAATCGAATATGATCAACACCAACAACAACAACAGCACGACTCGAACTCGAGACTCAACTTGCTGCCGAACGAACTCGATCTCATGATCTTGAAGCTCGATTACGTGATCTCGAGGCTCAAGCAGCTCAAGGTATCTCTTCCTTCTCTCATTGATTGATTGATTGATTCGTCACATCCAATTCATCATCAACTCATCAATGTGATTGTCGATATGATTGTGTGATATCCAATCATCAATCCAATCATCAATCCAATCATCAATCCAATCATCAATCGGCAATGTGATGATGATGCTCAACACGACAGCACTTGGCGAGGTTGCTCGAATGGAACAAGCATTGATGCGAGCAAGAGACGAGATCCACGAGCAACGATTCATGTCTGCTGCTTGCCGACGAGCAGACGAGTTCCAAGTGTCTCGAGTGCTCGGATCAGGAGACTTTGGCATGGTCGCTCTCGTTTCGTGCTCGACATCAGGCTTCAAGTGGCGCGACAAGCAGTACGCTCTCAAAGTGTGCTTCAACTTTGAGCTCGACACGTCTCAAGCTCGCAACGCATACATCAACGAGTTCATCGAGCTCGTGAAGCTTCCATCTCATCCGAACATCATTCGATTCTTGTGTGAGTTCGTCGACGAGATCCACGACAACGTTCTCGGTCTCCTTCCCGATGGTGCTCGCGAGATGTCGATCAAGATACAACGAGACGGCAAACGAATCAAACGAAAGACTCAGTTCTTCGTGTTGGAGCACGTCGAGATGAGTCTTGCTCGATTGTTGTCATCGAGGTTCGCAGCACCATCGATCGTTCCTCATCGAATGGTGGCGACGATCATGAGTCAAGTGGGATCAGGTCTCCGACACCTCGATGATCATCGAGTGGCTCATCGAGACGTCAAGCCCGACAACATCTTGGTCGAGACTCGACGAATCAACGAGACAACCAACGAGATCGAGATCACTCGATGTGTGTTGATCGACTTTGGAATGAGCTGTCGATTGAACGATGACATGAAGTCCATCATGAATGCTGGACCAGGAGTGGTTCTTGGTCCTGCATGGGGAAATCCATCTCACATTGCACCAGAACTCCATTCAGCTCTTGGATCAGCGATGAGAACCAATCGAAGGCAAGAAGTGGAGCTGGATTACTCTCGACAATCAGTGTTCGAGCTTGGAGTTCTTGGATTCGAGATCGTGAATGGCAGTCATCCAGTGTCGGGATATCCATTCAGTGTCACATCTCGATCAACAGGAGTGGTTGAGTACGGCGATGATGAGATTGGAGAGATCTCGGCAGAACGACTTGGATCGGAACAAGCATCGATGTTGAGGAGAGCGGTGTCGTGTGATGCTCGAGATCGACCGTCTCTCGATGAGTTGATTCGATGTTTCGATGCGACACGAGAGCTTGGAGTCGTCAACATCCTTTGATCTCTCTTTGTTTGTTTGTTCGTTTGTTTGTTCTGGTTCGGTTTGGAATGGGATTGTATTGTTTGGTTGGATTGTATGATTGTGAGATTGTATGATTGAATAGAATGGAATGGATCTTCAATCTCAACTTGATTGATTGGTTGATTGATTGATTGATTGATTGATTGATTGATTGATTGATTGATTGATTGATTGATTGATTGATTGATTGATTGATTGATTGATTGATTGATTGATTGATTGATTGGTTGATTGGTTGATTGATTGATTGATTGGTTGGTTGGTTGATTGATTGATTGATTAGGCTCCCCAAGAGCCTCCACTGCTGTACTCTGGAGCCGCCCTCCTCTTCTTCCTCTCTCTCTCGTTCGGCTTCTTGTTGCGCTGCTTGTTGCTCTGTCGCCTTGCCTCGCTCGCTGCTGCTGCTCGTCTCGTCGTCGTCGTGGTGTTGCTTGCTGCTCGTGCTGCTGCTCGTCTGGTTGTGGTTGTTGTTGAGGCTCATCCAAGGCGGTGCGGGGATGTCGACGGCACTGCGGCAGGTTGTTCCGTTCGTGTCGTCGTTGCTGGAAGGCTCAATCAAAGTATCCACTCGATGCCGCTACATTCATTGCATCTTGGCGAGCGCCTCACTCACTGGAACCAATCCGTATGCTCATGTTCTAGTGGCTGCGAGTGTGCCGAGATGGTGCCATCATCACACAGGCTCCAGCGGATCCCATTCGACGGATAGGCGGCTTGCTACTGAGCGGCTCGTTCAATCCTCTTCACATTGGTTCGTCTCGACAATCGAGCTGGCTCATCGTGCTTGGATTGCTGACACGACCGTCGAGCAGGCCACGAGCAACTGCTGCTTGCCGCACAGCGCAAGGTAGCTGCTCTAGATGGCGAGACTGCCGCACAGCCGATCGGGTTCGAGCTGTCTGCCTTCAACGTCGACAAGCCGCCATTGGACAGCGATTCGATCCTGCAGCGGATCGCGCAGTTCCAAGGCAAGTACGACATCGTCATCAGCAACGCACCGACATTCGATCAGAAGGCGCGATTGTTCCCCAACACGACGTTCGTGCTCGGCTTGGTACTGGGAGACCTCTTATGCTCAATATCGAGAAATGCGCAGCGACTCATCGCGCATCTGCTCGACGAGCAGGATACGGCGGTGCGAGTGGCCGAGCGACGATACTATGGCGCTGGGACACAAGCGGATCTCGTCGAGGCAATGCAGCATATCCAACGATGCAACTGTCGCTTCGTTGTAGGAGGTCGAGTACTGAACGGCAAGTTCCGCACCGGCCACGATTACGACGTACGTGTGGTTATATGCTGCTTGGCCATCGACTTCGAGAGCTGATTCGATCGGGATTGCAGTGGAGCAACCTCGGCTGCACTTTCATTCTATTGGAGGAACAAGACTTTCGGAACGATGTATCTTCGACAGCCATTCGCTCGCAACAGACTACGACCAAAGCCAAGCTGTAGGCGAATGGCGTCGCAAGCAGTGTATTTTGTAACGGATGATTGCGAGGCGGAATGTACTTGTATCGAGAGAGAGAGAGACAGCAAGTGCTGCTGCACGGTTGGTGCTTAGCGCTCGATGGCATCGTCCATGATCGTGAGTGCGTCGTCAAAGATATCGAACGCCTCCTTGATCTGCTCGGGCAAGATGATGAGCGGCGGGTTGCAGAAGACCGTGTGGCCGCGCATCATGGTGAAGAGACCGCGTTCGAGCAAGGCGGCCTTGAACTTGGCCATGGCGGGCGTGAGCGGATCGGTGACCTCGGCCACGAAGTCGCCCTTGGCGTTCTTGGCAATGTCGAAGCAGCCGAACAAGCCCGTGACGCGAGCTTGCTTCACACTGTACAGCGAGCGAATGATGCCATTCAGTATCGACAGTGGATTGGAACGAGCAGTGACGCTGGCAACGTACCTTGGATGCTTGTCGATCAAGCGCTGCAAGCCGACCTTCATGTGCTCCTCCATTCGAGCTGCATGGCCGACGAGATCACGATCCAAGAGCTCTCGCAACGACGCCAAGGCCGATGCCAAACCCACAGGATGGCCGTTGTAGGTCGAGCCGATCGCGAGCGGGTTCTTGCGGAAGTGATCGGCGAGGTGGTCGCGCACGCCGACGCCTCCGAGCGAGATCGTGGCTCCGTTGACGCCCTTGGCGAACGTGACAATGTCCGGCACGACCGACGGCGCATGGCAGAAGCCGAACAGCTTGCCGCTACGACCGAAGCCAGCCATGACCTCGTCGCACACCATCAAGATGCCGTTCTCGTCGCAGATCTGGCGAACGGCCTCGAGATAGCCGCGTGGAGGCTTCAGCACGCCATTGGTGCCGGTGATGCTCTCCATGAAGATGGCGGCAATGTTCTTGGGACCTTCGTAGGCAATCTAACGATCGAAAGATGGGCCATGACCCGCTCGTAGGTCAATCAATCAATCATCGTGATAGTGTGCTTCGAGATCGAGTGCATCTGGCATTTGCTCAATGATACCTGCTCACGAAGGAAGGCGATCGAACGATCAGCAATCTCCTCCTCGGTGTGGCCCCATGCGAACGAGTACGGGAATGGATCGAACGTGTGAACGACGCCCGAGGCGCCATTCTCGGCGGGCCAACGACGTTGATCGCCAGTGAGTGCCATGGTGCCGAGAGTACCACCGTGGTAGCTGCGATAGCGCGAGATCACCTTGTGGCGTCCGGTGTAGACTCGAGCGATGCGGAGCGCGATCTCGTTGGCCTCTGCGCCCGAGCTCGGGAACAAGAAGGCGTTGATGTCGCCAGGCACGATCGAGGCCAACAACGTGCACAGCTTGGCTCGCACGGGCGTCGTGCTGATGCCCGGGTACGTGTAGCTGATCTTGTGCATCTGCTCGACCACGGCGTCGATCACCGACTGCGGCGTCGAGTGTCCAAAGTGCGTGCACATGGCCTGCGAGTTGAAGTCGAGGTAGCGCTTGCCGTTCATGTCGAAGAAGTACACGCCCTCGCCGTGGGAGATGGCGATCGCGGCATCGTTCATCGGTGCGGAGGCACCCCACGTGAACAGAGAATGCTTGGCCGTTTGCTCCTTGACCTTGGCCGAGGTCCAGAGAGAGTTATCGGCCACACTGGCGAGAGCGGCAGCGCGAGCTTGCGGTTGCGAGCACACACACGGCGAACGAGTGCAGCTGCTGGCGGCGCTCGGACACGCCTTGGTCGGACGGCCCGGACGGTAGATCTCATTCACCTTGGGACGTCCTTGAGAGGTCGTGCCGCTGCTCGAGGTGGCGAGGTTGGCGGCCGCCAGACGACGCGAGGCCACGAGCACGACGCTGCGCGATCGAACGACGCGGTGCAGCAGCATCGGAGAGGAGGCGACGACGAGCGAAATGAAGCTGCAGCGAAACACGACGCGATCGAGCTTTCGCTCAGGCGCTCGTGGAAAAGTAAGAATGCTCGACATAGGGCGATGAGTCTCAGGCTATCTCTCGTACTGTGATCGATTCTTGCGAATATGAGAGAGGGGTGGTGAGTCTCAGGCTTTCTCTCGTGCTGTGATCGATTCTTTGTTTCGCTCTCTCGCTTGGCTGCCGTCTCTCGTCGTCGTTGCTGCCTCGTCTCTGTGCCTCGAGCTTCTTGTCGTCGCGCTCTCGCTGCTGCTGCTGCTGCTGCTGCTGCTGCTGATTCGAACATCATCTCAATCATCAGCAACAACACCAACACAAGCACTTTGATTGGTTTCTTTGATTGATCTCGATCTTTCTCTTGTTCTCGAGCATTCGAGAGACAGACACGAGAAGCTCCTTGCTCGTGTGCTCGTGTGTGTTGGCTCACGACATCGAGCCAGCGATCCTCTCTGAGTGAGTGACTGAGCGAACCATCCATCGCATCTGGCTCATCTCTTGTTGTTCTTCATCTTGATCGATTGAATCAATCGAATCGAGACATCTCATCCATCCTCCAAAGCCTCAACGGCAACCCATCAACATCAACAACATCATCATCATGTCTTCGAGGTCGCCACCACCAAAACGACGACGCGTCCAAGCTCAACATCAACAACCTCAACCAGCCGCAAGCATCATCGAACTCGAGTCAGTGTGTGCGATCTGCCAACACCAGCCTCACCAACCACTCGAGGCGCACTGCGGCCATCGATTCTGCTCTCGATGCATCACCGACATGCTCGGCCACGTGTCGCTGTGGCCTGCTGCGTGTCCTGTGTGTCGCTCTCCCATCCACAACCTCTCTGACCTCGTGGACCCTTCGTCATCCACATCCACATCCTCATCTTCATCCTCATCCACATCCACATCCACATCATCCTCCTCGTCATCGTCGTCGTCAAGATCGCATGATCAAGACGATGAGATATCATGCACCAACCAAGACACTGGATGCTCTTGGCGAGGTCCCTCTCGCTCTCTCGAGCACCATCTGTCGTCGGCGTGCATGCATCATCGATGTGCGAACCGAGATCGAGGAGGATGTGTGTGGGTGGGATCGATGGGAGCAGCATTGATCCACCAAGCCACCGAGTGCGATGCTCTCTCATCGCCCTCCTCGTCATCAAGCTCCTCGTCATCCTCATCATCGAACGCACGAAGCTGGGTCATCAAGGCAGCTCGGGCAATATTGTCGAGTCGAGTGTTCGTGATCGATGTCGGAGATCGCACGTTCCGAGCGACGGAGCAGACTCTGAGACGCGAGAGCGGCTCGGTGCTCGACTTCTTGTTCTCAGGAGACATTGCTCTTCCTCGAGGCTCGTATCATCGATGCTCCTCCCATCTCCCTCCTTCTGCTGGTGGTGGCGGTGGCGGTCGGGACACTGGAGACATCGAGCACCGAGACGGAGACGGAGACGATCAACAACGAGAAGGACGAGTGTTCATCGATTGCGATCCTCAATCGTTCGAGCATGCTCTTCATTGGTTGCGATCGTATGTCCTTTGCTTCTCTCTCTCTCTCCGTGTCTCTCTCAACTCACAACTCAAACACCAATGATGTTGATCGTTGCTCATTCGTCGTGATGATGATGATGCAGAGGACAAGTTCCTCGAGACCTCACGAACCGAGAGATCGACTCTCTTGCCGTCACAGCTCGAATGCTGGGCCTCACGAAGCTCCAATCGGCTCTCGACGAGCTCTCGTCCAAGAGCCGACGCAAGAAGTTCACGGCCGAGCAAGTGACTGCAAGAGTATCGGCCCTCGCCTCGTCTCGATCATCTCAACCAGACCGCGACAAGTCAGCAACCACAGGAGTGAGCATGAAGAACGCCGATCTCTCAGGCGAGTGGCTGTGCGGTCTCGATCTGCACGACGCCAAGCTCAACCAATCGCTGCTCGACCACGCCAACCTCTCAGGATCCAACCTCGAACGAGCCGACATGAGCGGCGTGCAAGCGATCGAGACCGACTTCGACCACGCCAACCTCCGATCGGCCATCTTGCGAGACTCGACATTGAGAGCGAGCTCGATGCAAGGAGCTCACGTCGAGAACGCCGACTTGAGTCGATGCGACATGAGCAACATGTCGGCGAGCGAGGCCGACTTCTCTCGATCGACGATGGTCGAGGTCGATCTCTCTCAATCCGACATTGATCGATCGAAGATGGTGGAGGTCGATGCACGAGGAGCTCGACTTCCACTCGAGATGGTGGAGGTCGACATGAGCTCGGCCAACCTGTCAGAGACCGATGTTCGAGGTCGGAGGATGGTTCGATGTGTGATGAGAGGAGCTCGACTTGCATCGAGCGACATGAGAGAGATGGAGCTGTCGAGCAGCGATGTTCGAGGAGCAGACATGTCGTTGGCCAAGATGTCGGGAGCTCGACTTCCACTCGAGCTGGAAGGAGTCAACTTGTCGGGAGTCGACTTGCGAGATCTCGATCTCTCGAACGCTAATCTCTCGGGAGCCAATCTCTCGGGAGCCAATGTGTCGGGAGCTCGACTTCCTCTCAAGCTGGAAGGAGTCAACTTGTCGGGAGTCGACTTGCGAGATCTCGATCTCTCAGGTCACGATCTGTCGGGAGCCAATCTCTCGCGAGCCAATGTGTCGGGAGCTCGACTTCCTCGCAAGTTGGAGGGAGTCAACTTGTCGGGCCTGGATCTCTCGGGTCTCGATCTCTCGGGCCACGATCTGACAGGAGCCAATCTCTCGGGAACCAATCTCTCGGGAGCTCGACTTCCTCGCAAGATGGAAGGAGTCAACTTGTCGGGAGTCGACTTGCGAGATCTCGATCTCTCGGGTCACGATCTGACGGGAGCCAATCTCTCGCGAGCCAATAATGTGTTGGTCGAGACACTTCCTCGCAAGATGGAACGAGTCAACTTGTCGGGCCACGATCTCTCAAATCTCGATTTCGCAGACACCGATCTGTCGGGAGCCAATCTCTCACACTCTGATCTCTCGGGAGCCAATTTCTCGAGAGCCAACCTCTCGGGCGCCAACCTCGCGCTAGCCACTTTATCGGGAGCTCGACTTCCTCTCAAGATGCAAGGAGTCAACTTGTCGGAAGTGAATCTCAGCGGTAGCAATCTCTCGGATCATGATCTTTATCGTGCCAAGATCGCGAACACCAATCTCCAAAAAGCCAATCTCGCGAATACCAATCTCTCACATGCTAACCTCTGGCTATCTGATCTCGCGGGAGCCAATCTATCAGGAGCCAATCTCTCCAAAGCCCGTCTCTTGGATGCACGACTTCCTCGCAAGATGGAAGGAGTCAACTTGTCGGGCGTCGATCTCTCACACCGAGACCTCTCAAATCGAATCATCTCGAGAGCCAATCTCTCGGGAGCCAATCTCTCGAACTGTGATCTTTCAGGAACCAGATTCCGGCACACCAACCTCAGACGCGCCAATCTCTCGAACGCCAATCTCTCGAACGCCAATCTCTCGGATTGCGATTTGAGCAACAGCAACATCACAGGATGCCTCAACATCCAAACTGCTCGCCTCGATGGAGCTCGAGGAATGCCTGCTGACTTGAAGATCTTGTGCACCTGCTGCGGTTCTCAGGGCAAGCATCTTCGTGTGAGCTCGGATCAACGCAACGACTCGTACGGCCAAGGATACCTTCGTGCCTTGTGCGAGTAAGCACACAAGCCAGCCACAGTGGCTCGAGTACCGAACAAGTGAGCGATTCTCAACAACATTGGCGCCCTCTCCACGTTGTGTTGATTCGTGTTTGTGGTTGTGGTTGTGGTTGTGGTTGTATTCTGTTTGCCATTGGATTTGTATTGTGCAATGAGGTCCGGCCATTGATGTGTGCGAGCAAGAGCGAGGATTGGATTGGATTGAACACGAGCTCTCGCTCACGAAATGTACGATGGCCTCCCTTGCATCGACAAGCACACTCTCTTCGACACGTGAGATTGGTCGTCTTGAGCATCTTGGTCTTGATCATTGCGTTGAGGAGACGAAGCAGATTGACGACGAAGCAATCGAACGAACTGATCAGCTTCGAGATCGGTGGTTGCTCGGAGCATCGGCAATCCATCGACAACATGAAAGCAGCCAGTGAGCTCATCTCGATCGAGCTCCAGCTTGCGAATCGTGATACCTTGCGCAGCGCTCAGGAGCTCGAGAGCCGAGACCGCTACGCCTTCCTCTTGCTCGCGAGTCCTCTTTCCCAGTGTCGCGGTCGATGTCGATGTCGATGATTGAGATGATGGTGGTGCCTTCTCCAGGAAGCCACACGGGCATGCCATCAGATACTCCCATCGATCGTCGCTGCTCTTTTCGAGAGATGCGGAGCTTGTCGCATCGGATTCCGGTACGGGAACGAAGGCCGAAGGCTGGTCGAGCTTGAGCAGGGCCCAATTGGCCGAGTACACCAGCAGCACCCACAGCCGCTTGTCGAGCACGACCTTGCTGCCGATGGGCACGAAATTACTCTGCCACCGCCTCGGAGGTCCGGGATCGGACAAGCGTCGTCGCGAAGATCCAAGAACGACAGCGTCGCTCTCGACGGGGGTCGGTCTCTCCCTCGGAGAGCGGTCAGAATACCAAGCATCGGAAGGCGCCTTGTACGAGAGCAAGTCGGACGGGAAGGCGAGAGTGCATTCATGTCGGGCGAGGCACTTGATGCTCACCCACAAGCCAGCGGTGAGGCTGAAGCGCGAATGAGTGGCGGTATCCGGCGAAATGTCAATCAGTGGCTGTAGTCGCACTCGAGCATCCAAGAGATCTCCCTGTCGGTAGGCAATCTCGAGGACCCGGAAGAGTCTTCCAGGCTTGTCGATACAACAAGCAGCTGCAAGCATCGAGTCATGCAGCGAGACTACGTCGGCGGGCATGACGTTGTTACAGCGAGCCACTTGAGTGCGTAATTGCTCGAGTGAGCGCAACTTGGCCTGTGCCGAAGACTCTGTGAGCGGCACGGCATGTTGTAACTCCATCCGGCTCACAAAGATCGAGGCTCGAGCCACTTGGTAGCAGCCTGGCGTTGAAGCGTGCTCGTCGGTTGCGCCGCTGTCGTCCTGCAGGTCGAGCAGGTCGTTTGGAACAGTGATGCAAACTCCATCGTGCGTAATATGTTGGACCACGCCGTGATCAGCGAGGACCTCAACTCCACGAAGCGAAACGACAGAGTACTTGCTGCTGTTGCTCGGTGTCGTGTGACACAACTGCATGATCCGCGTGATGGCGATTGTCATTCCTGTGAGCGAGCCAGCGGCGAGGAACAAGAGCATTAGCTTGTGTGTGAGCGTGTGGTTGTCCAACCTTTGGCGGAACAGAGCCACGTACCCGGAACAAAGTCCGTGCCGTCGATCGTGATCTTGGGCTGTGTGGGCGGCATGCCGATGGAGAACGCGCACGAAACAGCGAGCGTCGAGATTCGAAAGATGGCGAGCGAGTAGTCGGACCGGACGACTTCCAGTCCCTCGGCGAGAAGGCGCCTGACGATGGCGATTGGGCGCACAGCATTTCGTCCGTTGGAGCGGCCGCCAGCCAGGGTCACGCTCTCGACCCAATCGACCGAGTACAGTGTAATTCGCTCTCCAGGCCGAATCACTTGGCCGAAGCGCTGGTGTTCGAGGTTCAGCTCGAGGCATCTCGCACATCCGACAGACCCCGAAATCGAGGGAATCATAGAAGAATCCAGCGAGAGAGGGCGGGAGAGCGAGGTCCGAGGAGCAGCGAGGAAGGCGGAAGAGAGAGCTTGTGGGTTGTGTGAAACGCAGATAAGCGGGGGGCGGGGCGCACGGTGCGACTGAGGGAGGGTGCGACCAAGCTCTCGGTAGATAACACGAGAGAAGGCGCTGTGGAACAGGGCGTTACAGCGACGATGGGAATGGGCTGTACCTAAATAGCCAAATGGAGTGGTGCAGTTCGTAGAGTCGGTCGCACCATCGTTCTACTGTTCCACTGTTCGTGCTCAACCACACCGCACCAGAGATTCTCTCGATGGCAATCGCATTGAAAGTGTGCCTGGTTGGCGATCCCGGTGTGGGCAAGACTGCGTATGTGGGATGTGTGGTGTGTGATAGGGGCGGGTTTAGATCTCGGTAGTGGTGTGACCAACCGAGCGTGATCGGGGCAGATTTCGGCATGGTGTGGCGACGGAGCTTGATGACGGCTGTAGTGCAGTCACGCTCGATCACTACGGCAAACCAATGCGACTGATTATCTGGGAGACGAACGCTTCTGTACGCTACTACTCGCTCTTGAACACGAGTTTGTGAGATAGATAGATCGATAGATAGATCAGTTCGAGTGACTCACCTGCAACGTGCGATCGAACAGGAAGGTGCGCCTGTCGCTCTCCGAATGAATGCGTGGGTGCGCTGCTGACACCTCGGTGCGCCACGTAGACTACGCTCGACTGCGACCCTTGTCGTACCCTCAGACCGACTACGTCATCATCATGTACAGCGTCGCCGACCGTACATCGTTCGAGCATGCGATCGGCATGTGGAGCGACGAGATCGAGAAGCATCTGCCGAATGTCGGGCGCCTGTACCTCGGCTTGAAGACCGACCTGCGCGACAAGCTCAGCGACAGCGTGCCGGCCAAGAGCGCCATGGTGAATCTCACTGAGCTTGCACACTTGCAGCACCAGCGATACGAGTGCACGATCGAGTCACCCGAGAGTATGACCGAGGCACTGCGGCAGGCTCTCGAGTATCATTGGCCCGCGCGAGTGTATGGAGCGAATCGCTACGCCAAGAAGAAGTGCCTCATCTCATGATCGATCGATCGAGAGCGACTCACGAGAACTCTCACTCAAACACTTGTACTTGAAGATGATGCCGATGATACTTGCGAGCTGCTCTCACTTGCACGAGAACGAGGTGCCGAGGTGCATCTTGATGACGCTCTCGGTCGTGGGTATCAGCTTGGCAGGAATGGTCTCACGCTGCAGTCGTGTGTACGCCTATGCCCGCATCCAACATGGCGTCAGCTCCACTCAGCTGCAGAATATCGAGTAGGGGGTTGCTGCATGAGCATCTGCATGGGCGTGTACCGTCCATCGATGGCACGAGCCGAACAGGTAGTAGTAGTTGCCCGCAGGTCGCTGCAGCCACAAGATATCGACTGGCGTCACGTCCTTGCCAGCCTGCAGCACCGTGAGAGCCCGATATCAACCTCACGATCATGCCACGAGCATCACGGGCCACCACCAGCAGCATACCGTGATGGAGGCCATCAGCGACTGCACCTTGTCCTCGTCGAGTGGCGATGGGAACGGCCTGATGATGATGTTCATCGGTACCTCGTGAACCTCGCTCACGCCAGCTGAATGGATCGAGAACTTGGAGTGGCTCGTCTCTGATGCGCTATCCGATGATGATGATGATGATGATGGAGCATTGCACGCCATTCTTGTGAGTGCTTGTGCGTGCTTGTGATTGATTGATGCAGCAAGCGGATGATATCAAGATCGCGCAGTGCGGTTCTGTTCTTAAACGCGATCGATCGATGAAATGTCGAGGATTCGATCGATGCTATGGTACACAAGATCATGCATACATTGAATAGGATAGCTGGCACCAGCTGAATAGGATGGATAGATAGACAGCTGGATGAGGGAGGCAGCGACACTGGAGCTAGGGTTCTACTGGCATCGGTGCTGGTACCGCTCGTTCGTTCGTGTTCGATATCAGCAGCAATGCACCGAACACCAGCAAGCCTCCGACGGCCACCAGCGCCTCGGACCATGCGAGCTGGCTGTTGACTGGTGCGACGCCATGAGCTTGTGCCGCTGCGATCATGGTCGAGGCACATAGAAACGCAGCCTGATATTCATCGAGTGAGCTTCGTGCTGGTGTGTGAGTAAGAGTGAGCTCGGCTGGCTGGCACGTACGATGGGCTTCAAGTTCGAGCTCTCGAATAACAGTACCACGAGAGACAGCAGTAGCGATAGTATGGCCATCGGGGCGTACGATTCGTACACGAACTCGAAGCCGTGCGATAGCCGTTCGCTATTCGAGAAGGCCATCTGGGCGCCCATCTGATGGTGCACGAGTATCATCAGTCGCGAGGTCTGCCAATTGTCGCGAGCGATTCGAACGGTACCATCATCAAGCACGAGCCAATCGCTGCGATACCAAGCACGAATGATGGATCTCGTTGTTGCCTCAATCGTGGCACGAGTGTTGCAAGCCTCGCAGCAATGCCATTGTGTTGGAAGCAGAACGATGCCAGCTGCATATGTGTGTGCGTCCATCGATCACGAGCAGTTTCAGCGAGAGCGAGTTCATATCCGAGTGAGTGTCTGCGTTGCATGTGGATCATACCGCAACGACGAGCAAGAGCACCAGCACTCGTTGTCGTTCGATATCAAGCTCGCCGTTGAGCTCGCTCACGACGTGTGCAACCAAGTCCACGTACACACCGAACGCCTGCTCCGTCGTTAGCAATCCCCAAACGATTGCAGCAGCGAGAGATCTCGACGTACGGCATGTCGTAGCGATGGCACACAGAGCAACAGAGCGGCAAGGTTCACGAAGCACAGCAACACCGGCACCACGAGCGTGTACGTGATGTCGCTCGATTCCATCGAAGCCAACACGATCGATACGACGATACAGCCAATCGAACATGCGATATCAAGTGGAGCGCGTGGTCGTAGTCGCTGGCGACTCCAGATGATCTCCACCGAATCCGAGAGGTCCTGGTGCACTCGACTCCACACCAAGATGCCCTGCATTCGAGTGTGGCCATCGTGTGAGCTCGAGCAACGAATCTCGCTGATGCCTCGAGCTCGACCTCGAACAGGGACGCACCAATGCCAACGTGATTCGAATGTTCTCCATATCGACGCCGTAGACGTGTTGAGCATTACGATTGATTCGTTTGAGACATTCGATCGAGCCGATCATCAGCGATACGGGCGTGATACCGGGCAGACATTGCGGCTCCAAGATCGCGAACGACACCAACACTCCGGCGGCGATCGCGGTCCCTTGCAGCCGCAAGGCATCGCCAAACTCGAGAACAAGGTCGACCGCTATCATGACCATAAAGTTGAAGATCCCTGCATGCATCACGGTCGTTTGGGGCGTGTAGGGATAGCTGAGGGTGCTCGAGCTGCTGGATGCGCGCAGATCGACCAGCAACGCCGACACCACCTGCGACCATTGCAATGATGACATTCGTTCAGTACGCTGGGCCACTCCTCGATGACTGATGAGTAGATTCATCAATCAAGCATTCCACATATTGAGATTGGCAGGCTTTCGTAGCGTGAGTGACCTACACAAACGAGGATGCCCAGTTGGATCGGAATCGAGAGTAGTTGGAACGACGAGTCGAGATAGTACGACGTGATCCATGGATCGAGCGCATGATGCTCGTATGGCAACACCTGCATCATCGCCGCGATACTCTGAGGCCCATCTCGCGTGTGAGGAGATGCATCTCTCGCCATCATGGTCCAAGCTGGCAAGACAGCCACGAACGACGCACAATGAAGTGAAGCAGCGGTTGCTTGGTCACGAGCGACAGCATCACGGCAGCCGGCCCAACGACGAACCAACACGCGAACCAGTAGGCTCTCGAGTTCACGGCCAGTAGCGCCAGCGCGCTGACCAATCCCTGAACGATGCATAGCACTGCAACGACCAAGCGAGCCGATCGCTTCTTGCCATTGCCACGTTGCTGGCTCGATGTGAGCAACGCTGGCTGCCGCTGTTGCTCGATCGAGATTCGCGGTGCCGCGTCATCGTCTTGTGGCCGTTCCATCGGGTGCCACTCGCATTACTCAGCTGAACAACGCACACCAGAAACGCCGCGACAAGGACCTATGACCTACGTGTGGTTGTGATTGTTGTTGGATGCCGCAGCTGCCCAAGGATGCACGGGTAATGAGGTTAAGAACAGTAACGCCAAGCTCGATCACTGGCTGCTTTCATGTTGTCGATGGATTGCCGATGCTTCGAGCAACCACTGATCTCGAAGCTGATCAGTTCGTTCGATTGCTTCGTCGTCAATCTGCTTCGTCTCCTCAACGGAATGATCAACATCAAGATGCTCAAGACGACCAATCTCACGTGTCGAAGAGAATGTGCTTGTCGATGCAAGGGAGGCCATCGTACATTTCGTGAGCGAGAGCGCAGTATTCATTCCAATCCAATCCTCTCTTTCGTTCACACACATCAATTGCCGAACCTCATTGCACAATACAAATCCAATGGCAAAGAGAATACGACCACAACCACAAACACACGAACACAAACACGAATCACAACCACAAACACAAACACAAACACAAACACACTGGCAATCATTGAAACGAATCAAACAACGTGGAGAGGGCGCCAATGTTGTTGAGAATAGCTCACCTGTTGTGTCGATCGCACACGGCACGAAGGTATCCTTGGCCGTACGCGTCGTTGCGGATATCCAAGCTCACACGAAGATGCTTGCCCTGAGTGCGGCAGCTGGGGCACAAGAACTTGAAGCCAGTAGGCATTCCTTGAGCTCCATCGAGGCGAGCACTATGGATGTTGAGGCATCCATCAATGGTGCTGTTGCGAATGAGGCAATCCGAGAGATCGGCGTTCATGAGGTTGGCTCCCGCAAGATTGACTCCCACGAGACTGGCTCCCATGAGACTGGCTCCCGAGAGGTTGGCGTTCGAGAGATTGGCTCCGTTGAGATCGGCTTGCTCGATATTGGCTCCCGTGAGGATAGCATTCGAGAGGCTTGCGTGACAGAGATTGGCTCCCTCGAGATTGGCTCCCTCGAGATTGGCTCCGGTGAGGTCTCGACGCGAAAGATCGATTCCCGACAAGTTGGCTCCTGGCATGTGACGAGGGGCTGACCCATGCGGCAGATTGGCTCCCTCGAGATTGGCCCCCGCGAGATTGGAAGTCGTGAGATCATACCTTGTTAGATCGACTCCCGCCAAGTTGACTCCTTGCAAATTGAGCGGAATTACCGCGCCCAACAAGTTGGCTCCCGCGAGATTGGCTCCCGCGAGTACAGTTGCGAGATTGGCTCCCGAGAGATTGGCTCCCGAGAGATTGGTGTTCGAGAGAATGGCATTCAAGAGATTGGATTTCGAGAGATTGGCTCCCGAGAGATTGGTGTTCGAGAGATTGGTGAACGAGAGATTGGTGTTCGAAAGTCCTCGACGCGAAAGATCGACTCCCGACAAGTTGACTCGTTGCAGCTCGCGAGGAAGTGTCGTTCCCGAGAGATTGGCTCCCGAGAGATTTGCTCCCGTCAGATCGGCTTTCGAGAGATTTTTGCTTGAGAGATCGACGCCTGACAAGTTGGCTCCTTGCAGCGCGCCAGAGAGCTGCGCTCCCGACACATTGGCTCCCGAGAGATCGACTCGCGAGAGCTCGGCTCCTCTAAGATTGGTGTTCGAGAGATTGGTGTTCGAGAGGTTGGCTCCCGTCAGCACGGCATTCGAGAGATCTCGACCAGAGAGATCGACACCCGACAAGTTGACTCCCTCCAGCTCGCGAGGAAGTGTCGTGCCCAAGAGATTGGCTCCTCTAAGATTGGTATACGAGAGGATCGTGCTCGAGAGGTTGGTGTTCGAGAGATTGGTGAACGAGAGCTTGGTGTATGAGAGATTGGCTCCCGAGAGATTGGCTCCCGAGAGATTGGTGAACGAGAGCTTGGCTCCCTCGAGATTGGCTCCCGAGAGATTGGCTAGTGTGATTTTGGTATCCGAGAGATCTCGATCTCGCAAGTCGACTCCCGACAAGTTGACTCGTTGCATCTTGCGAGGAAGCCGAGCTCCCGACACATTGGCTCCCGAGAGATCGTGATCCGAGAGATCTTGATTGGAAAAGTCGTGGCCCGACAAGTTGGCTCGTGCCAGCTTGCGAGGAAGTCGAGCTCCCGACACATTGGCTCCCGAGAGATTGGCTCCTGTCAGATCGTGACCGGAGAGATCTCGATCTCGCAAGTCGACTCCCGACAAGTTGACTCCTTCCATCTTGAGAGGAAGTCGAGCTCCCGAGAGATTGGTTCCCGAGAGATTGGCTCCCGAGAGACTGTGACCCGAGAGATCGAGACCCGAGAGATCCAGGCCCGACAAGTTGACTCCTGCCAGCTTGCGAGGAAGTCGAGCTCCCGACACATTGGCTCCCGAGAGATTGGCTCCCGAGAGACTGTGACCCGAGAGATCGAGATCTCGCAAGTCGACTCCCGACAAGTTGACTCCTTCCAGCTTGAGAGGAAGTCGAGCTCCCGACACATTGGCTCCCGACAGATTGGCTCCCGTCAGATCGTGATCCGAGAGATCGAGATCTCGCAAGTCGACTCCCGACAAGTTGATTCCTTCCAGCTTGAGTGGAAGTCGAGCTCCCGACATCTTGGCCAACGACATGTCTGCTCCTCGAACATCGCTGCTCGACAGCTCCATCTCTCTCATGTCGCTCGATGCAAGTCGAGCTCCTCTCATCACACATCGAACCATCCTCCGACCTCGAACATCGGTCTCTGACAGGTTGGCCGAGCTCATGTCGACCTCCACCATCTCGAGTGGAAGTCGAGCTCCTCGTGCATCGACCTCCACCATCTTCGATCGATCAATGTCGGATTGAGAGAGATCGACCTCGACCATCGTCGATCGAGAGAAGTCGGCCTCGCTCGCCGACATGTTGCTCATGTCGCATCGACTCAAGTCGGCGTTCTCGACGTGAGCTCCTTGCATCGAGCTCGCTCTCAATGTCGAGTCTCGCAAGATGGCCGATCGGAGGTTGGCGTGGTCGAAGTCGGTCTCGATCGCTTGCACGCCGCTCATGTCGGCTCGTTCGAGGTTGGATCCTGAGAGGTTGGCGTGGTCGAGCAGCGATTGGTTGAGCTTGGCGTCGTGCAGATCGAGACCGCACAGCCACTCGCCCGAGAGATCGGCGTTCTTCATGCTCACTCCTGTGGTTGCTGACTTGTCACGGTCTGCTTGAGATGATCGAGATGAGGCGAGGGCCGATACTCTTGCAGTCACTTGCTCGGCTGTGAACTTCTTGCGTCGGCTCTTGGACGAGAGCTCGTCGAGAGCCGATTGGAGCTTCGTGAGGCCCAGCATTCGAGCCGTGACGGCAAGAGAGTCGATCTCTCGGTTCGTGAGGTCTCGAGGAACTTGTCCTCTGCATCATCATCATCATCATCATCACGACCAATGAGCAACGATCAACATCATTGAGTTGTGAGTTGAGAGACACAAAGAAAGAGAGAGAAGAGAGAAGCAAAGGACATACGATCGCAACCAATGAAGAGCATGCTCGAACGATTGAGGATCGCAATCGATGAACACTCGTCCTTCTCGTTGTTGATCGTCTCCGTCTCGGTGCTCGATGTCTCCAGTGTCCCGACCGCCACCGCCACCAGCAGCAGCAGAAGGAGGGAGATGGGAGGAGCATCGATGATACGAGCCTCGAGGAAGAGCAATGTCTCCTGAGAACAAGAAGTCGAGCACCGAGCCGCTCTCGCGTCTCAGAGTCTGCTCCGTCGCTCGGAACGTGCGATCTCCGACATCGATCACGAACACTCGACTCGACAATATCGCTCGAGCTGCCTTGATGACCCAGCTTCGTGCGTTCGATGACGATGACGATGACGATGATGAGCTTGATGACGAGGAGGGCGATGAGAGAGCATCGCACTCGGTGGCTTGGTGGATCAATGCTGCTCCCATCGATCCCACCCACACACATCCTCGATCTCGGTTCGCACATCGATGATGCATGCACGCCGACGACAGATGGTGCTCGAGAGATTGAGAGGGACCTCGCCAAGAGCATCCAGTGTCTTGGTTGGTGCATGATATCTCATCGTCTTGATCATGCGATCTTGACGATGACGATGACGATGACGAGGAGGATGTGGATGTGGATGTGGATGTGGATGTGGATGTGGATGACGAAGGGTCCACGAGGTCAGAGAGGTTGTGGATGGGAGAGCGACACACAGGACACGCAGCAGGCCACAGCGACACGTGGCCGAGCATGTCGGTGATGCATCGAGAGCAGAATCGATGGCCGCAGTGCGCCTCGAGTGGTTGGTGAGGCTGGTATTGGCAGATCGCGCACACTGACTCGAGTTCGATGATGCTTGCGGCTGGTTGAGGTTGTTGATGTTGAGCTTGGACGCGTCGTCGTTTTGGTGGTGGCGTCCTCGAAGACATGATGATGTTGTTGATGTTGATGGGTTGCGGTTGAGGCTTTGGAGGATGGATGAGATGTCTCGATTCGATTGATTCAATCGATCAAGATGAAGAACAACAAGAGATGAGCAAGATGCGATGGATGGTTCGCTCAGTCACTCACTCAGAGAGGATCGCTGGCTCGATGTCGTGAGCCAAACACACACGAGCAAAGAGCTTCTCGTGTCTCTCTCTCGAATGCTCGAGAACGAGAGAGAGAAAGATCGAGATCAATCAAAGAAACCAATCAAAGTGCTTGTGTTGGTGTTGTTGTTGATTGAGATGATGTTCGAATCAGCAGCAGCAGCAGCGAGAGCGCGACGACAAGAAGCTCGAGGCACAGAGACGAGGCAGCAACGACGACGAGAGAGACGGCAGCCAAGCGAGAGAGCGATACAAAGAATCGATCACAGTACGAGAGAAAGCCTGAGACTCATCACTCCTCTCTCATATTCGCAAGAATCGATCACAGTACGAGAGAAAGCCTGAGACTCACCACTCCTCTCTCATATTCGCAAGAATCGATCACGGTACGAGAGAAACCCTGAGACTCACCACTCCTCTCTCATATTCGCAAGAATCGATCACAGTATTGTTATTCGCTACCCTCTCGCATATCCAGCTCGAGAGATCGGATTCTAGCTCGGCAATCCTCTCAATCGTGTGGCTCGAGAGGATGGCATCCGATACCTCGGTCGAGAAGCAGCTCTTATCTCGGGTTTGGACGCAGATTCGCGATGAGCGCAAAGGTACAGCCTGCCTACACGATCGCGATCGATGGGGCTACGATCGCTGACCTTGATATCTCGCATCAGTGCCCGACGACGCGCTGCTGACGTACGTGGCGGCCGTATCAAACGTGATGCTCGACTCTAGCAACTGAACCATCTTGTATAGGTTGCACTTTGTGTATCAGAACGTGGCCGAGGGCGCACTCGAGCTGATAGAGAGCGCCTCTGGTGGTGCCTCGACCTCGCCGTCGCTCGCTGCTCTGACATCAATGACAACGACAACGACAACGACAACGATGCCATCAACGAGTCATCAACCTCCGAGTAGTGTCCATGGTGGAGTGGTTCAAGTGGTAGCGCCATGTGGCCGCTCATTCTTTGCTGTATGAGGCTCTATCCAAGCGAGATATCTGGATCGAGTACCTCCGCTCATTGGACCACGATCTCGCTTGTGCGTGCGTGTGCGTAGTTCTCAGGCAAGGGCGGACAGCAATACGTGAGTATGGACGACTACTGCTCGTGTCCTGCATGGCGAATGACCGTGCTGCACAAGCAGAGTGTATCGATGGTGCGTAGCGAGATAGAGCTATCGATCTATCTCGCGTTCGAGCTGCTGATCGATGATCTATCGATGGAGCATACAGTGCAAGCATCAGCTGGCTGCCAACATCGCCTTGGCACTCGGACCTCCGACACTACACGTCGTTCATGTATCGGACGAGACGTTCGGCGAGCACCTGTGTACACTCCTCAACGCTCGTTGACCTCGCCAGACTCGTATTGAGGTTTTGTATCGAGAATGATTGATCGTAGTTGTGGTAGTTGTGGTTCTCTGTCTCCGGTGTAATGTACATACAACTCGCTGCGTTGCGAGATATATCGTGAGCGAGTGATCGTGAACGGGAGCGATCGAGGTGGCTCTCGGTTGGATCGCGGATCCACGTTCATCTCGCGAGCGTGGTGCTGTCATCGTCGCTGTCGCTATCCTCGGCATCTCGAGCAGTCTGCGCGTTGATGCGTGACACGATATCATCCTGACCACCATCACCAGCACCAGTACGAGACGACGACGATGATGTGGAGCTTCCAGAGGCCACACCGGCAGCATCGTCGTTCTCGGCTTGTAGCAACTCTCGACGAATAGCAGCGATGGCACGCTCGGTACGACGTTGCAGCAGCGCCAGCTTGGGCTCGAGGTCGCGCTTGAGGTCCCAGTTGGCCTTCTTGGGCGCCAGCAGCAGCTCATCCTACACAACGATTGAATCAGCTATCCCACTACCTATTGATCGAATAAACCAATCAAGCAATCAAGCAAGCATACGCTATCGTTGGAGGATGCGATGGCGAACTCGAGTTGCTGCAGCTTGGCGTTGATCTCGCTCATGACGTCGGGGATCTCGACCGGCTTCAACTTGGCGTCCTTGAGAGATACATCGCGTGGTTGGTAGTTGCGGAACTTGAGCTTGAGCCTGTTGATATCGCCATCACGATCATCATATCATCATATCAACATATCAACATATCAACATATCAACATATCAACATATCAACATATCAACACATCAAGATATCAACACATCAACATATCAACATATCAACACATCAACATATCAACACATCAACATATCAACACATCAACATATCAACATATCAACATATCAACATATCAAGATCAAAAACGTACGTTTGAGTCTCGCCATCGCCACCTGCATCAGTATCCATCGTTGCAGCACTATCCTCATGCGTATCGACCATCCTATTCGACGAGCCACGCACTATCACGTCGCGTATATTCCGAGCGAGAACGAGAGAGCGAGAGAAGATGTACGCGCGAGCAGGCGACAACGCAAATGAACGAAGGAGTGAAGGAACGAGTTGAGCTCATCATTGCTCGATTCCCTGAGGATATTTTCTACTCTTTGAGCTTAACGATCATTTGTTCTTTCCCCTTCCACCAACATCACATCAATCTGATCCAAATAGCACGGGAGTATCTGGTTGGTCGTTGGCTTGTTCGAAGATATCTACGGGTGGGGTGATTGTTGAGTGTGATGGCGTTACGATTGGCGGTGAGAGTGTTGAGGATCGAGCAGCTGCGTGGTTGCTCGAGTACGATGGTCGTGGCATCGCGATATCAATGCGCGAGATATCTGCATCATCATCGAGCTATCGCGCCAATGCCGACCTTGCTACAAGCTCCACACAACCACCTACAACAACAACGAATCATGGTGAAGATGACGCGACCAGTTGGTGGATCAATCTGCTCGATAACAGCACCAGTATCATCGAGTATTCGCGCGTCCTTCTCATCGAGTTCGAGCGAATCAGCGACACCACAAGCACCTCCAACCTCGACCAACAACAACAATGATGCGCCTTCGCTACCCGAGATCGATCAAGCTCGTGTACTGTTACGAGAGGGTGAAGCTCGCAAGGCGTTGGCTCCTCTTGATCGAGCTGCGCAAGTACTCGGATTCCTACCAGACTCGAATGCCGTCATTCGGTAGCGTAACCACTCTATCAACTCGCTCGCTATCGATCCAGCTCTCGGAATCTCACGCCTCGAACGATGCTGATAACGATGATACACGCGATGATACACGCGTTGATGCATCCCATCATGATAGCGACATTCTATCGATGCAGCTGCGTGCTCTCGACGAGCTCGAATCCGACCCCAAGCGAGCTGAGAAGATCGTTCGTCGATTACTCGCGAGCGCCGTGAATCCGAGCGATCGACATCGATGGCGATACCGACTCGTTCAGATGCTGCTCGCGGCCAATCGAGACAAGGACGCGGAGAGTCTCGTGGCCGAATTGTCGTCTGACACGGATAAGCTCAGTCGTTGGGTTCTGCGAAGTCTGCTGGATCGTGATGCAGTGAATCCAAGCGAGGCCGACGCTGTTGTGGCTGATGCCATGACCTGCGAGCACCTCCGAATCAAGGGTATCGTTCTCTAGCTCCTCCAATCCGACTGCCAATCGAGCTAACCATGTGGCACATCCAGGAGACGTTCTGGCTCATCGAGCCAATCAACTCGCAAACGACAAGCAACACGCGTCTGACGCTCAAGCAGTAGCACGAGTAATCGAGCTGTACGAGGCAGCGATACTCGCCTTCAACAACAATGTGCCTCGTCGCGATACGACCGAGAAGGGAGCCGAGATTGTTCGAGCTGGCGAGCATGCCGATCGTGAGGCTGATGCGTGTCTGGCCCTCGCGAGGCATTATTTCAACCATGTACGATCGATTCAAGAGAAAGGAGCGACGGCAGCAAGCTGACAATGCACACGATAGGGCAATCTCGACAAGGCCGAGGCATCAGTGGCACAGGCGTTGCGGCTACTCAAGGCGCTCTACGGCGACCCGAACCACTACAGTACCGCTGCCCCGTTGCTGCTGCTTGGTCGTATCTTCCTCAAAAAGAGCGTGCCACTCTTCGCTGGTACGTCGTAGCCTCTTTCGCCCTTTGCAACCCAGCTAATGACTAGCGCTGCCGTAGAATCGGTGCTCGAGAAAGCAAGCATCAACTCGCACAAGCACTCGTTCGTTAGAAACGTATCAATCGAGGCCAAGACCGAGCTGGCTGATTTATTGCGCTCGCTTGGCAAGCACAACAAGGCTGTCGAAGTGCAGCAGCAACTGGCCGAACTCAAAGCCATGAGCTAACGCCTCGCCCTTCGTATCAAGTTGAGATTGCAGATCTATTCCATTCTATTCATTCGATTCCAAACATTGACCATCAATATCAATCACACAATCTCACAATCAAGCCAAAATACAATCCCATTCCAAACCGAAACAAACAAAACCAACCAAACCAACAAAGAGAGAGATCAAAGGATGTTGACGACTCCAAGCTCTCCTGTCGCATCGAAACATCGAATCAACTCATCGAGAGACGGTCGATCTCGAGCATCACACGACACCGCTCTCCTCAACATCGATGCTTGTTCCGATCCAAGTCGTTCTGCCGAGATCTCCCCAATCGCATCATCGCCGTACTCAACCACTCCTGTTGATCGAGATGTGACACTGGATGGATATCCCGACACTGGATGACTGCCATTCACGATCTCGAATCCAAGAACTCCAAGCTCGAACACTGATTGTCGAGAGTAATCCAGCTCCACTTCTTGCCTTCGATTCTCTTTCTTGGCTGATTCAAGAGCTGAATGGAGTTCTGGTGCAATGTGAGCTGCGTTTCCCCATCCAGGACCAAGAACCACTCCTGTGTCGCTCACCAAGATCGACGATCTCATTTGATCGTTCAATCGACAGCTCATTCCAAAGTCGATCAACACACATCGAGTGATCTCGATCTCGTTCGTTGTCTCGTTGACTCGTCGAGTCTCGACCAAGATGTTGTCGGGCTTGACGTCTCGATGAGCCACTCGATGATCATCGAGGTGTCGGAGACCTGATCCCACTTGACTCATGATCGTCGCCACCATTCGATGAGGAACGATCGATGGTGCTGCGAACCTCGATGACAACAATCGAGCAAGACTCATCTCGACGTGCTCCAACACGAAGAACTGAGTCTTTCGTTTGATTCGTTTGCCGTCTCGTTGTATCTTGATCGACATCTCGCGAGCACCATCGGGAAGGAGACCGAGAACGTTGTCGTGGATCTCGTCGACGAACTCACACAAGAATCGAATGATGTTCGGATGAGATGGAAGCTTCACGAGCTCGATGAACTCGTTGATGTATGCGTTGCGAGCTTGAGACGTGTCGAGCTCAAAGTTGAAGCACACTTTGAGAGCGTACTGCTTGTCGCGCCACTTGAAGCCTGATGTCGAGCACGAAACGAGAGCGACCATGCCAAAGTCTCCTGATCCGAGCACTCGAGACACTTGGAACTCGTCTGCTCGTCGGCAAGCAGCAGACATGAATCGTTGCTCGTGGATCTCGTCTCTTGCTCGCATCAATGCTTGTTCCATTCGAGCAACCTCGCCAAGTGCTGTCACGTTGATCATCATCATCACAATGTCGATTGGTGATTGATGATTGGATTGGATTGATGATTGGATTGGATATCACACAATCATATCGACAATCACATTGATGAGTTGATGATGAATTGGATGTGACGAATCAATCAATCAATCAATGAGAGAAGGAAGAGATACCTTGAGTTGCTTGAGCCTCGAGATCGCGTGATCGAGCTTCAAGATCATGAGATCGAGTTCGTTCGGCAGCAAGTTGAGTCTCGAGTTCGAGTCGTGCTGTTGTTGTTGTTGTTGTTGTTGTTGTTTTGATCATATTCGATTGCATTTCACACAAACCAAACCAAACAATATCAAACGATCGTGAGTTGGAAATGTGATGATCGATGCGATGATGAAGAAGAGGTTTGGATGAATGAATGAATGAATGAATGAATGAATGAATGAATGAATGAATGAATGAATGAGAGAAGGAAGAGATACCATGAGTTTGAAGAGTCACTTGAGATTCAAGTGCTGCAGCTTGGGTGTGGGCTTCTCTTGCTCGAGTTTCACTTGATGATGCTCGATCCAACGCATCTTGGAGCTGAATCGTTGCTGATTCTCGAGCAAATGATTCATCGGCTCGTGCTTCAGCAGCATTGGCTCGTGTTTCAGCAGCATCGGCTCGTGCTTCAGATTCTCGTGATTGAGATTCAGCAGCATTGGCTCGTGTCTCAGCAGCATTGGCTCGTGCTTCAGCTTCTCGTGATTGAGATTCAGCAGCATTGGCTCGTGATTCAGCAGCATTGGCTCGTGATTCAGATTCTCGTGCTCGTCTCTTGGCTTCTTGAATCGTTTCTGAGAGTCCCAACATCAATCAAACGATGATACAAGCCCAAATCCATCATCCAAGAGTCATCGACACAAAACCCAATCAATAATTGAGAGACAATCAAGAAACGAAACTTGATGGTTGATGCTCCCTCATCTCAATGGAATGGCTGACAAATCGAACCTCGATCATCAAGCCAAATCAACGACCGATCCGAGATTCCGAATGATGAAAGTCTCTCATTCGCTTGCTCTGTGAGAACTCGATCATTGAACTCAAGATGTTGTTGATTTGCTCCGATGCCGATCTTGTTGGCGATTGATGATTGAAGTTCTCTCACTGTTGCTCCAGAATGCACTCGAAATCGAACAGTTGGTCCTCGTCGTCGAGATCGAGATCGATCAATCATCAACTCGATCATTGGTTCTGTTGGTGACAGTTTCATGTCGAATCCAATCATCCACACGATATACAATCATTCAAATCAAGATATCGAACAGAGAACATGAGAAATCAATCAACGAGAGAATCTCACGATGAGAGTGATGATGGAGTCGGGATTGGATCATGTGATGATTGGAGGGAATGGCTCGAACGAACCTCGATTGCGAAGCATCTCTTGGATCTCTTGGTCTCGAGCAACCTCCATTGGTGTCTTGCTTCCCAATCCAAGCAATCCACTCTGTTCAATCAACCAATCAATCAATCAATCAATCAATCAATCAATCAATCAATCAATCAATCAATCAATCAATCAATCAATCAATCAATCAATCAATCAATCAATCAATCAATCAATCAATCAATCAATCA
>Ga0209935_1001993_pt1 | contig 27581 bp, 31 predicted proteins | sample ThiBio_1000_plan_2_FD_183958 | JGI IMG/M metagenome (GOLD analysis project Ga0209935, IMG submission 183958) | Wastewater bioreactor microbial communities from Cape Town, South Africa - Thiocy_cont_1000_plan (SPAdes) | ecosystem: Engineered > Bioreactor > Thiocyanate-remediating >...
TAATGATTTCATTTTCTGGTTGATGTTCAATTGGATAAAAAAATTGATAGATATATTGTTCAATATTTTTATCTGTAAAACCAGTAATTTCCATTGTGACTTGATATGAAAGTGTATTTAAATATGGGCGAGATGTCAAAATATGATTGGGAGTGTTAAGTAATTGTTCGAATAAATATTTGAGATGTAATGGAATATTTTGAGCAATTTCATCGTATCCATCCAAAATCCATAAAGTTCTTTTTGGATCAAATAATTTTTTAAAAGTGTCGCTTTCTGTTTCACCAAGTTCGAAAGAAAAAACTTCTCTTTTGACAAGATCAATTAAAGAATATGTTTTATTGTCGGGATATCGATCAGTTGTTAGACAACGTAGTGGAATCAAAGCAACGAGTTCATATTCGGAAAAAAACGATCCTCTTGCCCATTGATAAGCAATGTATCGAGAAAACGTTGATTTTCCAATTCCAGCTCGTCCGAAGACAAGAACTTGTTTCTTTTCATTTTTACATGATTTTAAAATATCTTCGACATCAATTGTTGTTTTGACACCATAAATATCTTCATAAGTACCCATAATGGCATCACCATGTTCAATGTTATTCATTTGTTTTTCTTTTTCAAGTTGATCTTTTCGATTTACGATGACTAAATTGATGTAATTTTGTTCAATTGGAAACGACTGTGATGGATTAATGAGTCGATGAAGGCGATTATTTTCTATGTATTCTTGTCTTATCTGATTGAATAAATCGTTTGAGTTAGACCGATGCTCACTATAACATAAGACATAAAATTATTGAAAAATATTAAGATGATAATATTCTATTTTTGATTATCATACTTTTGAGAATTGATTTCTTCCAAATGCAGAAAACGAAGACCTTTATGTTCGAGTGGTATGGCTTTTCGTCGTAAACGAGTACCCGGTATCAAAATAATTTCTTGTTCATATGGACATGCTGAAAATGCCGAAATATCTTTTCCATGAATTGTTTCAATAGCAAATAAAGTTCCAGCATTGCCTATAAATGCTTCGGCTACGTTTGTAGCAATCGAACATGAGTTAACATTCCACCAGATATGTATATCATCGGTATCAAATGGCGAACTTACATTTTCGCATACACCTCGCCAAACTGTAGTTCTAATTGACGGTAATTTCCATAGTGCTGTTATGAAAAGTTTTAAGAAGGGAAGCCACGGTTTTAAGTTATCTCGTTCGTTGGTTCGTAGCGCTTTATTGAGAAACTCGAAGAAAGATAAACTCGGCATTGTATAGAGATAGATCGCTGCTGATTCGTCTCTTGTTAACAGAGATGAACGTTGATTACAGTTTTGCATAGCCATTATAGCATATTTGTTGACATCAGGAATAAATGAAATTAGTTCTTGAACAGATTCTTCTAATGTAAGCAAAGGTAATTGTTCATAACCAAATATTGGACTATGATTAGCTTGTTGAAGTTCCAAAAAATTTTTATCCGTGAAACGCTTGTTCGACATATGTAATGTAATCGAATGAATTTGGATTATCTTTATATTTCTAAAAAGATTTAAAAACAATTTTTTTTTCTTCCTATAATATTTAATTTATAAGTGTAATATCGAAAGTAAATTTTCATAGAGGGGGATATATTCCAACTTCAAAATTGTGCATAAAGTTTAAACACTATGCTATATGCTCCAAATGTATTTCATTTCTTGCTTATAAGAATTTTTTTCGAAAAATAGTTTAAAGCTAGTCAAATATGGACTTTTTATGGAGCAAAAAGGCCTTTCATATAATCCGCTATACCTCTCCCAGTAACTCCATGTTTCGCGACAAATTGATTTTATTTATTTTGAATTGATTTTGCTACAAATTTTTCCCCTCCCGTCATATGTAAGCGTAAAGAATAGTGTTTTATGAAAAAAAATAACATTACTCATTACAAACAAACTCGTTTCTATGTTGTATATTCGCGTCGTCAACAAGCGACTACCAATCGAAACTTATGTGGCTCATTTAATAATATATGGCTGCAGTATGTTTGAAGAGTCTCAAATTTTCTTGCAAAATTAGAAGCACTTTGTCAATGGATTCAGCGAGTTTTTAAAGAAAGTGAACTGGTCTGTGGTTCCGCCACTGGTTCTGTTCTTTTTATTGCAACAGCAGCATAAAACGAAAGTTACTTGCCAAATCGATTCTCCAATAGAAGAAACAGAATAAAAGACATGGATTTACAGCAACATTTTGTGAAATCATAGGAAATATATAGAATTTGAGGGTGAGAGCGCAATTACCGATGCATTTGAAAATAGAAGCAAAGTTTCTCTCTAAATTTTCTCTTATTGATCATTTTTGTGTATTCGATCGAATAGTAGAATATGACACAAGTTTTAATAAAAATACTATTAATTTCAAAATTTTCATACATCAATAATAATCGAGAGAGATTTTTGAGATAAATGTACAACGATTTACTACTGCAGAATTCTAGCTCCATCGAAGTCTTAATTAACTCAATATTCAACCAATAATAAAAATTGATGATATTTTCAGCAAATGTAAATAAATACTACATAGAATAAATAACAAAAAATCCTCTATCAACTAATTAGATTGTCCTTGTTGAGCAATATTCCTACGATTGACAAGAAACTGTGCACTATGAAGATATTGATTGTACTCATACGAAATTGAATAACCTTGAGCAAAGTGGACTGCTTTTGAAAAGTGATCCTTCGCTTCAGCATATTGTCCGCTCTTGAAAAAGATTAAACCCATATTATGATGTACTGTTGCTTTATCTATTAATTCAACTTCGTCATTGATTTTTAGTGCTTCTCGTAAACAGTCCATAGCTTCATCTGATTTGCCTATTTTTTGATACGACATGGCCATATTATTTAGAATAGAAAATCGTGATTTCATAATACTACGTAAGCATAATGTTTGAAAATTGTCTAAATTCATAATGTTGCGTTCAGTTGGCATAATTTGTTCTGCTTTTGAAAAGAAGTCCAATGCTTCCGAATATTTCTCTTGTTTCATCTTGATAGTTGCGATGTTTATATATAAAATATGACGTGTTTCACTGTCAATGGAATCATCATCGATAGCTTTCCGATAAAAATTCTCTGCTTCAGTTAATTTACCGAGTTCATACAAAATGTTCCCGATCATGATAATAGCTGAAGCTTGTTGAAGTTCTTGAAAACTTGTTTTGATCTTCGAATCAACTTTACAGCAAGTTGAAAGTTTAACAATCCATACTGATTCGGATTCCGAATCTTTTTCTATAGAATCAATACGCCAAACCGATCCAATACTGAATAAAACCTCTTCTTCCGGTTGAAATTGACTTATTTCAGATATATCAGCATATGCTCGAACTATTTTTTCTTCATCAAAACAAAGTTCAAAAATGACACTTCGATATCCATGTCGATATTGATCAGCACCGGCAAAGCACATTTTAGCAACATGCAAATTGCGTGTAGTTGATAAAAATCCATTGATCGATATCATAGCTCCAATATTATTTATTAGCTTTTGTAAAACTGCAACACGCAACTTTTTGCCTCGATATAATGTTAAATTATCTTGTTTACGTTCACAGCGTTGTTTGTATTCCATTAATTCGCTATTAAGATCAAATATATAAAGGTGAAATATATGTATGTTATTAAAATCTTCCGATCGAAATGCTTTACCAACAAGTCGAAAAAGAAACGAGTCTTGAGTATAATGTTTAATAGCGTTTGTCGGATGATAATCTTGGGCAAATTTGTCTATCTTAGATAATTCACTTGGATCATTGATATAATGATTTCGACAAGTTGCAACCATTTTGTCAAAAGCATCATTATGATCACATTTTTTTTCTACAAGAACTTGGAATAACATTTGAGATAAGAAAAACTCAGGTGATTCTTTTTTCCAGTATCGAAATGAATCTTCTTTTTTGGTTGGATTCCATAAACTCCAATTGAAAGCCGAAGAGAGACGTGATTCTTGATAAATACTGGGTGTTCTACCATCAGATGGAGAGGACTGTTGATTTTGCATATGTGTTTTGAAATCATCGCGCATTTGTATAAACAATTGATCAAGATTGGTGAAAATATTCGAATTCATAGTGGAGATAGAGTCTGGTTGAAATTGATATACTTTCGAAGCAGGAAAACGTTTATTTCTAGTTATCACATAAAATAAAGAATCAGCTAATTTACTAGTGAGAATAAAACAGAATTCTTTCAACTCGAACTCATTTTGAAGATATTTCATATATTTATAAAGATCACGGTAAACAGACAAATCCATGAATAATTCCTTAAGATGTCTTTTCATTTCTGATTGCAGATTTACGGATAATTCATCGTCATCACAATACCAAATACAAATAGATATCAGTTCAGATTGTGATTCAATTAAACTTTCCATTTCATTGTTTTCTATTGTTGTTAAAACATTGAATTCAGTTCGAGGTTGCTCAGTGTTGGTACATAATTCTGTCATCTAAAATCAAAAGAATTGAAAAAAAAAGTTATTTCGATTTGATTACTTATTGATTTTTAAACTCAAAATCTTTTGAATTTTTAGTTCATATTCAAAACGTTCAAGAGGGTCAGTCAATAATTTCACAGCTTGTCGATAGCATTGTAATTGTTCAGATTCTAAGGGAGAATTGTGACTTGACTTACTTTGTTCCGTATCTTGACTATTTTTAACAAGTTTCGAAAGTAAAGCTTCAGACTTCTCATAACATTTTAATGCATATTCATGATCATCTAATTGTGCATAAATCAAACCTAAATTGTTGTAAATTGTGCCCAACGCTTGATCGTTGTCTTTGAATTCAGTTATCATATTTTCGAAATAAATCTTCGCAGCATGAGTATAATTGAGAGAGCAAAAATATTTACCAAGAGTGAATTGATTGAGTGGTTCATGAACATTTAATTTTATTCGTAGATGAATTTGTTCAAATACTGAATCAGAGTATTTCAGTTGACAATACCAAACATTATCAGGTCCTTGTTTGACGGACCGAATACGAAAAATACTTGCAAATTGTAATAACGATCTCTCATTGTCCAATTTTAAAATCTGTGTTTGACTAGGCAAATCAATTTGAAATAAAACAGCAATTAAACCGTGATGATCTATTTCTCGTGCAATTCTTCGAATAGATACGAAATCTGTTGTGACAATCATATAAGATAATAAAACGATTAGCCCATGCGTATTTTCTGTTATTCGTTTTAAATCGTCTGCTTGCATGAGTTGAACTCGATAGACAGTAGAGTGAGAAGTCGTAGGTTTTACGCCAGTAAAATATTTGTTCATTTTCATAATAAAATGTTTTATACGAAGGAGATTTTGAGGAAATTCTTCAGTTGAAAAACTATTTGTAACAATAAATAAAAATGAATCGGAGCTAAACCAATTGAGAAAATCAATTTTGTCATTGGAAATTTCTTGTTTAACACGCTCAGCATCAGATTCCATTTCTGCAAGAGTGTAACAACGATCTACTAAAATTTCATCAACAATTACAGAAGATGATTGTGTTTCCCGAAAAATCTGTCTTAACAGTAGTAGATGTGCTGCAAATGTTTCTTGACCTCGGTTCAAACCACGTATATTTTCGATTTTCGTCATTTCTTCATGTGAAAAAAGCAGTTGCGTCGGAATATAAAGTTGACTTTCTATGTAAGATTTAATATCAGAATTTAAACAACATAATAAAGACATGTGATTATCAAATAATCGGTTAATACTTTTGTATCTAATGAGTGTTTCGTTTAATTCTTCAGTATCCATCGATGATGCTACAAAAAGGTAGAGAACATATATTAGTTTTGATCTATCAATTAATGTTGGATCATGTATCAGATCTGCAGTTTGACCAGAGATAATGAGAAATATAGTTTTTCCATTATTTTCTTCAAGATAATTCACACAATCGGTAACTTCTGTAAATTCAGCAAGATGAAAGCGTTCACTCTTGATAGAAAATAATACTTGAGAATCACAATGCAAAACTACTAAACAAATTCGTCTGTCGGCATTTGTATATCTTTCGATGTTTTTAGTATTTAAACAAATAGATGGTTGATCAGATAATTTTAATAAAGTTTGAGTGTGACATTTATATAATAATTCAACATTTGTCCAGTGGAATAGTTTTACATTTATCGATTGTATGTCAGCATCAATTGCGCTAACAAGAGAATTATAATCTGTCCAGGAACCTTTTATTTTGGGAAACTGCTTTTGCCATAACAAATCATCCTCACTCTCAGTTATGTCTTGTTCATAGTATATATATATTTGTTCAATACATTCACTTTCATGAATGATTGGAACAACATAGTTGCTTACTGATTTTGACACAACAAGATAAACACGTGTGTCAGTAATTGATAAAATTTTGTAAATGCAGGCGCATTCGTCGTCAAACGACTCTATTGAATATTTTGGATCTATTGTTATCAATGTAGTATTGATCTTTAAATGAACAATTAAAATTCGTGGTCTCAAATGTGTTGTTATATCCATAACTTGACAAATATTTTCATGTGATGAAGAATAATGCTCAGATGTTTTAATTGATATACCATAATGATCTTGACTCTGAAAATAGATGAAAGAGTCCATATAAAACATTACGTGATTTCTACTTACCAAGAGCAAATCCGATGACTTATTTTGTAAAACTGATATGCTATCGTGATCACTGTTAAATCGTTGAATTCGATGATTCCACGAATCCACAACATAAAGATTATTTTCAACGTCAAATGATAAACCAGTTGGATGATACAACTGATTTGATTCTTTTCCTTTGCCATTTCCACCAACAACAACTCGACCTTCTTTTGATCCCAATGGCCAACACATTATTCGATGATTTCGATAACCAGTCACGTAAACATCACCAACTTCATTCACTACTAATCCATAAGGACGATTCAATTGTTTTAAACTATTTCCTCTTCCTTGTCCACCAGCAACAACAATACCTTCGCGTGCACCTTTCAACCATTTCATTACACGATGATTCTTCGAATCTGAGACATAAACTGTCTCTTCTCGATCAATAAAAATATTTGTTGGTTTATTCAATTGATTGAGTTGATTTCCTTGACCATTTCCACCTGCAACAATTCTTTCTATTTCACCTTTTCTCCATCTTCTCACTGAATGATTCTCCCAATCAGAAATAAATAAATCTCCATTTTCATTCATCATTAATGCAAAACATGAAATATTCTCAATGAGAATTTCTTTATCACCATTTAGATTTTGTAAAGACCATTGAACAATTCTTTTATTTCCACAATCACAAATAATCAAAGATTTATTCTTTTTATCCAAAATGACATCAGTTGGCATATTCAATTGATCAATTTGAGTACCTTGGCCATTTCCTCCTGCAACAATTTGTCCCTCATTTTCACCTAATTTCCATTTGAGAATCCGATTATTTCCACAATCAGCAATATAAATATGTTGTTGTTGCTGATCGACATAGATCCCCCAAGGATACGAAAGTTGATTTAATTTGTCTCCTTCTCCGTTTCCACCAGCAATTGTTTGGCCATCGAATTTCCATTTTACGACATCAGATTTCAATTCTAAATCGACAAAAACAGGGAAACTCGAGAATGAATCATATTTATGAGAAGTGATCCGAATACTTACGATTACGAATAATGCTTTCATTGAGAAATAATTGTTGGTTTGTCAATGAATTGTAAATATATGGAATTTGCTGAGAATTTGATTCTTGTTTGACTTCTTCCGTAACATCAGTTAACATCATTTGAACAGGCACATTTAGAGAATAAATATGTTTAAGAAAATGTTTAGTAAATAAACCATTTCGACGTTTTTTATCATCATCAACAGTTGCACCAGCTGCACAAGCAAAAACAATTAATGATTCGTGTTCATTCGACATTTCTTTTAAGCCTTTCGGCTGATTGAAATCGACTTTTCGAAGATAATATGTTCGACAACAATCCAAAATAAATATTGTTGCCAATGGTTTCCTCGAATTAATTTGATTAAGAATATGTTGAGCATTGATTGCACGTGTACGTATATCAATACCATTTATTCCAAGATTATCCGATGGAATTAAATAATTTTGATCCTACAAACAAATCGATTCATTTCATTGATTTCAAAAGATCTCTTTCAGTTAACAGACTTCCCATTGAGTTCCATGACCAGCAAAATAAAACAAAATTAAATCTCCAGTTTTTAATGAATATTTGAAATTAGTAAGAGCATGTTCCATATTTTGATAGGTTAAGTTCAATTTTGGTTCATCGATGTCGAAACCAATCTGTTCCAATGCATTTGTCACATCTTTTGCATCATTAATCGCATTTGGAAGATGATTTCCATCTGCATATTCTCCAATACCAATCACAAGTGCTAATTTACGCATTTTTCAACTTGTTTTTATCTAGAATGGTTAAAACATCAAACACTCTCAACTTTTAGAAGAAAATTGTTTTTGTATGAAATGCTGATAAAGAAAAAAACAATGTTTGTCTTTATCAGTATTTTTGCCTTTCTGTTTTATGATAAATGAAGTTACTTTTTCCTACTAAGAGTTAAGAACAGATAAAATTGTCGTTAGCAGATGTAATCTGCTGTAATTGAACAACTAAATGAACGATTGATTTTCAACAGTAAGATGATAAAGATGATAACAGTGAAAACTTAATGTGAAAAATGTTAAATTCCGTTCTTTGTGATTGATTTGTGTTATATTACCAGAGCTGGCCAACTCAACTCAATTTAATTCATTATCCGAAAACAGAGATCGCCTTTCCAATCAATTTCTTTCTGAGTATCTTCGAAGCGAGTTAATTAGATACGCATTTATTTAGGAAATTCAATGTGTGACAAAAATATCAAAATCAACTTTTTTTCTCTTCAATTTTTATCAACTGAAAATGGTCGGATTCGATCTTCTTTACTTCCCAATGACCAACACATTATTCGATGGTTCCCACAATCAGTCACATAAACATCACCAACTTCATATACTCTACTAATCTACGAGAATCATTTAATTGTTTCAAACTATTTCCTCTTCCTTGTCCACCAGTAACAACAACACCTTCGCTTGCACCTTTCGACCATTTCATTACACGATCATTGAAAAGATCTGAGGGTGTTGGCCATACCAAAATCACAAATTTTAACAATATATTCCGATTCGCGTTTGTCTAAGAGAATATTTAAAGATTTAATATCATCATGTATGATTTTTGACTGATGTCGATGTGAATAATTAATTCCTTTAGTTGCTTGTAAAGCAATAGATAGTCGATCAAACCAAGATAATTCGAGTTTTTGTTTGTGTAATAATTGATATAAAGAACCTAATGACATATATTCTACAAGTAACGTTCATCGAGAGTCGATTGACTTGGCCCTCGACTGAATGTATTAGTGTGCGCGTATATAAAGTTTGACCATACATCATTTTGAGCAGCACCTCCACCCTCAAGTTGGATGCATCAATATCGTTATGTAGACCAAAAAAAAACATATTTATTAATAAATTTCTTATCGATCATTTAAACTTCGAATTTTTTTTCAATTTTTCAAAGATTCTATTCTCTAGACAGGCAGTATTTTTTGGAATTTTCGAGTTTAAAAATTGTATGTCTTAAACAGCTGGCACAACAGTCACTAATTGCCTATTACGTATTTTGTTGAACGATGCTCGTAATGGTTCAGTTACGATAAATAAAGTAATCATGATAAGTACCAATGAAATGTTGATAAATAAGTATGCAATTCGAAATTGATTTTTTTGTGGTCGACCAAAAAATGACATGAACATGAAGAGTGTATAAGGAATGCCAAGTGATACAATTATTAATACAAGTAGAACAATACGTTTAGTCATTCGTAGTTCACGTTGAACACGAAACAATCGATTTGCAGTTGTGACATTTCTACTCATTTGTCGAACGTATCGAATCATCAGAAAATAAATGAACATAACCAATCCCATAGGAAGTAAATAGATATAAATAACATTGAAAAGAGTAACAAATGAAAATTGAAATGGCATTTGACAAACATAATCATTATAATCATATTGAATTTGATTTGTTAATAGGAAAGAAATAGGATAAATAATTCCGCATATCCACATTAAACTAATGATAAATAATTGAAATTTAGCCGATTGATAAATCAAATGATTTGGATAGACAACTAACACGTATCGATAGATGGCTTGAATAAGATAAGAATAATTTTGTGTTCCACATGCTACATAAGATATATAACCAGCAGCAAAACAAGCATTTTCATACTGTATAGTTCTTTTCCGATCATTTTCCAATACAATTAGAATGGCAATTAAGAGAGCAATACTGAACAAAAATTCACATAAACATGAATTAGCCACTAACATCATTGAAACTGTATGACATCTTTTATCGTAAATAATTAACGATAGAAAGATAATAGTTAATACGATAGTTAAGACACAACAAACAATACCGATGATGTCAATAGGTATGAACCATGATTGACTATCAACAGTAGTTATTTGGTTGATAACAGACGCCATTATTTTGAATAACTACGACAGCAAAAAATATCTGACGATAGAATAGTGAAAGAGAAATTACGCACACACTGACACAATCATATATGACTGTTTTTTTCAGTTCAGTGAATTAGAAGAAAATTATGCATACAAAAATTCAAGTTGAATCTAAAGATCACACACTCACAGTATAATAAAAAGTTTTAGAAGAAAAAAAGTGTCTGATTTTTATTCTTTACACTTATTTTACAAATTAAATATTGTTAATTTATATTGAAAAATCTTTACTAAAGAAACGCAATCTTAACTATCACTTCAATGTTCTATCAAAAGCATTCATAACTAAAAATCTAATTATTTAGTGGAAGTATATGGCATGTATCTACGAACAAAATAACGATGTAAAATCAACCTCATTATTTTCTGCTTACATTTATATCTTTCAAACGATTTTCTGCTTTGTGAACATAATTAGATTGATGTTAGTGCAAAGTTATTTTTAGTATACTACTCGAAGATCATATTATTCTATCAACTATCAACTATCAACTAGACATTTTCTACGATTTTAGGATTTATTATACATAGCTTGAGGGTCTTTTAGTCACTTCGAATATTTATAGAGTACGTAGAGTTTTAATATTTTATTATGATATCAAAAAGGCGCTGGTACTGATGTCATTTTTGTATTTGATTTACACTTGTTGTAAATTTTTCGAATGATTTTAATTATATTTGGTGCAATAAAGTTTAATGTAATTGTTAAACCACCATCTATTTAATAAAATATTGATTAAATTAATTCTATTCCCAATAATTTTCTACTTACATGCACTGAGAAGTGTTGTAAAAATAATTAATGTATTATTTCGTTTAATCAATGAATTACAGTCGAGGGAATAATCAATGCAAACCAATCTTCGTTGAGATGCACCATAAAAAGTAACAATGTTGGGATGACGAACACTATTTAACACTGATAATTCATTGAAAAAGATTTGTTTTGATTCGTTATTTAAATGAGTTTGAATATAGGACTTTAACAGCAACAATCTCATCATTGATCAACCATTTGGCCTGATGAATTTTACCAAAACCTCCACATCCAATTTCTTCAAGTAATTTAAGATCATCTCTTTGAATTCGTATTGAATTCACTACAAAATAAAAGCCGAAACTAGATAATTTAAGAATTTGAACAGCATTTCAATTTACCTTTTGACATGATTGAAACAGAGAATTGATTTTGTTTTTTGAATGCTATTGGCTGTTTTTGCCATTCCACACTCATATCAGTCTTGCATTTGAGATGTTAGATTTGCAAGATCATCATATAAATCAATATGTAATGGACCATTTGATGATAATTGATTCAATAAACGTAGAAAATATTCTTTAGCCAATTTGAGTTCACCAATTCCCCATAAGATTTTCGCTAATACTCGAAGATTTGTTTCTCCTTTTCCAATTAGTTTTTTTATATAATTGAAAACATCTTTCAAATGATTTTGATCATAAACAATTTGATTAACACGAAATATGGAACCAGTCATAAAAAGTATTTCCGATTCACTTGGAAAATAAGCAAATGGTTTTGTTTTGATGATTTTTGGATCTGCTTCAATTTCAAATAGAATTCTTTTCCAACCAGCATTATCATTTGTTTCTCCTAACATAAACATAGCTGATGATCGATCTTTCGGCATAATTTGACTCCGATAAACTTGAAAACGATCTTTACATTGATGTATTTGTAATTGTTGTTGAATATCCAAAATATATGATCGCAATAAAAACATCCTATGAATATTTTCGGATCGAAGAGCTGCATTCATTGTTCGATAAAAGAAAGATTCTCTTGTGTACCAACTTATTGCATTTTCTGATGAATATGTTTTTTGAAATTCTTCAAGATCTGCTAAATCATTTGTTTTTCCTTGATAAACATTTTGATAAATATTCATTAATTCAGTTTTATTAGTTTCATTTGGTTTTAATCTGAGAAGACAGTCAATTAAAACTTGAGAGAAAACAAATTGACCATTTAATTGTGTTGTTGATTGATCATCCGATTATCGTTCGAATAAATCTAAATCGATATGACTTGTTGAAATTGATGAATAGAAGATATTAGTTGTCACCCTATCCGTTTATTTAGAATTAATATCAATTGATTTGTTGAATATATTGTTGAGCTTCCTCGAATTTGATAAAACTATTCATAACTGATTCGAATTTGTGCTCAACAATTCGAGTATCTTCAGAATTAGAATTCAACCAAATCAATGAAAATTTTTCTAGATTTTGAACGCTTTTATATTGACTAAATTAAATATCGAAAATATACAGGTAAACATTACAGTTTCGTGTTTTAACTCATATATTCACATTTACATGAAAATCAAAAGTTTATTTCATTTGATTTGAAAAATAAATTTACATTTGTATAGTGTTATGATCGTGATTACTGAAATCACAATTCTATGAAAATGAGAAAAACAAATTCGAATGATTTCATAATTATTCATGATAAACATCGATATTGGATGAAGTTCACCTTCATTTTCACTCGATTTAAATGGAATGTAATTTTTTCCGAAAACAAATCGAGTTGAATAATAAATCAGCCGACCAACAACTGCAATTTCATGGAATAAATCATGTGAACCATTTAATCTATAAAGTCAAATTCTATCGAAAGAAGAAAAAAATAATTCGTTAATTTACGTACATATTCGAATAAACGGATGTTGAAATATTGTTTACTAATAAATAACCACTGAGTGTTATTGGTGAATAATAACCGATTTGAACAATATATTCAATTGATTTTATTTTTAAAGAACGATTCATTGTTAACAATTGATGATTTATTGTGATTTGATAAGCTGGAAGAGTTTTAATGTTGTTATTTTCATCAATCACAACTAAATAATGAAGATCAGTTACACTAACTGAATATCCATCAAAACTTGTCAATTTATAAAAATAAACTTGAAACAAAAATATCGTTTAATAAATAAAGAGGAAAGGTGTGCATATATATATCAATAAAACCTGGAGTTAATGGTGCATTATGTGGCATGACCATGACTTCATCTTCAATGAGTTGTTTTCCATCGTTACTCAAAGACCAAACTCGATCTCCTGCTTTCAATTGACCAATTTGTTTGTATCCTCCTTCGACTAGACTTGCAAAATCACCACCAAAATGACATGCTATCAACAAACAAAAAATCATCGATCTACAAAAAAGCAAATAGAAATCTCACCGTCCGTTGTTGTTGTTGTATCCGTAGTAGTAGTAATTATTGTGATTGTAATTGTTGCTACGAAAAAACTTCTAGACACTATTTCAAAAATGTCAAATGAAATTTTACTCGTAGAAACAGTCGTGGTAGAATCAGCTACTCTCTCGGTTTCAGATTCTAAAACGATAAAGTCCTGCATTTTTCACTAATGACAAGGGATTCTATATGACCTATTATTGTTGATGGCGGTGAATATGTTGTGCGTTTCTGTGAAAGTAAAAGTGGGAAAAAAACAACTGCCACAAATGACAAACCAATGAGAATTCCGAGGATAATCAAACAAATGCAACAACATTCATCGGATCCAACGAACTTTTCTCTGAAGAAAAAAACACTCGAATTGAATGACAAACGAGTTAGTTAAAGATCCATCTACTTCTCCCTCTTTCGTTTCCTTTTTTCGTCATCGATCTTCCGTTCCAATGCTTCGAGATCAATGTCCCAGATCGACATTTCACAATTTCGAAATCAATGCAAATAAATCCCAACAGATACTTTTTTTATTGTATTTTTAATTATTAAAAAAAAATAGGTTCAGCACCGAAACCTTTTTCAAGAACAACTTGAATAATTTTATTCAAGAAAAAACAAAGAATGTCTAATCAAAGAATAAAATAGATGCAAATGATTTCCTAGTTATTCAGAATAAATATTAACATTGAACCTTCGTTTTGACGTTTCTTCATCAACTGTAGATAAACAGTAGATTTTTATTTATTTCGAAGTTGAATTTGAGTGAAATGAAAGAATAAATAACGACCCGTTTCATCGATTTGACTGTTTCCATTGAATTGAATCGATTTTTTGAAGAAAGGAGTGTTAATAACCATCGTATGAAATTCACCGATTTCTCCAGCTGAATCGATTTGTTTTCTTTGTTCAATTTGTTCATAGAGTTCGAAATACGATTTTCCAATTGAATCATTTGCTAATGATTCGCCTATTTTCTCAATATTGACACAAGATACAACGATTTCAAACTGTTCCTCTCGTAATTCATTGAAAAGTTGATCTCTTGCAATTTGCCATAACGGTTGAATTAATTCAACATTTGTTCCTTGTGTCGCACGACCCATAAAATGATCACAAACATTGAAAATATCTCCTGTAAAAAGTAATTCAATTCCATATTCTTTGTTCAATTGACTAATTTGTTCTCGATAACTTTCGAGATAAGGTGCATCGACATACAAAATTCGATGTGGAATTTCTAATGCTAAAGATTGAACTTGAATTAAATCGATTGGATGTGATAAAACTATTAAAGAAAATAAGAAATCAGAGTGAGTAAATAGATTTGCGTACATGGTTTGCCAGTTTTGGGAGCAAAAGTGACTAATAAAACGACAGCTATTGATGGATCTTTTAAAGCTCGACAAAGAGCTAAAGTACAATCTTTTCCTCCAGTAAACGAAATAGCAGCTCGACGAACATTCATCTTAGATAAGAAAGAAAAGAAAAGACTATTCACACCGGAGAGAGAGAATGATTTTTTCTTTCCTTCGAAAATAAAAACGCGTGGTCCTATATCGTTAATTGTTTTGTCATTGATGACAAAGATAAAGTTTGATTTTTAATCCAGAATCTAATCGTGTTTCTGCTTTGTCAATGATGAATGGGGATTTCGAACACGAAATAAATACACGAACGCACATTTGTCCTTTATTTTCATATCAAAAGAAAATGCTTAAGTTTATAACGATTTTCTTTGGTTTTCTATTGATTAAAAGTGATGTGAATTGTTTGAATATTGATGTTCCATCGTGTTCATCATTAAATGTTTCTTCAATCGAAGTGATTACATTTGATCTGTTCGGTGCATTAATGTTAACAGAAATGTCCATGGAACGTAATATTGCAGCATTATTACCTCAATTATCATCGGCAAATGTGACCAAATTCACTGATCTATGGTTAACTGCATATGTCTCCTATTTTGGTAAATCATTCGATCCATCATTGACACATTCACCATTTCAATGGGTTATCAATTCATCATTAGTCGATATTTTGGATAAATTTCAATTGTCCGGTGTTGTTCCTCAGAATAGTACAACTTTCAAAGCTTTATTAGGCACTTGGGGAAATCTCCAACCGAAATCAGGTGCTGCTGAAGTTTTAGCTAAATTAAATAGAAAATATCAATTAGGTTTACTTTCAAATGGTGACGAAGGAACATTACGAGCAGCTCTACGTGTTTTTCCTCCGTCAGTCAATGTTTCGTTGATCTTTTCATCGGATTATCCAGTCAATTGTTTCAAAACTTGTTCATCAATGTATGCTCAAGCTTTGAATTTCGTTGGAGGAGATGTTTCGAAATTGATACATGTCGCTGGTTCAGGTTACGATGCTCATGGTGCGAGACAATTCGGTATTTTTGCAGGTGCACTCGATAGTTCAGCTGAACATACCGATCCACCGCCATGTTTTGCTTTCGATGATATCAATCGATTACCAGCATTTTTTCATCTTTAAAATCGATTTATTAGTTTTATTGACAAATAAAAAGAGAAAAGAGGTTTTAGTTATAATTAAGCTTTGGATTGTTGAGGAAATCGTCGTGAGAAGACTGTCATTGTTAAATGTCGACTTGCCATCGGTTCAATTCGATGATCACGAGAAATAAATCGACGTAAACATTTGACTATTTCGGGTAAACTAATTAGACAAACGAAAGGCATCAGAATGGGAACAATATAAATTGCATACACATAATAATTCATTGTGAATTCAAATAGAAAATACGGATCAATCAAAACACGAACTAATCCGAAAATAATCAGAGGAAAATAAATAATTAGAAAGAGAAAAGCAATGGAAAATAATTGTAAAGTTAATTTACGTGTCGTTCGCCATGTACGACCACGAGCCATTTTCAATTTTTGAGCAACAACACGAATGATTAATAAAAGATTACAAACTGTTGTTAATACAACGGGTATCAACGAACTTAAAATCCAATCGATTGTACCGATGAGTCCGTCGTAAATGTAACACGCACCCAAACACCATAATTGACTTGGATCAAAATATTGTTCACATGGATAAGCAAATATTAAACATAAATACCAAATAAAGAGAAAAACTAAGAAAAATACAACGGGAACATAATGTTTTATTCGATTGTTAATTAAATGACGATGATAGATCATCAAATAACGTTGAATTGAAGCAACAGCCATTATCCATGCTGTTGAAGTAAATAGATAATAATTTAAATAAATCCATAACAAACAAACAGAATTACTCCTTGGAACTAATTCACCCAAATAGAGTTGAACAAGTGTTAACGGTAATTCTGTGGAAGTTATTAGAAAATTGTAGATTAATAAACAAACAACACTAAAATGTCAAAAAAAAACAACAGGTTATGTTTTTTGTTAACGATGCAATTTTCTTATACATATGATTGTGTAATTTAGCACGTAATTCGGTTAATCGAATGAAATAATAGAAAATCATTAAACTACATAGAATTGAAGGAATTTCACAACTAACAAGAATTAGGAATTTATATATTCGAATGGGTTTTGTTGGGTCAGATATTTCATTCGTGCTGTTGTTCTCCATGGAAAAAAATGAAATAATATAATACTTACAATTTTGTCACTTCTACATTCTTCAAGACAAAAATAGAATATATCCTGTTTCAGACAATCTCTCATTAACATTCTTACAAAATTAATTATTTCAAATACAAGAATAAATTTCACTTTTTTTTATTTATTTAAGTGCAGAGTAGAGGATTTGTTGACAATCATGCGTGACATATATACTATTTAACTATTTATCAATTAAAAACAAGAAATTCACATTTAAGTTTCCGAGTCTCGTCTGACAAATAATCAAATGTTTCACTGGAGATAAATATCAATTCACATTTTATAAAAATAATTGATGAAGATCGTCATCTTTTTCGGTATTCTTCTCATTTTACGATCAGTTGACGGACTTTTATGTAATGGTTTCGACCAACCATTAACCGCAAATGGGAATTCATTTTCTATCATACAACTCAAAAATCAGATTCAACAATATCGTCAACCGACAGAAGAAAAGATATGCCACGTCCATGTGCAATATACTACTGATACATTGCGGTTTCGTTTTACAAAGACACTGAGCAAATTTCCTCAGATTAATGGAAAACTGGTGTCATATAAATACATACGATCTCAAAATAATACGCCTATACAACAAAATACTCTTGGACATGCTTGTTCTACTCATGATTATTGTGAAATGGACTTTTTATTTCATCATTTGGATTGGTTGATCAACAATGGATATAACGATGATTTAGTTAAACATATTTTTCCATTACTTAATGGTGAACAAATTTCATTAGGTTACTTTCAATTCACCAGTCGTTTATTTTCTATCGATTTTATTTTTATTTTTAGAAAAATGCCATTTCAATAATAAAACGCGTACGTGTCCTGCCGATCACTTATGTGGTTTTCGCTTCGAGCAAAATTCATTGGAACAAGGTTGTACATCTGATACTGGTCTTATGGGACTACAGATAGCAACAATGATTGATACACAAACATTACAAGAAGAGTTACTTATTATATTTATATGTAATTATCAACAATGTAATAGCGAGCAAAACTTTCGACAAATCAAATCTTTTGTTGAACAATATTCTCATCTAACAGTAATTCGTCAAGCAGTAAACACCAGTCGAATGATACAAACTACAACATCTACGAACACAAATACTACTACTTCAACACATTTTCAACAAACAACAACAACAACAACAACAACAACTACTACTACTACTACTACCATTACCACGACAACAGCAACAACAACAATAACAACTACGATTACGACGACGACAACAACAAATAATTCAAGCAAATGTTCAGTTTATCAGTGTTATTTGATCATAAATATTGTTGCTATTCTCTTCTTTATTCTCTACTTCTAATATTGCTTATTCTCACGAACGTCAAAAAGTCTGCTTTTTGTCTTTAAATAATTTTGAACATGTTCGCTTGTTTGCTCGTATTAGATATCTAATAAAGAAAATAATATAAATCTTTTTTCTTTCTTTTATTTTAACAAAAACATGAAAGACTAACATTTTGTGAAAATAATTAATGAAGCTCGTCATCTTTTTCTATATTCTTCTGATTTTACGATCAGTTGACGAACTTTTATGCCATGGTTTCAATGAATCAGTAAGCGGAAAAGTGGATTCATCTAATATAGTACCACTCAGAATTTGGACTCAACAAAATCGCCAACCGACAGAAGAAAAGATATGCCACGTCCATATGACATATTCTACTGATATATTGCTGGTTAGTTTAACAAAGGCTCTGAACAAATTTCCCGAGATCAATGGAAAACTGGTGTCACATACACTCATACAATCTCAAAATAATACACCTATACAACAAAATACTCTTGGACATTCTTGTTCCACTCATGATTATTGCGAACTGGATTTTATATTTCATCATTTGGATTGGTTTATCAGATATGGATATAACGACAATTTAGTTCAACATATTTTCCCACTACTTAATGAGGGAAACATTTCAGTGGGTTAGTTTCAATCGACGATTTGCTTGGTTCCTATCGATTTTCTTCTCTGTTTTAGAAAATTGCTATTTGGATAATGAATTGATTTCGTGTCCTGACGATAGATTATGTATTTTTCGTTTCGAACAAAATTCATTGCAACAAGGTTGTACATCTAATACTTCTTTAATGGGACTACAAATAGAAACAACGATTGATATACAAACATTACAAGAAGAGTTACTTATTATATTTATATGTAATTATGACCGATGTAATAGCGAGCAAAACTTTCAACAAATCAAATTTTTTATTGAACAATATTCTCATCTAACAGTAATTCGTCGAACAGTAAACAAAACTCGACTGATTGAGATTACAACATTTACAAACACGAATACTGACTCAACGCATTTTCAACAAACAACAACAACTACCATCATTACGACGACAACAACAAATAATTCAAGCAAATCTTCAGTTTATCGATGCTATTTAATCATAAATATTGTTGGAATTCTTTGCTTTATTCTCTACTTCAAGTATTGTTTATTGTCAGTCACGTCAAAAAGTGTTCTTTTCATCTTTGAATAATTTCGAACATTGGTTTTGATATCCACGAGCACATTCAACAAATAATGAAAACATGATCTAAATAAAAGTTTTTCATTTGCATAGTCACCCTCAAGGATTGCTTGAAACTATGTATCTTAATGTTTGCTCGTATTAGATATCCAAAAGAGAAAATAATATAATTCATTTTTCTTTCTTCTATTCTAACAAAAACATGAAACTCTAATATTTTCTATAGATAAATATCAATTCACATTTTATAAAAATAATTAATGAAGATCGTCATCTTTTTCTGTATTCTTCTCATTTTACGATCAGTTGACGGACTTCTATGTTATGGTTATATCCATCCATTAGCGGGAACTACGAATTCATCTTATATGCGAGATCTCAAACTTTGGATTCAACACAATCGTGAACCGATACAAGGAAAGATATGCCACGTCTATATCCGATATACTACTTATACATTCGAGATTCATTTTATAAAGTCAGTGGACGAATTTCCTCAGATCAATGGAAAACTGGTGTCGAATATACACATACGATCTCAAAATAATACACCTATACAACAAAATACTCTTCAACATGCTTGTTCTACTCATGATTATTGCGATATGGACTTTGTATTACATCATTTGGATTGGTTTATCAACAATGGATATAACGATGATTTAGTTAAACATATTTTTCCATTACTTAATGGTGAACAAATTTCATTAGGTTACTTTCAATTCACCAGTCGTTTATTTTCTATCGATTTTATTTTTTTTAGAAAAGTGCTATCAGCATAATCAAACGGGTGCGTGTCCTGACGATATGGCATGTATTTTTCATTTGAAACAAAATTCATTGGAACAAGGTTGTACATTTAATACTTCTCTAATGGGACTACAGATAGAAACAACGATTGATATACAAACATTACAAGAAGAGTTACTTATTATATTTATATGTAATTATCAACAATGTAATAGCGAGCAAAACTTTCGACAAATCAAATCTTTTGTTGAACAATATTCTCATTTAACAGCAATTCGTCAAGCAGTAAACACCAGTCGAATGATACAAACTACAACATCTACGAACACAAATACTACTACTTCAACACATTTTCAACAAACAACAACAACAACAACAATAACAACTACTACTACTACCATTACTACGACAACAGCAACAACGACAACAACAACAACAATAACAACCACGATTACGACGACGACAACAACAAATAATTCTAGAAAATCTTTAATTCATCGGTCTTATTTGATCATAAATATTGTTGCAATTCTCTTCTTTATTCTCTACTTCTAGTATTGCTTGTTTGCTCGTATTAGATATCCAAAAGAGAAAATAATATATAAATCTTTTTTCTTTCTTTTATTTTAACAAAAACATGAAGAACTAATATTTTCTATAGATAAATATCAATTCACATTTTGTGAAAATAATTGATGAAGATCGTCAGCTTTTTCTGTATTCTTCTGATTTTACGATTGGTTGACGGTCTTTTATGTAATGGTTTGGAACGACCAATGCATGGAACGGTGAATTCATCGAATATACTAGGACTCAAACATTTTATTCTACAAAATCGTGAACCATCAAAACAAAATATATGTCAGGTCTATTTGAATTATTCTACTTATAGATTGGAGTTTGCTTTTACAAAGGTACTGAATGGATTTCCTCAGATTAATCGAAAATTGGTGGTGGATACAACGATAGAATCTCGAAATAATACACCTATACAACGAAATATTCTTCGGTATTCTTGTTCCACTCATGATTATTGCGAAATTGACTTTTTATTTCATCATTTGGATTGGTTTATCAACAATGGATATAACGATGATTTAGTCAAACATATTTTTCCATTACTTAATGTCACAAAAAATTCTTCGAGTAAAATTTCAATCGATCATTTGTTTATTTCCTATCGATTTGATTTTTATTTTTTAGAAAAGTGTCATTCAACTTCTGACTTAATAACATGTGCTAACGATGAGGCATGTGTTTTGATTTGGGAGAAATATTCATTGCAACGAGGTTGTACAAGTAATAGCCCTCCGACTCCGATGACACTACAGATACACACAAATATTGATTTACAAACATTACAAGAACAGATGATTATTGGATTGAAATGCAATTATGAACAATGTAATAATGATTACAATCTTCAAGATATCAAATATTTTGTTGAGCAATATTCGAATATAAAGTCAATCCGTGAAGCAATAACCAACGATCGACCAATCGAAACTACAACATTTACAACGACAACTACTGACTTAACAACTGAGAAGTCAACTCGAAATTTTGAAACAACAATGAGTTATTCAACTCATACTACGACAATAGACAATTCAAGCAAATCCTCAGTTCATCGAGCTTATTTTCTTACAAACATTTGTGCAATTCTTTTCTTTATTTTCTATGAATATTTTGCTTTTGATTTTGATTGATGAAGATAAAAGTGTGAGCAAACAAATATTAGTTATATATACATTTGTCTTATATTGAATTCACAATTTTTCTTTTCTGAAGAAAAAATTTCAAAACAAAATGAAGATTTGGATCTGTTTTTGTATTCTCGGAATTGTGCCTTCTGTTGTTTACGCAATTTTATGTCATTCTTCTAAAAACGACATAGAGGAAACGATCAATATACTTCAGCTAGATATTTGGAAAAGATCCCTGAATTCCAGTCGTCAAGGTGAAGAACAAAGTACATGTCGTGTACAATTAATAATGTTTTATTCTCTATCGGAAATCGGGATTATGTTTACTAACAAATTGCAACATGCTGAGCCAATCGATGGCGTTGTCGTTTTGACAACAAATTTAATGATACTTCAAGGCATGGAAGTGATAACGGGCGCGCTTTTATATTCTTGTTCGACTCATGATTATTGTGAAATTGATTTTCTACTCAATGAAGTTCAATGGTTTTTCGATGGAGAATATCATGCAAGTTTTGTGCAAAATAGTCGATCATTGCTTGTCGGTGATTATTCTGAAATAGGTATGTCAAACCAATTCACTTCTTATTGTTAACGATTGTTTTCAAATTCTAGAATATTGTTATGATTCCAATGGTGAAGTTCTTGCGTGTTCTCTCGGAGAGCGATGTGCTTTTACTCAACATAGCAATGGATTGACTCAATATTGTGAAAGTGATCATCTTCAAAGAATTACTGTAATAATAGCCATGAATAAAACCGCATCTAAAGAAGAACGAGGAATTCAATTTGTATGTAATTATGATCGATGTAATAGCCATGACAATTTCGTTCAATTAAAATCCCTTGTCGATCAATATTATGATATCACACCATTCCAGCAAATGTTTTTCAATAATCAATCATTTCAAACAGTTCAAATGCCAACAATGTACTCTAAATCAACTGAATCAACAACAACAACAACCAATTCATCTTCATTCTCGTCTGCATACTCAACTAACATCAATCAAGTCAAACGACTGACTTTCATTTTAATATTTTTTTGCGTTGTTTTGAATGATGAAGGTAAAACACTGAACAAATAAACATTCTACTTAAATATATATATATTCACCTCATATTGGATTTATAGTTGTTCACTTTTGAAAACGATGTTCATCTGTGTTTTGATTCTCACAATTTTGCCTTCTGTCTACGGAATTTTATGTCATTATCCTGACAAAAATATCCAGGCATTAATTTCTTCATCTACTGTCAATGAATTCAAAGATTCGCTTCGTGAAAATATTCGTGGAGAAGAAAACGATGTATGCTATCTCCAAATACAAATGATCTATTCGATGTCATTCATACAAGTTGCATTTACGAATACTTTGGAAGAGACTGACATCATTGATGGTGACACATCATTAATAGCAGACATCGGGAAAATAAGTATTCTTCAACATGCTTGTTCGACTCATGATTATTGTGATATTCATTTCATATTCGATCATGTTCAATGGTTTGTCGATGGAAAATATCAAGAAACTTTTACGCTAAATAGTGCTTCGCTACGTGCTCGAACGGGTCCACCGATAGGTAGAGAGATTATCATCATTATTTGAAAAATCATTGACATTTTCAATTCTAGAAAATTGCTATTCGACCTTTCATAATTCTCAAATAAGGAAATGTTCTCCTGGAGATCGTTGTACTTTGAGTTGGGATTCGGATGGATTATTACAATTATGTGAAAGTGATATTCCTCTTGGAATTTATATTATTTCACAGATTAACACGAAATTTTCTTACGATATTCAAACGATTCAATTCGTTTGTGGTTATGAACAATGTAATAACAATGAAACTTACATTGAATTAAAATCTCTCGTTGATCAATATTTTGATTGGGCACCAATGCGTCAAGCATTATTCAACAATCGATCAATTCAAATTCAACAGAGTACAACTCACCCTCAACATCAACACTCAACAGGCATATCGACACAATCTTTAATGACAACAAATATTCATTCAACAGATCAAATCAATTCAACATTACGAATCGATTCAACAAAATCTTCAGTTGAAACAACACAACAAACAAGTTCATCATCAGCCGCATCTTCATTTTCATTGAACATTGCTTTTTGGTTTCTTTGCATATCTTGATTTATTTTCGAATAAACAAAACAGAACGCTGTTTTTCTCTTAATGAGTCTATCTGTACAAATGACAAAATGCTTTAGAATATTCTTTCAGCAATTCAACAAACGCACGCTGTCAGTATTTTCGAAATAACAAAAAGTGTCCTCCGTTAGTCTTTTTTCTGTATTTAACTTTGAATTACGATACAAATCGAGTATATGGTGATTGATTCTCATGTGGAAACTCAAGAATATGCAATTGCCTGTAAAAGAACTTATTCTTTTCAATAGTCAATAAGTCTATCAAGCTGTGAGACAATATTCACAATTAATACAAAAAATAATTCAAATGCAAATATTAGTACAAATATATCAACAATTTCTACAACAACAATTAATTGGAACGACAGATGAAGAAGTTAATCCTGTCATGAAATCAATTTTATTTTTATATTAATCAACTCTTTTTTTTCTTTTATTGACTGTCTCAATGTTTTTTTTATTTGTCACATGTACAAATAGAGAGAGAGAATCATTCAGTCTCCTATATGCTTACCTTTCACATTTTACAAATCATTCTCGATTCTCTTATTTTTTCGTAAGTTAAACGATAATTCTAGTTGAAGATTTGACTAGTATATTTTCGTGTGTTCATACCTTTTTTCTTCACACAAACAAAAATATCAAACATGGCGACATCCGACGTTTCAACTAAATGTTTTACATGTCAAGAAAAAACAACAACATATCCTTGTCCTGGTTGTTCGAATCACTTTTGTCTTACGGATTTAATCAAACATCAAGAACAATTAGAATCACAATTTCATGAAATCGAACATCAACGAAATGAATTCGTGCAAATGATAAATGATCAACAAAAAACTGAAACTATTCCGAATAATCATCCGGCGATTATTCAAATTAATCTTTGGGAACAAAAATCCATTGAGAAAATTCAACAAACTGCTGAAGAACAACGACAATTTGTTCAACAATCTATTCACGGATACCTCCCACAAATACAAACACAATTCAACGATTTTACTCAACAAATTCAACAGATTAACAAAAAAAAAGATTTTAATGAAAAAGTTTTAGAAAAATTACAAATTCAATTAGAACAAATTTAACAACAAATTCAACAACCAAATAATATCGAAATTAAACAAGATTCTTCTTCAACATTTATTCAAAAACTATCGATTCAAATTATTCATTCTCCAGACCAAACAAATCTCTATCATCGACATCAACTCAAATCAAATATCAGATGGAAATTCGATGGTCAAACTATTGCTGGAGGAAATGGACAAGGAAACAAATTAAATCAACTCTGCTCACCTCGTGCCATTTGTGTCGATCATCAACAACAACAAATCTATATTGCTGATATACACAATCATCGGATTCTTAAATGGAAGTTAGGCAAAAACAATGGACAAATTCTTGCAGGAGGAAATGGACAAGGTAACAGAATTGATCATTTGAGTTATCCAACTGATGTCATTCTCGATGAAAACAATAAATCTTTGATTATTTGTGATCATGGAAATAGAAGAGTTGTTCGATGGCCTTTACCAAATCCAAATGGTGACAAAGAAATTCTCATTGAGAATATTCAATGTGGTGGATTAATGATCAATGAAAATGGAGATTTGTTTGTATGTGATTTGGAGAATCATGCAGTAAAAAGATGGAGAAAAGGTGAAATAGGAGAAGGAGTAATTGTTGCAGGTGGAAATGGTCGAGGAAATGAACTCAATCAATTGAATGAGCCGACAAATATTTTCATTGATAGAGAGGAGACAATTTATGTATCCGATTGGGGAAATAATCGTGTAATGAAATGGTTGAAAGGTGAAAATGAAGGTATTATTGTTGCTGGTGGAAATGGCGAAGGAAATAGTTTAAAACAATTAAATCATCCTCAAGGATTAGTAGTGAATGAAGTTGGTGATGTTTATGTTGCTGATTTGGGGAATAATCGAATAATGTGTTGGTCATTGGGAAGTGAAGAAGGCCGTGTTGTTGTTGGTGGAAATGGCGAAGGAGAAGAATCGAATCAGTTTTTTTATCCAAGTGGTTTAACATTTGATGTTGAAAATAATCTTTATGTTGCTGATTTTGGAAATAATCGAATTCAACGATTTCTTGTTGATAAAAATTAGAAATAAAATTGAAGGAAATGTTTTTGATTCTATTCTGTCAGCTTCATCATATAGTTATTGCATCAGAGAGAAGAAACAAAAAATAGTTGTGTTTTTCTTTTGAGTTGTGAAATAACATTTTCGGTATGACGTTTATTTGACAGCATAAACATAAACGAGAAACGAAAGATGTCAACGGTAAAGAAACGTTCGAATTTAATCGAATCTCGAAGATTATTTGAAGATTTACCAAATGAAACTTTAATTTTGATATTTAGTTATTTATCAGGTGTTGATGTTGTTTGGTCATTTTCGAATTTAAATTGTCGTTTTTATTGTCTATCAAATCAATGTTGTTCTTCGTTTGATTTTGAATCGATAAACAAAACAAAATTCGATTTTATTCTTCGCCAACAAGAAAATAAACATCAATGGAAATCATTAAAACTCACCAATGAACAATTTGAATATATTTCTCATTTATTTTCTCTTGTCGATGTTTGTCCTGAACTTGAATGTTTATCTTCATTAGAAGTCGAATCAATTTCTGCACAAAATAATCCTTTATTGTTATCTAAACTCTCACGATTGACATTGAAATCGGCATGTGCAACTGAAATATCTCAATTTGATCTTTCAAAATTAAAACATTTAGTAATAAGTTCATGTCGAGATGCGAAATGGATGAAAGTAAAATGAAACAAAATGAAATTGTCTTTCGTTATTTATTGATTTATTTATTTTGTAAAGGATTTAGTTGGACTCGAAAGTGTTGAATATACGATAACAGACGATGATTATTCTTGTCGATCGAATTTTCCTTGGCCAA
>Ga0209935_1001994_pt1 | contig 27555 bp, 31 predicted proteins | sample ThiBio_1000_plan_2_FD_183958 | JGI IMG/M metagenome (GOLD analysis project Ga0209935, IMG submission 183958) | Wastewater bioreactor microbial communities from Cape Town, South Africa - Thiocy_cont_1000_plan (SPAdes) | ecosystem: Engineered > Bioreactor > Thiocyanate-remediating >...
CGGTGCGGGAGTGCGCAACGAAGCAGGCACGAAGGTCTCCTTGACGACGACTGCCGGCGGATGGGTCGGCGCAGGTGGAGCAGCGACAGCGGCAGCGGTGGCGGAAGTCGAGCTTGCATCGGTGGTGGTGGTGCTGCTGCTACTGGTGCTGGCGGCAGGTCGTGGCCTGGCTTGCAGCACTTGATACTTGGGTGGCTCGGTGGCGGCTGGCTCGGTACCAGCGGCACCTCGTTGCGGTTGCTTGTTCCACGTTGGACGTGTTCCGGAGCGAGTCGCTGGTGGAGCGGCAGCCGGAGCAGCAACCGCAACGGCACTCGTGGCTGGCGGCGGCGCATCATGAGCTCTCGGTACCTCGGCCGATGTGGCCACACCGCTGCTATCACCCGGACGGGTGGAGGTGGTAGCGGCATCGGCTTCGCGCTGGCGCCTCTCGCGCAGTCGCGTCCACTTCTCGTGCTCCTCTTGCTGCTTCTGGCGCAACTCCTCACGCTGCTTGCGAGCAGCCTCCTCGGCAGCCTCACGTCGGCGCGCCTCGGCTTCTTGGCGCGCCTTGTCCTCGGCGGCTCGCGCACGCCTTCGCGCCTCGGCCTCTTGCTGGCGAGCTTGTTCCTCGGCTTCGGCCTTGCGACGAGCCTCGGCCTCAGCTTCGGCCCTGCGACGCGCTTCGGCCTCCTCAGCCTCCTTCTTCCGCGCGGCGATGCGCGCCTCGAGAGCCGCAAGCTTGGCAGCGGCGGCGGCCTTGCGTTCCTCTTCGAGACGCATCTCCTCGAGCTTGCGTTCGTGCGCTCGGAGCGCGCGCTCGCGCATTTGCTCTGCTTGCGCATCGGTAAGCTCTCCAGCGTCGCCAGCTCGTGGCGAAAGTGACTCACTCGTCGATGGCGCCGCTGTCTCGGTGGCAGCAGGAGGCGCGGGAGGAGCAGGTGTCGACGCCGACGAATCACTCGGTTGAGCCGTTCGCAGGAGGAAGGGCGCTTGCTTGCGCTCGATGGCTGCTGCTCGACGCTGTTGCTCTTCGCGCTGCTCTTGCTCGAGGCGTCGTTCTTGTTCGCGACGCTCCTCTTCGGCCTGACGGCGTTGCTCTTCCAGGCGTTTGCGCTGCTCGTCGGCGGCCGCTTGGCGGCGTTGTTGCTCCTGCTCGCGACGGCGCTGCTCTTCAGCTGCCGCTGCGGCACGCGCACGTTCGCGTTCTTCTTGTTCGAGCTGCACTCGTTGCTGTTGCTGTTGCTCCTCCTTGCGACGAGCCTGCTCGTCCTCCTCTTGTTGTTTGCGTCGCTGCTCGGCTTGCTCCTCGCGCTGTGCCGCCGACACGCCAGCGGCCTCCGACGTCGCGGCCGAAAGCTTTCCGAGAGAGCTGGCGGTCGATAGAAGTACTGGAGCATCGTAGTCCATCTCTTCGTCGTCATCGACGTCTGCCCACTCGCGCACCGCGAGCTTCTGGAACGTGATGGCGGTCGAAATGGGGGTCGGCAGTGTGGCCGGCGTTGTGGGCTTGCTGCTGCTGCTGCTGCTGCTGCTGCTCGAGACCTTGGTAGGTGGTGCGGTTGTTGAAGAGCTACCACTACCTGAAGACGACGAGGCAGCGGCATGTGCTGCAGCACTGGCGAGCGAAGCCGGGCGCTGATAGGAAGGAACTGACGATGACGAGGAGGTAGCGGCGGCGGCAGCAGACGCGGGCGGTCGAGAAGGCTGCCGGCTTGATTGTTGCGAGATGCCACCGCTGGTGCCACTTGCTCCTGCGTGCGCCACCGAGCTGGACGGAGGTGGTGGTGCAGTTGCTGATGACGGCGATGATGTCGAGAAGGCGATCGGCGCAGCACGCAGCGTCGTGGTAGTGGTGGAGGTGGGAGCGGACTTCAAAGCAGGTCTATACGATCACGATGATACAGCAGTTCGATGCGGTGTGGTGTGGTGAAGTGCGGTGCGTGCGAGCTATCGTCATTGCCAGAACGATCAACGTGTGCTACGATCGCAGCAAGTTCGTACTTGGCAAAGGGTCTGTCTTTGAACGAGGCCTTGGGTCGAGCCGAAGTGTCCACTGATCAATCGCATACACGCACACGATGAGAAGGAGGCCAGAGACGCATTCGAGCAAGTGGGCAATCAACGCAGAACACCGATCGGTGGTGGCGCACGTGCCGCGAGCAGCGACGCGCGCCGTACCTGCGCCAAGCGAGGGCCACTCTTGCTCACGCTCGGGCACCAGCGACGCCGCTGCTGAGCGGCCAGGGGCACGGTACGCGGCAACGGCGGCAGCCTTGGGCAGACGAGATGACGAGGCGGACGCGGGCACGTTGCTGCTGCTGGCGGCCGAGGCAGCGCCTGGGCCATCGGCGTGCTGGCCGGCGGGAGGAGCCGAGCTCTCGGCAGCAACGACGTCTCCCGGTGGCGTCGCGGCCTCGCTGGAGGTCGTTGGCTCGCTGCTGCCCTTGCCACTACGACCACCGCCACTGCCACCACCACCACTGCTGCCTCCGCTGCCACTGGCGCTGGCGGTGGTCGTGCCGCCACCACCGGTACCTTTGCCCAGCACGAACATACGCCTGCTGGACGCTGCAGAGCGCGAGTACGGACGAGTGAGTGCACGCCAAGGCAGATTGCGGCCAATCTCAACGACGCCGACAACAAGAACGAGGCTGTGATGGCGCCGCCGCCGCCGCCGCCGACGAACCTGAGGCGCTGGCGCCCGAGCCAAGCACAGCCGCGCTCGGGAATGTGGCAGGTTTGCTCAACGACGCAGCGGCATTCTTCGTCGTGGAGGATTTGTTCATAAGGGCCCAAGATCGTTCGAGAGTAGAGCAAGCGAGACACGCACACGGGCAAGAGACAACAAGCTGACACACGAGGGGTACGAGATAGCTAGAGACAGAGACAGAGACGGGTCTACACCAAGGCGTGTGCGAGAGAGAGGGCGAACGAACGACTGACGCACACGCGAGAGAGAGAGAAACCTCAGGCGAAGAAGAACGTCGGACCTGCTTGCTGAGAGGAGGGGAGGCGCCTGAGGAACAGGAGAGGAGGCCTCTTGCGCTCTCTCGATCTCCTTCATCGGTTGCTCGCTCGCTCGCTCGTGCCATCCACATACGCGCGCTTATGTGCGTGTAGGCGCTCTATCTCTATCTCCCTCCTCAAGGCCCATCGTTGAAGCATCTCGGTTCTCTGGCTGAGGTCTCTCTCGAATATTGCATCGACTCTCGGACTGTGAGAGCGGCGCCGCGACAGCCGCCATATCGATTGGAGCTCGCTCGCGCACGCCCAGATACCATCGATCGAGCCATCTCATCAAGCCATCTCATCGTCATCGTTGCTGTCTCCAAGCCACCCCCACGCCGTTCCAATTGCGTGCGTGCGCGCTTGCGCGCGGGATCGGTACCGCGTCACCTCCGCGTGATACGGCGGCTCCCTTCAGCAGCAGCAGCAGCAGCGAGCTCCGCTGCAGGCAGCAATCGCTCGTGGTTGTTGCAGCTGCACGACGAGGCGCCACGTTGAGCGAGACGACGCTATCTCTCACCCACACTCGCAACCATGGCCAGTAGCAAACGCAGCGCCGCCGGCTCACTCGGCAATGTGCTCATCAAGCGCAAGAAGGACAACAAGCGCCCGTCGATCGTCAGCCTCGCTGCCAGCCCGTCGACCGGCAGCGCCTCGAGCGCCGGCGGCACCGGCAGCACGGGCTTGCAGTCTCTCAGCGACAAGCTCTTGGCGTCTCCGGGATCGATGCCTCCGTACGAGGACGACTCGGTGCCGAAGCGTGTACGCTCGCCCAACATGATCGACGACGCTCACGGCGCCGAGGTGCTGATGCTGCCGCCGCACCACACCAAGTCGCTGCCGTGGTGTCTGTACTCGCACGAGGCCGACAGCATGCTCAACGCGTATCCCGGCACGCCGCGCGACTTCATTCTCATGAATCTCTTGGGTGAGTTTCGTTCCGCTGCCAAGGCCAAGATCATTACCATTCTGCAGCTCGGTCCCGTACGTTCGCTCACTCGATCGAGATGGCGCTTCACTCCTCCTTCTCGTTCCAACGCAATATCTCGCTCGCTCACTCACTCTCACTCTCTCACTCTCGCACAGGATGACATGGTGGGATTCCTCGAGGAGTTTCAAGATATCGCATGGCGGCAGATCATCACCTCGCTGGCAACGCTCTCGCGTCTGTGCCTCTCGACACTCGTGCGCTCGCTTCTCGATTGGCGAGCGCCATTGTTATCCGAGAAACTGTACGTCGACAATATACCGATAGTGCGATCTCTCTCTCACTAACTTACTTGACATTGTAACGATTAGCCCGGGAGAGATACCACCTGCATCGCAATCAAAGTACTCGGTCAAGGAACAAGCGATGCTGCGTGAGGAGCGGTATTTCATGGCTCTCGAGTACATCTTCGTCACGACGGTCATTGCAATGATGTTGAGTATCAACTCCGATGATCTGGAGAAGGTGCTGAATGAAGAAGAGTCGGCTCAGCTCGAGCGCCTGGCATTCGACTACTTCAACAAGCAAGCCGAAAAGTACGCGCAGCCGCCAATGTGCTGCTTCACGCCCACGCCCACGTGCATATGCAATCAATCCTGCGTTGAACTGACAATTGCTTGATCCACTAGGCGACTGGAATCTCGATCGTCGCGCGAGGAGCGAATCAAGTTGCCGCTCTTGTACGCGCATCTCGTCGGACTGCTCTCGCGTTATCGGTACGATGAATGTCATCAAACATCCGCATGTTGGCACACGAGCATCGCCACGTGCGTGATGCTGACACATCTACACGACGCGCCTTGCTGCTTGCCTGTACCGTTGTTAGACTTCCATCGATCGCCGAACGGCTGTTTAGCTCTTCACCGCCGTCGCACAGCAGCAGTCGAACGCGCATCATCACCAAGCTCGAAGGAATGCGTTTCGTACAACTGCGGGTACGTTGGCTCGTCCACTCCACTTGTTGTGCGTTGAAAGAGATTCGAACCAACACATTGCCGTCATATCAGCTCGACTCGCAACCGAACGTCATGAACGCGATCGAGTTTCTCGAAAAGTATCTCGACAAGATCAAGACCTGGAAGGTCAAAGAGTTGAAGCTAACGCTTTCGCACACGCTGGTCTCGATCTTTCGCAACATCCCGCATGCCGGACGCGTAGACCTGACGGGCGTACGTGCATGCAGCGAGTAACACGTTTCATTGGCGGGCAACAAACAAACATCTCTGGTCTGACACATTTGTGCGCGATGGATGGACGATCTAGTGGTATGCCACTCTCGAGCGCATGTATGAGGTCTTTGCCAGCAAGCAGAAGCGCTCCAAGGACATTTCGGTGCGTGCTCACAGAGATGCCACAAGCCTCCTCATGTGCACGTGACCACTGTTGCTGCTCGACTGGTGGTGACTCACCACGATCACAGATGTGGTATCCACTCCTTGCGAGCACTCTCTTGGTCGTGGACGAGGAGTTTTTCCACAAGAATGCCTGGGCCTTCCTGCGTACAGTGTACAAACTATTCAAGGTAAGTGTCGCGTCGTCCCGAAAGGGCACTTTGAGAGTCTCCCGTAACGCTCGTACGATATCGACTGTGCTCTCGAATGCGCAGGACAAATCGACGAAGCCAGTCGCCTTGGAGGCGATCAAGTACATTCTCGATGCCTATTGTTCCAAGTTCGCATCTCGGGATTCTGAGCTTACGACCCGCTTGACCGAGGTCACGCAGAACGTCTTTCCCAATGCCAAGGTATGCGCCACAACGACAACGACGACAACGACGATCCACAACGACTGACTCCGTTCGCTGGCGACAGAAATTGCTCTTGTCTCAAGGCGAACCACTGGATATTTATGTTGATATTGTTGTAATTCTAGCTGCGTATGTTCTCTCTCTCTCTCTCTCTCTCTCTCTTCTCGTTCTGTTAGGTATGCGTAGCTCTTGTTTCTGATACCGATCATCATGCACAATAGGTGCCACCTGGACTTTTGCATGCGTAAGGTCATGTTCGAGCTACTGCGAGCCGACAAACTCAAAGGCGATACGCATCCAGAGTACGTGAATGCGAGTGCACTCGTACAGATATTCTTGGTGTGTATGCAAGAGTATCTCATCGGCTCCTTGCGTTTGTTCGCTGCAGGCGAATGATCATTGCAATCCGAGCGGCTGCCATCATCATTAGCGACAGCAATCGTAGCGATGATGCGGTCGAGAGCGGTCCCAAGTCGACGCTCACGATGCCGGTCGTGTATCCAGCCTTTGCGACCAAGTCCTTCCGCAAGGGCGCGCTCGATCCCTACATGCCGTCGCTGTGCGAGTTCATCTCGCAGCTGATACACTCGCTCGACGTGCCGTTCGGTAATCTGCTGCTCCATAACCAGACCAAGCCGATCGCAGACATTATTCAGAAGGAGAAGCTGCCGAGCTCTGCGTCGCTGCTGCTTCTGCGCACCTGTATCTCGTTCATTCCGCTGGCGGTTCCTAGTGGCATGTCGGTCAACGATCTGTTTTCGAACCTCTCGCGCTACGTGGTGCACGTCGACGTGGACCTGCGTGAGATCGGCTCCAAGACGCTTGCGCGTTTGATGGAGCGCTTCCCACCGTTCCGCCCAGCGATCATTCACTCGTTAGCCGAGGTGCGTACGCCTTCACCAACTCGTGTGGGTATGTCATCTAACGATGTACGGCCGTACTATTCTAGTTGGTGCTTTCGATTCCCGATCGAAAGTGTGATACCATCATGTCAGTATTGCATCTGGTACGTCAAACACCTGGTGCACACACACACACACACACACACCTCGAGGAGTGTGCTCCTCTTACCAATGACTTGCGTAGCTTTCGCGATTGTTTTCACTTTGGATCTATCGAGCCTCGCATCCGGAAACAAATGCCATCGCGACACGACCACAAGCAACACCGGCATCATCATCATCATCATCGAGCAGTGGTGGCGTGGCGCTGGGCGATGGCATCGGTGGTGCTATTGCAAACAGTGGTGGAGTAAGCAGCCCGGGAACCGCCGGTGGCATTGTTGGCACATCAGCACCATCAGCCGAATCAAGCGTTACCGGCGTGGCTGGAGCGAACGCAGCAGCCATTGGCACGAGCACCGGTGCAAGTGCAGCCTCGGTGCCGCTCAGTAGCTCGAGTGCCACCGTCCCTATTCCAGCCGCGAGCGGAGCCGTCGCAACGCACGAGCGCATGCTGGAGTGTGAGCCATTTCGCCCGTGTCGTATCGAGAGCATCGCACTCGTGTACTTGTGCAGTTCGCACCCTCGCATCCGCTCGCTCGCCTTCGACATTCTGCGTAGCGTGCGCACCGTGGTTGGCATCCTGTGTTCGCCTCAGAAGCAACACCCGAGCATCGGCGCTTCAGTATCACCCTCAGCAACGACGGCAGCAGCAACAGCAGCAGTGTCGTCGGCAACCTCTGCGGCAGCGACGACTGCAACTTCTGCGACACCGGCGGCACCAGCCACGACGTCGATGCTCTCACCGATGCGCGAGACCGTGGCGGCTGGTGAGGCTCATGCGACACGTGTCATCGACGTGATCGACGAGAGCGGCGCCGAGGTGCTACAGCGCCTCCAGAACAACGCACGCTTCCGCTACTTTCACCCTCGCGCCTCGAAGCTCGAAAAGACGATCGAGAAGCTGATGCAGGCCGACCTGGTCGACAGCCAACTCGACTGGTCGTACTGTCTCGGTGAGCTGTCGCGCCTCATGTATCTCTTGTGCCCCGAGGCGACGGCGGGCGCGTGGGACATTGTGTACGAGCGTATCATGCAGGTACACGCCGAGGAGATGAGCAAGTCGCTCGCTCCCGACCTGGAGCACATGCTCCACTGGTGGCGCAACTTTATCGTCTTTGCGTGTGCCACTGTACCGGCCGACGCAATTCTCTCGACCTACTGCAAGCTGAGTGCCGCCGACGACGATATTCTCCAACAACAACCGCAGCAACCGCAGCAGCAGCAGCAGCAACCGCAGCAGCAGCAACCGCAACCACTGGCACTGTTGTCGGGTGCACTCTCGCCACGCTCGAACGGTTCGATCATTGCCATCGGTGGTTCGACGCCGAGCTTCAGTGTCTCTGCTCCACCGACCTCCACGCCAAGCATCGTATCGGTGGCAAGTGCCAGCATGAGCCGCGCCGAACTCTCGCAGAGTACAGCCGGCACCATGGCGGCAGTCACCGCGGCGCCAGGAGCGCCGGCTGGCTCGGGCGACTCACTGCAAGCAGGCATCGGCGGTTCGACGACTGGCGGCAGCCTAGGTGGCTCGGCCATCGCGCCAGCGGCTACCACACCTCCTACAGGCTCTGGTGTCAGCAGCTCGGCCAATACGCTCTTGGGCTCGGCGCAGTACGCACAGCAGCCGAGCTTGAGCAATGTCGCGGCCGCAGCAGCTTCGAGTGTGCTTTCGTCCTCTCCGCCTCCGCCGTCGTCCATGACATCAACCGGTGCAGGTGGCACTGGTGCAGCGAGTTCCGTCGTCATCTCTTCGACGGCTTCTATGGCGAGTGGCGCCGGCACCAGTAGTGGCGGCGGTGTACAGTCGGCTTCGAGTGTCAACTTGTCGACGGCTCTCCCATCGGCGGCGGTCGGCGACTCGCCACAGGCACGGCTGTTTAGCATGCTCGTCTCGTTGATCAAGACCGATGCCTTCCACGAGGGCGCCGTGATGGCGCTCGAGCGCACGAACGTCGACGCGCTCGAGATGATGTTCCACGCGCTGCGTACGTTGCAACAGGAGGTGCAGTCGCGGCGCACCAAGAGCAAGCGCAGCGAGCGGTATCGCATCAACATTGCCACGATCTACGGCACGACGGCCGAGAACCTGCGCCACGGCATGCTGCAACGACGCGAGACGCTGCGCGAGTGCTACGTCTCGTTCATCCAGGACACGAGCGCGTATCTGGCGCGTTCGGACGGCGAGTCGCCCGATGAAGCCGTGCTGCGCTACAACTTTTGCACCGTCATCATGCACGTGGCCGACGCCGTCAGCCTCAGCCGAGTGTCGGCGTTGCCAGCCGAGTTGCGGCGAAAGCTCTTTCTATGGCTCGCCGCGTGGCATACCAATATGCTCGAGCTCGAGGAGAGCAACCTCGCTGCCGGCGGTTCGGGCGGCGGAGGCGGAGGCTCGGGCAGCGGAGCTGGCTCGGGCGGTGGCAGTGGCTCAGGTGGCGGCAGCGGCTCGGGCGGCAGCGGCTCGGGCAGCGGCAGCGGCTCGAGTGGCAGCATGGCGAGCACGAGCGCCGCGGCGGCCATGGTGGCCGTGGCGGCCGGCACTCGCAGCAAGCGCAAGGTCGACGCCACGACCGAGGAGTCGAGCCGCCTGCAGCAGAGTGCGTGCCTTGCCATGTCGGCGCTGCTGCAGGGCACGTACTTTGAGGAGAATGGCGTCGTGCACCTCGAGGACCCAGCGCTCGTGTGGCTGGCGTCGATGTTGCGCAGCCCCAAGGGCTACCACGAGCTGGCGATCCGCGGCGTCTCGGGCATGCTTCGCGGCCAAGCGCGTGCTGGCAACGGCGACGAGATACTCGGCATCACGCTGACGCAGTGTTACTCGGAGGACGCGTGCATCTCGCTCGGCTACTTTTTGGGACTCGTCGAGTTTTGTCGTGCCGAGAGTGCGCTGATACTCAGCTACCCGCTCGAGGTACTGCTGCTGCTCATCCTCTACCGACTCGGTGACATGCGCTCGGCCATGCGCCGCCACGCACTGCAACTGCTGCACATCGTATCGGCGCAGCGCCGCGCGCGCAGGCGCCAGCTCCAACGACTGCAGCAGCAACAGAAGCGCCAGCTCTACACTGAACGTCGCAAGGCGTCGTTCGTATCGTTTCAATCGGCGCCATACCACTACGGTCCGATCGGCAGCGACGACTTGGTCTCGTCGTCATCGGTCTCGAGCGTCACGTTCTCGGCCAATCCCGCCGCAAGCCTCGAAGAGTCGGCATCGTTCTCGCCGCCTGGCGAGCCGCCATCACCGTCACCGTTGCCGTTCATATCGGTTGCCGTTCCGTCGTCGCCTGGTGGTGCCGTTGCAGCATCGGGTACGCCCTCGTCGTCGGCGCCGGGCAGCCCGGTGATTCCTACCGCCAGCAAGGACAACAACAACAAGGACGTCTCAGGCTCGAAGGAGGTTGGCGTCGCGATGCTGTCGTCGTTTCCATCCACCTCGACCTCTGCTACTGTCGATCAGTACGAAGCAAACAGCAGCAACAACAACAACAACAACGCGGGTGCCGGTAACACCACACCGACAACAGCGACGACATCAAATGCAAATAGCAACACTGCAACAAGCGGTTCCAACAGCGGCGGTTCGTTGGTATCACCAAGTACCGCTGCTCTCGCTCCACCGCCGGCATTGACAACCGGTCACCAGCACCACCACCATCCATCGATTCTTGTCATGGACGATGCGCCCACCAACGAGTACAACAATACCGGAGCCGGAGGAGGTGCATCGTCGTCGCACGTCGAGGACGACGAAGAGGAGGATGACTACTGGGGTGTACACTACTCACCGATCGTTCTCGACTGCATGCTCGAGGACACGTACCGTGAGGCACCGTCGCTCGTATCGCGCCGACTGGCGGCCGACTACGTCCACCTGGGTGCCGCCATGTTCAACCACATGGTGACGCGACTGCCGCTCGTGAGCACGATCAACCAGGCGTGCCTGTTGGAGCTCATTCTTCCGTGGCTCGAGCGCGTGCGGCTGTTGGCTCTCGACTCGAGTGGCATGAACGAGGTGCTGCACAACTTGACGTGGATCACGCTGCAGTACGGCGAGAGCAGCCGCGCACACGTGACTCGACTGTGGACGACCGTCGCAGCGATGGCCGAGAACATTCCGCCGGTGCTGGACTTTTTGCTGTCGCTCGGTGTCGAGAAGCGCAACCCGCTGTTCGTCTCGCTCGCCAAGCGCGTCGTCGTGTACCTCGGCACCGGGGCGCCGTCGGTGACGGTCGACACATTGGTGTCGGAGCTCTCGACCATCTCGACCTCGTTGCGACGACGGCAACATGGCCAGATGGGCTCGCCCGAACAGCGCGAGGGCGAGTTCGACCAGGCGGCCGTGCGCAAGCGCTTCCAGACGCTGATGCCCGACGTCGAGAACTACGTGACGCCGGCGCGCGGTCACTTGGCGCTCGTGCTGCTGGCGGCACTCTCGTACAGCTTCGGCGACCGCTTCGCGCACCACTTGCCGGTCGTGCTGCACCAAGTGTTTTTGGGGCTCGACTTTCCGCAGCCGCTCGTGTACAACCACTGCCGCACGCTGCTGCACAATCTGATCTACGCGCTCGTCACCGTGCGTCTCGAGACCGAGGTGCCGGCCTTCCACCGCACGACGGCGTACGCCGAGGCACTGGTGCTCACCGAGTACCTGCGCAGCAAGGAGGGTTGGATGTTCTGGCCGCGCGACCCGAAGGCTTCGGCCTCCGAGCTGGCGTCGCTCGTGCGGCGGCTCGTGACGACGCTCGGCGAGCGCTCGCGCAACCTCGAGGACGCGTGGGCCAGCGAGGCACTCTCGTGGGCCATCAGCTGTCCGAACGTGCATCTACGATGCCGCTCGTTCCAGATCTTCCGCTCGCTCAGCTCGGTGACCAACAGCGACACGATCGGCGACCTGCTGCACTCGCTGCTCAAGTGCAAGATCAACTCGACGCCCGAGAACTGCACGATCGTGCTCGAGATCCTCACGACGCTCGAGCTCATGGTCGACAACATGGTCACCAACCGCCTGGTGCTCTTCAACCAGATCTTTTGGGCGTCGGTCGCGCTGTTGCACACTGACTTTGAGGAGGAATACGTGCTGGCGCTCACGTTGCTGTCCAAGATCGTGGCGCGCGTCAACTTTGACGATACCGCCGTGCAGGTCGTGTTCCTCGCCTCGCAGCCAAAGACCTGGGCGCCGCCCTTCATCGGCATCCAGCCGCTGGTGCTGCGTGGCTTGCTCTCGACCGCCACCGAGTCGTCGGCCATTTCTCTCCTGCAAAAGTTCACGCTCCTCCCGCTCGACGAGATCTTCCAACCGGGCGCCATGCGCTGGATTTGCAGTCTACTCGCCCTAACGCCGTATCTCTGCACTCAACTGCACGCTCCGACGAACGCCTCCGCTGCCTCCTCCTCCTCCTCCTCCTCGTCCTCGTCGTCGTCGTCGTCGTCGTCACCAGCGACTGCCAGCCACATGACTCACGCGCCACCACACGGCGGTGAATCGGGAGCGACCGTAGCACCCGATCACCGTGCGATCGCCGAAGACCTGGCCGTCATGTGCGAGCGCAAGCCCGGCGGTGCCAAGCTCGCCGACATTTATGCGCAGTTCCACTCGTACAGCTGCCTGAGCGACTTTCTCGACGTGTGGAGTGCCGCCTTTGCTGCGCTCTTCTTTCCGACCCATGCGCTGTACACCTTCACCTTCCTGCTCGAGCTGCTGGCTCAAGGACCCGACAAGCACCAATACTCGCTGCTGCTCATGGTCAACGCCTTCCTCAAACACGTCGACGTGACGCTACCGCACTTCAATCCTCGCATCCCCAACTGGTTCGGCTACATTTCGCAGTTCATTCAGGGATCGCTGTGGGGCGAGGCGTTGCAAGTGCTCGATCGCGCAGCGACGCAGTCATCCTTGTCGTTCAGCCACTTGGATACTACCAACTTGCGACCATTCCGCTCGTTACGCTCGACTCCCGTCTTTCAGAACATTCCTGGCGAGGTACGTATCTCCTCCTCCTCCTCCTCCTCCTCCTCCTAGTCGTACATGTGCGAAATCGTCCTGTTTACTCACGTACTCTCTCTCTCTCTCTCTTCCTTGCAGGGCAACGAGCATGCAGCCCGTGCGCTCGACCAGATTCTCACGCTCGGTGACAATACCAAGTCCGAGAACCAGATCTCGCCGCGCTTCTTCTCCAAGTTCTTCTCTTCGAACCAAGATGCCTCCTATCGAGGCGATCGTACGGCGTTCTTGTTGAGCGAGAAGCAGCATCTACCTGGCGATGACAGTGATGAGAGTGGTGATTCCGACTTTGACGATGACGATGCAATCGAAGTACGCCATGCTGAGCAAGTGTGTGTGTGTGTGTGTGTGTGTGTGTGTGTGTGTGTGTGTGTGTGTGCGTGCGCGAATATGTGGATACTGATTCTCGCGCGCTCTCATCCAGGCTGGTGGCGCCTTCTTACCTGCTCCCGACATTCCAACGGGTATCTCGGGACTCGGAGGCGGCGATTGGAGCAACCTAATTCGTGGCTTCTCGCTTGACGACATCATGAAGGAGCTGAACGAAGGTGGTCCCGGCACCGGTAGCGTGGCGTCCAGCGCCACTTCCACGGTCTCGACCTCGACTTCGACCTTGACCTCGACCTCGAACTTGAACACGGCCACCAGCGAGCAATACACGCAGCCTGGTAGCCCCATGAGCAGACCCAAGCTCACGAGGTGCTCCTCGGCGCTCGGCAAGTTGCTCGATCAATGGACGCAGCTGTTGTCGAACTTTGATGGCGCAGGCAACGGTGACGTGTTGGTGCAAGTGCTGACGGCGGCCTATGCACTGACCACACTGATTCAGGAGGATTATGAGCACGTGTACAAGGTGCGTCTTGCGTGTACACACACACACACACACACACACACACACACACACACACACACACACACACTCTCTCTCTCTCTCTCTCTCTCTCTCTCTCTCTCTCTCTCTCTCTCTCCCCCTCTCTGCTTGCATACTAACGCCTGCTTGTTGACGGCGGCTAGACCTGCGCACCAATGTTCCGTTTGTCTGAGTGCAAGTCGTTGTGCAAGTCGAATACCTTGGCAGCATCGCAAATCGGCCAGATTCCGCGACCGCCAGACGCAGCCTTGGTGCATAAGGTTGCCACGGTACGTAGTGGCTCGCCATCTTGTGTGTGTGAGTGCGAGAGTGAGAGAGTGGTCATTTCTCTAACTCTCCCGTGCCACAACAGCAAAAGGGCGAGTCACTCTCCGAGGCGCAGTTCCGATACTGCTCGAGCATCAACCAGCAGCAAATCGGCTTCTCGGTGACGCGACACGAGTTAAGCCTCGTACTCGCAAAGCTGCAAGGCGCCTCGAGCTCCGAAGAGAAGGAGGCGTTCGAAGTGCAGCTGTGCTGCAAGCTGTTGTTGCTCTTCGCCCAAGTGGTGCGCCTTTGCCAAGCGAACCTTCAGCTGCAAGGCATCATTAGCGTAGGAGAGGTACGCACGCAGCAGCTAGCTCTCCATCCAGACAACTCCAGCAGCCACTCACCCTCTGCGCACCTTATGGCGGCGGTTTGTGGTGTAGTCGGACGAACACCGAATGCAAGCGTGGGAATCGTTGGTAGCGTACGCGAATAACAAGCAGGAGACGCTGCACAAGAAGCTCAAGAGCAAGTATCGCTAGGCGATGACGGCCAGCAGCAGAGGAGGAGGAGGAAGCACTTGTACCATAGCTATTCAATACAACCAGTATTTGTGCTACAACCAATGCTGCTCGACAACACTCGCGGTATAGTTGGTGAGATGGTGACGGTGCACGATTTTATCGGTACAATACGAATAGCAGCAGCCAGGGCCTAATGCATCGAGTTGGCGCGCGCTCTTCCTAACGATACTGGCGATGTTGCGAGCGGTAGTCACCGCCACCACCGCCGCCGTTGGGCTGCTGCTGCTGGTATGCAGCGTGCTGTGGCGGAGGCTGTGGGTGCAGTCGCGGGTCAGGCGCACCGCCGCCACCACCACTGTATGACGGGGGAGTTGTACGCGAATGGAGCGGTGCATGGTGCTGGTGCTGCTGCTGATGGTGTGAAGGGTGTTGTTGATGATGCGGATGGTGGTACTCGGGACCGCCGCCATAGGGCGCAGGCTGTTGGTGGTGATGGGCTGGTGGCGGGCCGGGAGGGAGATGGCCGGAGTGGTGCATGTGGGCCGGCGGCAGGTCCTGCGACGCGTAGTAGGGGTCGTACGGCGAAGAACGTTGTTGCGGCTGCTGCTGTTGGTGTTGTTGGTACGGTCCGGGAGGCGGTGGATGATGAGGATGGTGGTGAAGAGAGTGGTGGAGCGGCGGGAGCTCGTGCTGCTGCGGCTGCGGCATGTGGTGCGCGAGGTGGTGCGGTGGTTGGTGTTGCTGCTGCTGTTGCTGCGGTAGCGCGTGTTGAAGGAGCTGTTGGTGTTGGTGGTGCTGGTGCTGCTGCTGGTGCATATGATGAACGGAAGGTGATCCGGGAGCGCCGGTTGGTGGTTGATAGTGGTGCGACTGCGAATGTGCGTGGTGCAGCGGCTGCGGCGACGAATGTAAGGGCTCGGATCCAATGAGGCTGGTGCGCAACGAGCCGATGGCGGCCGTGCTAGGCGATGCAGGACTGTGGTTCGCGCCCAACGGAGCAGCGACGGCGGCCGTGACAGTAGCAGCAGCGGCGGCGGCGGCGGCTGCCGCGTGCACTCGGCGGTACACCAGCACCAAGAGTAGCTTGTCGGTATTGTTGATGTGCAACAGCGCCGAGACGTCAGCCTCTCGCGTGATCCATGCCGGGAGCGGCTCGGAGCGCGCCATGGGCACGATGTAGGCCTCGCGAACGGCGACGTGGCGGTTGCGCAGATGCACGTCGATGACGGCCGCGCGCTTGCGCTCGAGAAAGTACTCAAAGATCGCCGTGTAGTTGATGGTGCTCTCGGGCCGCGACGGCTGCAGGAAGAGCGCCGCGCGCGCGCACGAGTTCGACTGATCGAGGTCGTTCAGGTACTGCAGCAGCTCGTCGCGGTTCATGCGACCCTTGATCGGCAGGCCGGCGCCGGCCGGCAGCAGACTCGCGCCGCCCATCGTCATCTGGCCACATACGTGCAGGCCCTTGACGTGGCACTCCTCGAGGTTCGGCGACTTCTCGATGCAGCCCTGCCAGGCGCTGGCGAGCGGCAGCGGATCGGCCGTGGCGATCATGCGATCGAGCTCGATCTCGGAGGCGCGCGAGTGCACCAACACCGACTGCTGTCGCAGCATCCGGCCGCCGCCACTCGACGCCAAATCATCACCGTCGTCGCCACCACCGCCACTACCACTGCTGCGTAGCGACGTCACTCCTGGTGATGCCAAGTACTTGACTCCGCTGGAGGAGGAGGACAGGCGTTGCGCACCGCCCGAGGACGACGAGGGACTCGCGTCCTGCGCGAGGCTCGAGACGTTATTGTCGCTGCTGCTGCTGCCGCTGCCAGCGACGTGATCTTTGTCGTCCTTGTCGTCGGTGGCAGCCGAGTCCGAGTCTGCCAACGCGGCGTCGGTCGTCGTGAGGTCGCTGGCTGACACCACGACCGGCACGGCCGACACGACGTTGATGTCGGGGCGCTCGACGAGCTCGACGCCCTTGTGCGTCATGCGGTAGATCTGCGCGGCTCCGACGTCGGTCAGCACGGCTTGCTTCATCGACTTCTCCTTGACCTCCTCGCGCAGTGCCCGCTCGCTCTCGGTCGCCATCTCCTCGGGCTCCATGGCCACGAGCCGCGCGGCCGAGATCTCGCGCTCGAGAACGCGCCGGCGCAGTTCGTCGTTGGCGCCGAGGTTGTGCAGCAGCGACGTGTGCTTGTAGCGCCGCGCCGAGTTGTCGAGCTTGTCGAGCTCGTGCGCGATGGCGGTCGCGACCTGCTGGCAGCGCGCGAACTCGACCGACCCGTCGGCCGCCAGCTTCTGGCAGAGTCGGTCGCGCACCTTGATGAAGGTCGCCTCGCTCTCGCGCCGAGCCAACGCAGCACGTTGCGCCGCCGTGCCGCCGCCGTTGTCGAGCGCCGCCACGCCCTGTGCTGCAGCAGCAGCAGCACGATGACCTGCGGGCGCATCGGCGTGGTACTCGTCATCGTCGTCGTTGTCGTCGTCAGTGTCGTGGTTGTCGGTGTCGGTGCTTTCGCTCGTCGGTGTCGCATCGGCGCCACGGCGCGACGACGAGCGCGAGGTCGCGGAGCTCCTGGTGCCGCCGCGAGGAGTCGGAGTCGCGGCCGCTGGCGTCGAGATGCTCTCGGCCTTCTGGCGTTTACTGGCGCTACTCGGCGTGCTCTGTCGAGTATCCGCCGCCATCGAGCAACATGTGAGTGAGGAGAGCGAACGAGGATCGAGAGCCGACGTGCTAACCGATGCGTTACACACACACATACACAGCGCGATGGCGGCGCATTCACGTACCGTCTTGCTGTCTCGCGTACGTTTCGAGCCGACTTTCGCTAGACCGCACAAGCGCACACCGCACGCGATGGGAGATAGAGTACGACACACGGGGTGTCAGCGATCGACGTCTGACGATGCAGCAGTGGCGGCGGTCTCGCGCGAACGGCCACGTGCGCGTCTTCGTACCGTTGTTGTTGGCGGCGGCCGTGGCGTCGGCGTCGGGTTTGCCAGCCTGCTCAGCCGAGCACCAGGGACAGAGCCACGACTTGGGGATCTTCTCGAGGCCGATGCACGCAGCATGAAACCACTCGGGACAGCCGTCGCACCCGACCATCAGCAGGCCGTCGTCGGGCTTGCGACACGTGCAGTAGATCGGCTTGCCGGCCTTCTCCTCGCCGGAGGGCGGTCGCTTCTTGGGCGCCATCGTGCCGCACACGAACGCAAGAAGCACGCAGACAGAGAGATCACGGTTGTAGGGCCGTGAGCGAGTGATAGAGCGCTGGCTGGTTGGTGCGGCGCACGGAGCAGCGAGCGAGCGACGAAGCGAATGAGGAGGACGAAGGAAGGAAGGAGCCTTCTGTTCGTTTCTGAGCGCAGGAGCGATGGCGCTGAGGCGAGTGTCGTGCTGGCGGTGTTCTTGCGTTTCGTCATTTGCTTGCTGCCTGCCTCTGCCTCCCTCGCTGCGTAGCGCGTGCGTCAGTGTCGCTCGGTCTCTCTCTCTCTCTCTCTCTCTCTCTCTCTCTCGCGGTCTCTCTCTCGATCTCGCTGTCGTTGCGTGATCACTGCACTCGTGAATGGACGGAGCCGGGAACGCCGGATCGGTCCCTGCCGAGCATCAGGCGGATGCCAACTCGGCGGCTGACGCCGACCGCATGGCTGTCGAGGCTCCGGAAGCTCACGCCGCATCTGCCGCTGCCGCCACTGTCGTCGCCTCCGATGCCGCCGCCGCCACCACGGCCGAGATGTCCGAGAAACAGCAGGAATTCAAGGGTCGTGTCCACAGGTACGTTTGGGAGTCGATGCTGCCGATGCCGCCAGCGTGTGCGCACTGTTCTGACTCGCTCGCTCGGGCAGGTACTTCTTCCAACTCACCAAGGGCTGCGGCCGTGCCGTGTGCGAGAACCCGCACTGCGCCAGCAATCCCGGTACGTTGCGACTCGCTCGCCGTACGGCGTGTTGTTGTTTCGGATCGATCTCACTCGCGACACGCGCCAGAGCTCATGCCCCTCGAGCCCAACAACGCCGCCGGCGTCAGCCTGCGCCTCGCAATGACGCTGGCGGGCGCCGACTGCTTCTGCTCGCCGCCGCCGCCCTTCCTCGACTTTACGTCGCTCAGTGCGCTGGTGGTCGACGCGATCGAGAACGACAACACCGTGCCGCTCATTCGCACGATCGGGCAGGTGTTCGGCAACCTCGAGAGCGTCAATCAGTGCTTCCTTCGCGTACGTATCCGCGCGAGCAGTTACGCGAGTGCCGACCTCGCGTGCACGCGCTCACCGTCGCGCGTACCGGGGTTGCGTTGTGTTGTTGGTGGCGCGGTCTTTAGCACGGCGTGGGAGGCATTGCAACAGCGACATCGCCTGGCATCGATTACGAGGCGCTCGATAACGCCTTCGTGCTGATCGACTCGTCGGCTGGCAGCGATGCCTTGGTGTCGGCACTCGAGCGACTCGCCAAGGACTCGAGGAGCCAAGCGATCTCCGCCACTTCGTATTCATTCTTCGTGTACGATGCTACGCAGCATTCATCGTGGCCACACATATGAGATGATACTCACGAGCGAACGAATCCAGTTCCCTGGTCTGTCCGAGCCGTCCTACTATCAGCACATACTTGCCCCGACGTGCTCGGCAATCGCATCGTTAAATGACGCGCAGGTCAAGGTCTTGATGAGTTGGATCTTTGCGTACGTGTTCGTCATCAACCCTTGCACGCTTCTGACCGATACTAACTCGCTAGCTCACTCCAATTGGGATCGTTATTGTTGCTGTCGTCGTCTTACATGAAGCTGGCAACGCGAGGACGTACTGAAGCTCACTCGACTGATTCAAACCTTCCTATCGGTGCGCGTACTCTCATCGTACGGCATTTCGGAAGACCCGCTGATTCACGCCGTGCTGCGAGTCATTTCGGTTCTACGTATGTGTTGCGCCCAACCTCTCGCTGCCGCTCGCTTGCTCACACTCTCCACTCGGCTCGGTGGTTCCAGATGAGCGCAACAAGGAGCTTGGCGAACCGATCGTGTATAACGAGTACTACAACGAAGTGGTTTGCGAGCACTTTGAGAGCAACGAGTCGGCGCTCGAGAACGATTTTCGACGTTACACAGGAGACATTCAACATGGGTACACACGCACTCCTATGGCACACAATGCAGCTGCATCGGCCACTGCTGACTTGGCACGCGTTTCTGTGTGCAGCGAGTGTTTCATTCGAAGCCCTTTCCTCCTGACGCCTCTCATCAAGAGCAAGCTGTTGCGGCTCGCGTCACAACTTGAGATGGAGCAGCGCCGACACGTACGAGGCCCTCATCATCTCTCTCTCTCTCTTGTGTATGGTCTTCTCATAATGGTCGGTACGTGCTCGCCACAGGATGCCATTCGTCGAATGATGCTCGAGCGGCAGATGGCAGTGCCGTACTTGGTGTTCAAGGTCACACGGCACCGTGTGGTGCAAGACGCGCTCGAGCAAGCCAACCAATACGTCACGCACGCGCCCGAGGATCTGCGCAAGCAGCTCAAGGTCAAGTTCATCGGCGAGGAAGGAGTCGACGAGGGCGGTGTACAGAAGGAGTTCTTTCAGCTGATCATCCGAGATTTGTTTGATCCGAAATACGGTATCGTGCGAGGCGCGCGCGCTCTGCCTGCTCGTCGTGTGCAGTGTGCTTACGTGTTGGTGCCGTGACGATGCCGCAACGCGGCGACAGGCATGTTTGTGTATCGTAAAAAGACGGGCGATTACTGGTTCGAGAGCACTTCCAACGAAGTGCAGGAGTTTCACTTGATCGGCCTCCTGTTGGGCCTCGCTATCTATAACGACGTGATCCTAGATGTGCATTTCCCCCACGTCGTGTACAAATTCTTGATGGGCATCAAACCATCGTTCGAGGACCTGAAGGACATTGATGAGGTTCGTTGGTTGAGTTGTTGTTGTTGTTGTTGATGATTTGCTTACGATAAATGGTGGCGGCGCAGGAAATCTACACCAACCTGAAACACTTGCTCGCGTATCAAGGCACCGACATTGAGGAGAACTTTATGCTCACCTTTGAGATTCGCTACACCAGCATCTACGAGGAGACCTTGTGTCACGAGCTGAAGCCCAACGGCGCCTCGATTCCAGTCACCAACGAGAACTATCGAGGTACGTGCAGCAGCAGCAGTAACCACTCGAGCACTCGCTCACCACACTCTCGTCCGAACGCATCGCGACAGAGTACGTCGACTTGTACTCGCGATGGCTGCTCGAGGGCCTCGTCGAGCGGCAGGTGGCGGCCTTCGTGGCCGGCTTCCGCGCCGTGTGCGACGGTCCGCTGTATCAATGGTTCCGTGTCGAGGAGCTCGAGCGCTTGATCTGTGGAGACCCGGTGCTTGACTTTGAGGACCTGCAAAGCGTCACGACATACGACAACGGCTATTCCAAGGACGATCAACTCATCAAGTACGCGCCATCGCGCTGTGCGCATGCATGGTTGGTGCTGAATCTTCGACTCCTGCGACGTCACAGGGACTTTTGGGAGATTGTGCACTCGCTCACTACCGAGCAGAAGAAGAAGTTTCTCTTCTTCTGCACCGGTACCGACCGTGCGCCGATCGGCGGCCTGAAGCACATTCGTTTCTTCATCGTCAAGCACGGGCCCGACAGCGATCGGTACGAGGATTGCGTGAGCCGGCGCGGCATTCATTCGGTACTCACGTCATGTTGGTTGCCACCAGACTACCGCAAGCACACACGTGCTTCAACGTGTTGTTGCTGCCCAACTATGCCAGCAAAGAGAAGCTGCAGGACCGCTTGCTCACCGCGATCCAGAATGCTGAGGGCTTTGGCATGCTGTAATCACGATATCGCCCAATCTGACCTCAGCGCCAACCAACCCACCTGTGCAGCACAGTCATTCAGCCTCCACACCAAACACCCAAACCCACACACACACTCACGTACCACAACACATTCTCTCCCTCGCCATTTGACTTGTACGAAACGAACCAAGCGAGCGGGCGAATAACGGACCACAACCACACTTGAAGCACGAGATACGGCGAGATTGCGTCTCGCGTTGTTGTTCGTTGTTGCTGCCTCGCTCGCATCGCCGCCTGTCCGCTGCTGCTGCTGCACAGCTCGTCAACTCGTCATGGGTGGCCACAACAAAGCCGTCGACATCATCTTCCACGTGTTCAGCATCTTGGTGGCCGTGGCCGTGCTGGCGTGTGCCATCTACCGCTTCACGCTGCCGCTCAATGCCAACGCCGTGGTGCTGGCGTGCTACCTGATCCTCTTCGGCATCGTGATCTTCATCATGGAGCTCAAGCCGCCGACCATCATGGTTCGTGGCGCCACGACTCGCTCAACCTCAACCTGCACACTGCGCACGCGTGTGGCTGACGCCGCGACACTCTGCTGCTTGTAGCTCGAGATCTTTGGCTTCTTCAAGTGGCCGTGGTTGGGCCGAGGCCTCTTCTTCATCTTGTACGTCGTGCTGCTGCTGCTGCTGGCTGCCCCACGCTACCGCGCCCCGCGCTCTCGCTCACACGAAGTCACGCGCACAGCTTGGGCACCTTCACGTTCATCGGCTGGAACACATGGGTCGTCATCTGGCCCATCATCACGATCGTGGCTGGCATCGTCTACATCGTCATGCACTTCCTGCCAGTGCCGTACGTAGCTCGTTCGTTCACTGGCTGGCTCGTGTGCCAACTCTCACTGTGCCGCGCGCGCCTCGCAGATACCCGCACCCCATGCTGGAATAAGCACGGCCGCAGCGCCTTCGCTGCCGGTGCTGCGCTTGCCACCACCACATGCAATGAGCGCCCAATACATACAGCAACATCCATCGTTTTCCATTATCCGTCGTGCTCAGCTGTCGTAGTCATCATCATCGTCGTCGTCATCGTCTGCGAAGAGAGTGCGGAACCACGAACGCGGCTTCACGGATTCCTCCTCAGGGTTCTCATCGAGCGGCTGCACGTCGTAGTCGTCGCGAGCCATCGAGCTCGACGAGGAAACGCTCTCGTCGGCCATCGCTCCTTGGTTGGGTGTCGTCGAGGTCTCGTTCGTACCGCCGCCACCGCCCTGTGACGAGCCACCGCCGACGACCAACGGAACACCGAATCCCATACCGGTGCCGGGCAGATCCTTGGCGATGGCCGCGACGAAGCGGTCGAATGGCGCGCTCTGCAGCCACACGCGACCGGGTCCCGTCAGCGTCGTGAGGAACAGGCCTTGGCCGCTGAAGGCCATGTTGCCCAGGCCCTTGACCAGCTGCACATCGAAGCTCACGGTCTGTTCGTACGCCACCAAGCAGCCTCGCGACATCTGTTCACGACCGAGAGAGTGTGAGCGTGAGGGGACGTTCGCTCTATGGCAATGGCGAGCAATCAAGCGAGAGACCGTACGCGAAGAGTCTCGCCGGGTGCGAGGTCGCGACACAACACGGCACCGTTTGCTTGGATCAGCACCAAGCCCTCTCCGACGAGCTTCTGCAATATGAAGCTGCATACACGTATGCGTCGCGTGTTGGTTCGGTCGATCAGATAGCCGCGTCAGCCCTCGGCAAAGCAACGCACCCTTCTCCTCCCACGAATCCAGCCATCATGTTCACTCCGGCGAGTTCGATGGTCGTGTCGGCTGCGCCACAAATGAATGCACCCTTCTGGCACACGAGCTCACCGCCATGGTCCGCCAGCACCAATGGAATGATCTTGCTCGGCACATTGGACGCCAGGCCCACGGTGCCGTGGTTCTGAGCGAGCGGCTGCTCGCGGCCTTCGGGATGCTTGTCGAACGAGAACGTGCACACGGTGAGGTTCTGCCCCGTGAGCGCCAGGTTCAGCACGGGCCCGATCGAGCTGTCCATCTTGACGCCCTCGGTCATGTACACCATCGATCCCGACTCGGCCTTGATAGCTGTCGCACCTGCTCGTCAGAATCCAATCCAATCCAATCGTGGAGCATTCGCTGAGATGCCACGTACAAACACCCTCAGATACATCGACCTCGACCAATTGGATCTCGTGCCTGTCGAGCAATCAGTATGAGCATGCGAGCGCCGCAGCAACGATGTGCAGGGAGTCTCACGTACCCGAGCACGCGGTACGGAAAGTGTCCCGGGCGATTGACGAGGCTCGAGCGGCAGCTCTCGGCTGACAGAGCTCGTGGTTGTGCCAGACTCGACGCAGGCGACGGCACGGCAGCCCTCGGACGGCCGCTTGTGCACGCAGGCAGCGAGGCGCGCTGCGGCTCGGGCGACGGCGGCGGCGTCGGCGGAGGCGACGGGCGCGTGGGTCGGCGTGCAGCTCCTGGCCGCGTTGCGAGCGACGCCGAGTGCTGCAGCGCCAACGACGCTCGGGCGGCTATGAGCAGTCGCGAGGACGCACGATGATAGAGAAAGCTAGCGCGCAACGATGAGAGCATGTGTGAGCGAGAGAGGAGGCGAGCAAGTGAGTGAGCGATGGCGAGAGCCGCGTGCTGCTGCGTCACTGTTCTTGGAACTCGGCTACTGTTCTGGCCAATCCAATCCCATCCCATCCAACCCAATCCAATCCAATCTCATCAATCACTAACTCGTTATATTTGCAACCTATGGTAGCCTCAACTTCATTGATCTCGTGTGCGGTGGCATCGCTATGCATGTCTTCACAGCTCGGTATCGACGTTCGGGTGCAGCGCGAGGCGGCGTTTGGCCATCGAGTCGCCAGCATCGAGCTCCACTAGCACATCGCCGCCAGCGAGCAGCCGGTTGACGAGCGACGACAGCAGCTTGGCCTCGGCGAGCTTGTCACTCCCGTCTTCGATCGTCTCCTTGAGCAGCCACTTGACGAGCTCGGCTTGTGTCACTCCAAAGCCCTCGGGATCGACGGCATTCAGGTGCATGATCACGAGCGACTTGAGCTGCTGGTATCGCTCGTACGTCATGGCCACGGTGGTCTTCTTCTTGCGCTGTGCTCGTTCGCGCGGCCGCGCTGTCGTCTCGTCCTCGTCCTTGGCACGCTCTCCGTGTGCCACCGGCGGGCCCTCGATGGGCTCGAGCATCGTGCTGTGGCGGCCGGCACCGTTTTGCCGTTTGGTTCGTCGCTCTTGATGGTGGTCGGCGTCGGCGTCGGCTTCTTCGGTCTCACTCGCTGCGACGTCCATTGCAGAGGCCGCTCCGTACTGTCCGTCTCCTCCATCACCTCCTTCTGCTCGTTGGAGCTCCGCGTCGTCGTCGAGGTCATCGAGGCGCTGGTTGGCGGCGTGAGAGTCGAACGACAGCAGAATGTCGGGTGCCTCGACCTCGATGATCGAGGTCTGCAGCAGCCGCGCGGCCTCCTGCACGAAGCGCGGGAGCACCTTGGGCGAGAGGTGCAGGCGTGCCAGCGCCTCCGAGAGACGAATCATCGACTCGAGCTGGCGCACCGTGATGCGATAGGCGGTCTTGCCGGCGCCACCGACGTCCTTCTGGCGCAACTTGCGGTACTCGGTCACGAGCAGCTGTTGCGCTTCGGGCGTGATGACGGGCTTGATCGAGCGGGCGTAGCGAATGTACCGCTGCATGGCCTGCATACTGAATGGTGGAACCAGCGCTTGGTCCTTCTTCTGATGTACACGTACTATTTTGGTGCGGCAGGCAAGACGAGTGAGTCACTCACTCACTCATCGATCGCTTGCGCGCGTGCATGCGTTTGCATACCAATATGCGAAGCAATGTTATAGTCGGCACTCTCGTCACACGTATCCAGCACCACAAAGAACAAATCGAAGCGTGACATGATGGCGGGCGTAATGTTGAGGTTGGCCTTGAGCGTCTTGCTGCGGTCGTAGCGGCCGCCGATCGGATTGGCAGCGGCGAGAATCGACGCTCGGGCATTGAAGGTCGCCTGGATGCCGGCCTTGGCGATCGAGATCGTCTGCTGCTCCATGGCCTCGTGGATCGCCACTTGGTCGACGGGATCCATCTTGTCGAACTCGTCGATGCAGCAGATGCCGTTGTCGGCGAGCATCAGGGCGCCGGCTTCAATGTTGAACTCGCCGCTGTCAGCGTCACGAACCACCGACGCAGTGAGACCAGCGGCGCTGCTGGCCTTGCCTGAAGTGTACACAGCTCGTGGCAGGAAAGACACGACATATCTAGATGTGATGGAGGAGGAGGCAGGGTCAGGGTCCCACTTGTCAAGCAAGCGAGTGTGGCGTGGCGTGGCGTATCAATACGGACTTGAGGAACTGTGACTTGGCGACCGATGGATCACCGACGATGCAGATGTTGATATCGCCTCGGAGATGGATGCGATCGCGCGTTTGCTTGTGCACGCCACCGAACAGCATCAACAAGATGCCCTTCTTGACCTCGTTGTGACCTTTGTATGGAACGAACAAAGAACTCAAGTCAGTTCAGTGCCAGCGACACACGCAAGAGGGAGAGCGAGACAGCGATCACGACACGGTACCGTAAACGGCCGGCGCAATACTCTTGACCAAGTTATTGTACAAGTCGCGTTGATGCTGCATGCGGCGAATCTCATCGAGCTCCTCGGGCGTGAAGCGACTCTCGACCGACTCGGAGCTCTCATCGTCATCGTCGCCACGGATGCTCATGCCACCCTGTTCGACGTCGGCCACCAGATCATTGGCTTGATGATCACGAGAGCTCTCTCTGTCTCGTTCTCTCTCTCTCTCTCGTTGTCGAGCGGCTACGTACGATCGCATCGGCCTGCACGACGCTGCAAGCAATGAAGCACATTCGGTACGTGAGGTCACGAGCGGCGCCCAGCTCGCGAAAGCCTCGCACTCCCTCGGCGGCCGGCTCCGAGGTCGTGATGCTCGTGTGGTTGAAGGCGCTCGACGACGAGGCGCTCATGGTGTCGGGCAGCACGAGCAGGCTGCCGGTGAAGAGCGCGCGGTCGCCGGGCTTGGCCTGCTCGACCGTCTCGTGGCGCAGAATGACGTCGACCGTGCGCGGCATCGAGCCCGACGGAATGTCCTGGCTGCCCTCTTGGACCTTGACCTTTTGCCAGTCGACGAACTTGGCGGCCGAGGCGTCGAGCTGCCAGCGGCGCATGTTGGTGCACGAGTCGTTCTTGCACTTGATCGGCTCGGTGAACTTGAACTGCTGCTCGATCTCGTCCGAACGATGGCCGCACTCGAGGCAGATGAACGTCGCCGAGATCAACTCGGGCCGCACGTCCGACGTGCGAGTCACCGTGCCAGTGATCGAAATCAAGCGACCGAGGTTGGCCGTGTTGAGTTGGCGTATCTTGTGGACCATCGGCATGTTGTAGAAGCTTCACCACGTGTCGCGAGGGCGCTGCGTCAGCATCTCGAAGCATCTCGTGTGTCTATGTCGGTCTCAGGCAAGATGGACGCTCGGTATACCTCAAATAGTATTGTTTCTTCTCATCAATCATCGGTCCTGCAGCGTTGGCTTGTATGCGACGAACTTGCGCCAGCAGCGCTTGCCGGAGGAATGGCTCGAATCTGGCGGCGCATCGAATCAGCGACCTGGCGCACGTTCGAGGCGCGCGTTGTTGCTCCGCCGTACCGGTAGTACTCATTTCGGATCAGATCAGCAAAGGCTTCTTCGTAGCGAATCACATGGTCAAAGTCAACAACCAAGGTCGATCGTTCCTGCGAGGAGAGCACGACGAGCGTCAGCCGCAGAGAACCACACGCACTGAAGAAGCGATGGTTGGATGGATGGCTGGCGTTCCCATACTCGCACAAGCAACTCTTGGATCTGGTTCAGGTAAAACGCATTGCCGTATGGGCTGTCGTTGTTGGCCAGAGCATCCAGCTCATCGAGGTCATCGGGGGCGAACCTACACGCACGCAAGCACGCCATCGATACAGATGAGCATGGTCGTATCGGCGCGTGTCAAGATACCTCGCGCGAGCGAGCGTGTGACGTACGTCTCGAGGAACTGCTGAAACCTCTGGGCCACCACATCACCGGTCGTATCCGCGGCTTGTGGTACCTCGAGCGCCAGCACCTCCATCGCCAACGAGACACCGCGGTCGGGGCTCCAAGTCACACGCAGCAAGCAGCGCCGCCAAGCAAACAACAACCACCAAGCAGCTCCCTCCTCTCGCGCCTGAGGGAACCGAAAAGCGCGGGAAAATCCATCCATCCATCCATCCATCCATCCATCCATCCATCCATCCATCCATCCATCCATCCATCCATCCATCCATCCATCCATCCATCCATCCATCCATCCATCCATCCATCCATCCATCC
>Ga0209935_1002001_pt1 | contig 27437 bp, 33 predicted proteins | sample ThiBio_1000_plan_2_FD_183958 | JGI IMG/M metagenome (GOLD analysis project Ga0209935, IMG submission 183958) | Wastewater bioreactor microbial communities from Cape Town, South Africa - Thiocy_cont_1000_plan (SPAdes) | ecosystem: Engineered > Bioreactor > Thiocyanate-remediating >...
TGGATGGATGGATGGATGGATGGATGGATGGATGGATGGATGGATGGATGGATGGATGGATGGATGGATGGATGGATGGATGGATGGATGGATGGATGGATGGATGGATGGATGGATGGATGGATGGGGCTTCTTCTTGTTCTTCTTGTTCTTGTGCTTTGTCGTCGTCTCGTTCTTCGCGTCGTTGTTGCTCGGCTGCTGCGTGGTTACTGTTCTTCGTTGCTTGCTCGATTCATCACTTGCTTGATTGATACATCAGTTGATTGATTGATTGATTGTGCGTTGCCATGATGGCTCGCGCTGATGCCACGTGGGCGACCGAGGAGACCGTGGCAAGTGAGGCCGAGTTCCTGCATCTCCTTGGCGGCGAGGGCGATGCCGAGGGCGAGGTCGATATCGAGGGCCTGGTGGATCTGGCGCGCTACGGCTTGCCGACGGCCGTGCGGGCGCAGGTGTGGACCTTGCTGCTTGGCGTCTCGAAGCCCAACAAGTGTACGCGACTGCCCGCGTGCAGCGAGGCCCGAGCTCTCGCAGCCATGGCTGATTGATCGCACGGTGGTGGAGCAGCCGAGGAGATGGAGCTGCGCAAGCGCCATGAGAGCGAGTACCGCGAGTTGCTCGCTCGAGTGTCGGTGTCGCCCGATACCGACGGGCTGGTTCGACGGCTTCGCATGCAGATCAAGCGCTATCGACGCAACGTGCCGTTCTTCTCGGTACATCCACGATCGCTCGCCAGATCCAGCGATACGAGTCGATTGTGTGACGATGAACGCCATGTCGCGCTCGCGTGCCCTCATCGATGCAGAAACCCGAGACGCAAGCCACGATCGAGAAGATCGTGCTGGCACACGTGCAGTACGACATTAGCAGCGGCGAGGGCAGCTTCACGTTCGCTCCGTCGCACACTATGCTCGGACTGCCGAACTACTCGCTCTACACGCCAATCAGCACCGAGGACCTGATCCCGCTCGTGTCGCCGTTCGTGCACTGCATCCCCGAGGAGCACGAGGCCTTCTTCTGCTTCGAGAGTCTGCTCAAGCTGCTCGACCGCCACTTCTCGACCGAGAGCCTCAACAATCGCGTCGCGCGTCTCGTCATGCTGTTCCGATCGGTGCTGCCTGACCTGTGCGTCATCGCCATCGCCACACGATTCCATTGCTGCCGAACTCACATGCGATCATCACAGGGTCATGTACTTTGAGGAGGAAGAGGTCGAGCCATCGGATTGGGCCGTGTCGTGGCAGATGCTGCTGCTCGCCAAGGCGCTGCCGATCGAGAACACGCTGCGACTGTGGGACACGTATCTCACGTGCGAGGAGGGCCTCGAGCTGCACACGTACGTGTGCCTCGCTATCTTGAACGAGTGGCGCGACGACTTGATGGAGCTCGAGGAGGCCGAGCTCAAGGGATTCCTGCAGCACCTGCCGGTCATGGACATGGACCAAGTACGTCATTGCGCGATTGAGTGAGTGAGCGAGCAACCTGTTGTTGGCTACTGATTATCGTTGTATGTCGCAGATCATCATGAAAGCGTACAATATGCTTGGCATGATTACTGCCAAAGACTTGTAGATAGATAGATTGCTTGCTGATAAAGTGAGAGAGTGAGAGGTTCAAGTATGTGTGGTGCGTATTTAGTTTAGTGAGAGAGATGCTCGCGCACGACATGAATGGAATGCGAGAGTCTAGTGGTGAGCGAGTGAGGTAGTTAGTCATCGCGGCGCTTGGCTGGGCTCGGAGTCTTGTTGACGAAGCACGGTGGCGCCGGGTTGCAGTTGACGGCCGTGCCGACAATGTTCTGGCACTGGTACGAGTCCTGCACGACGAACAGGCCGCGATTGACGACGTTCTCAAAGTAGAAGCCTGTGCACGGTTGCGTGGCGTTGCAAATCACCACACCAGGCAAGAAGACGCCCTCATACATGGTGACGTTCAGCAGCTTCACGTTGGTGATGGGGACGTTCGGGTTGGTGATGCACTTGTCGACGATCGGGTAGAAGAACGTGCAGCCCAAGCTGGAGCGAGCAAGCAGCAAGTGCGTGAGTGAGTAAGTGAGTCATTGACGCAAAGGCAGTAGGACGTACTTGGAGCTCCAGCCAGGTTGGCGCTCCTGCTGCGGGCCGATCCAGATGGGGTACCACAAGCTACCGTGTGCCTCAATGTTCTGGTAGGTGATCGAATCGATGATGCCAGTGCCATTGTCGCCTGTCGGTTCGTTCGCGTACATTTCACACGAGCGTCAGTGCCATCGATCGAATGCGAATAATGACGATGACGATGACGACGATGATACCGGGGTTGGTCTTAATGTAGATGGCCTTGAAAGGCGTTCGGAACTTGATGGTATCGAAGGTAACGTTGCGCACACTAGAGCAGTCGCATTGGCCAATGCGTCAGTGATGCTTTCGCGTTGGATGGACGAGTGTTCTCGTGTACGTACCAGTTCACGAGCGGATTCGGTGGCACACTGCCGATACTCATACCGACACCAACGTTGACTTGCACGTTGCGTACGAGCACATTCTCGGTGCACGGCGACATGGCCGAGCCGCCGTTGTTGGGCTTGACGGCGACGGCGTCGTCGTAGTTGGTGATGGTGACGTTCTCGATCAAGATGTTGATGCCCGACGGGTCGATGCCGTCGGTGTTGAGCGGGAACATGGGGATGCCCTCGGGCGAGAGCCAGCCGCCGGTGGCCAGGATCTCCTTCTGCTTCTCAATGTCGACGTGGATGTCGAGGTCGCGCACCGTGACGTTCGCCATGTCGTTGAGGTACAGGTGGTACATGGGCGAGTTCTTGAAGCTCAGCTGCCAGATCAAGGTGTTGGTGCACTGCTCCATCCACACCATGTTCGGGCGGTTGTCGATCGTGGTCAAGACCACATACCTGTAGTCATACCACACACAGAGAGAGAGAGGGTTGCAATTGATATCGCACACAGAGATGAGTCAAGATCGAGCAAGATCGATATCGAGCGAGATCGATATCTGGCCAGATGACGGCTCTCGTGGCGTAGCTCCTACGTACCACCACCAATCATAACCCTGACCATCGAACGAACCCGAGCCTTGAATCGTGACGAGGTTCGAGTAACCAATGTAGAGAGCAGCGAGCGTGCCGCCGCCGCCGTTGGCCGTCGGCCACGCGGTGATGTTGTTCGACATGGCAAGCACGCCGTCGACCTGGAGCGTGACGTTCCACAAGCGAACGACTACGACGTTGAAGATGACAAAGGTCATGTTGGCAGGGACGATGACGACGCGCGGCGAGCCGTTCGACGTGATGTTGGCTTGATAGAGGGCGCTGGTGAGCGCCTGCGTGTTGGCGGCCGCAGCGGCGTTCGAGGCGTCGTTGGGCACTGCGCCGAACGACATGATCGACACCTGAGCGCAGGCATTCGCAGCCAACAACGCCAACACCAATCCGACCACCACCATCATCGTCATCGAGGTGGTGGCAGCAGAGGAGCTCCTGATAGCCATGAAGAGGGAGGTTGGTTGGGGGCGCACGAGGGAGCGAGCGAGCAGCCGAATGAGCCTGTGAGCGGCGGCGCTGTGGTTGCTCGTCATCGATGACGCGCACGTGCACACGCTCGTCAGCCAATCACAACAAGCGAGTCCTCATTCATTCATTCTCTTAGTTGCTTGCTTGCTTGGCTAGCTGCGTTATCCCTCGCTATCGCCCGTCATGTTGAGATCTCTGACTCGTGTTCATGCGGTGCTGTGTGCGACGACGAGCCGCACTCGGCGAGTCGTTGCTCGATCATACTCGACTGACGTACGTACCCACACCTCTCTCCCTATCGTATCCTGCATTCCCTTCATTGACTCAATCATTCACTCACTCGTTGACGCACCCAATCACTCAATCAATCAATCGCCACTACGGCAACCACAGCAGCAACAACCAATGGTCAAGGTCGAGTCACAAGCTGATGCCTTGGTCGTGACGCTCAACCGCCCCGACATTCACAACGCCTTCAACGAGCACGTGATCGCGCACCTGACCGACATCTTCACCAACGAGGTGCCGCGTGCCTCGAGCGCCAAGTGCGTCGTGCTCACCGGCACCGGCAAGTCGTTCTCGGCCGGCGCCGATCTCGCCTGGATGCAGAAGATGGTCGCGTACTCGAAGGCCGAGAACCTGCACGACTCGCATCGGCTCTTCGACATGTTCCACGCCATCTACAAGTATGTGACGAGACGCCGACGCCTGCTCGCGAGCCACACGACTCATAGATATGGCGACTGCTGCTGCTGCTGCATCGTACGTAGCTGCCCACTGCCCGTGATCGGTCGCATCAACGGCGCCGGTCTCGGTGGAGGCGCGGGTCTCGTGGCCACGTGCGACATTGCCATCGCGTCGCATGAGGCTCTGTTCGGCTTCACCGAGGTGCAGCTGGGCCTCATCCCGGCGGTCATCTCGCCGTTCGTCGTGCGCAAGATTGGAGCCTCGGCGGCGTCGCGCTACTTTCTGACTGGCGAGCGATTCGATGCCGCTACGGCCAAGTCCATCGGTATCGTCTTGAACATGGCGAGCGCCAATCATCGGCTCGCAACCACACACACAAGCTCATCTCCATGTGGTTCGCTCCCCTCCTGCTCGTAGGATTGGTGCAGCAGGTGTGCCAGACGACCGAGGAGCTCGATGCCGCGGTGGCTGGTGTCGTACAGCAGATCGCCAAGGCAGGTCCGCAAGCTGTTCGCCTGTGCAAGACGCTGCTCCACAACGTACGTGACACGCTGCGTGATCTCGCTCTACTCTGACTCTCTCATATGAATGTCTTGCTACTCCATCGCTATCGCTCATCATTGTGGGGTCGTGATCGAGCAGATCGAAGGCAAGACCGATCAACCGCTGGCCGTCAAGGAATACGTATGCGACACGATCGCATCGGTTCGCGTGTCGCAAGAGGCGCAGCAGCGGCTCAACAAGTTCCTCGCCGCCTCGCAGCGAGCCTCAACGCCCAAGAAGTAATCAACCAACCAATCAAACAACCAACCAACCAATGATACGATGCCTCCTTCAATAGAATAGAATCGAGTTCATTGCGAGTCGATAGATACACGTTCGCAGCACAAGAACAGTAGCGCCAGCAGCCTCGTTCTTTGCTCAGTCGCTTGCTCGCCCTCTCTCGCTCACATAACCAGCCACATTCCACATTCCACGCCAGTCTCTCTTTCTCTCTCTCTCTCTCTCGATGGAGCTCCCATTACCTCATGCCTATTGTACCTTTCCTGGATGTGGCCAACTCGTCTTCTATCTATCGCCGCAATGTGTTGGTTGTGGCTGCCTGTTCTGCGCCGTCCATGTCGCGCCACTATCGGTCCGTTCGTCGTCGTTGCTGTGCCTCTCGCTCTGCCTCGCTCGCTGACCTGCTAAACGATAGAACCACATGTGCCCATCTCTCATGATTGGCAGTGTGGCTGCTACTGCTACTGCTGCTGTTGGATCAACACTCGACGAGTGGCTTCGCACCTTGCCCGATCCTGTGATCGCCTTGATGCCTGCTGTCTCGATCACTCCTCAAGTGCGCTCGCTCAACATCAGCAGCAACTACGCTGACTACCTCGCTCCCTCGACTCGAGAGCACATCCAGAACTGGCGAGATCAATGTCTCTCTCTCGCCCAGCGCCTCTCTCGCTCGACGTGCACCTTCTCCGACATCTCACTGCGGCGGCACTCGATGAGCAACGGCGAGGCATACGCACTCGTGTTCCAAGGTCGAAGGCTCGGCTGGATGGCGTGGGAGCACTCTCCTCACTCGGACGGCCGTCGATCGATGCGCATCGTCAATCACTCGACGGCACTGTCACTCGACATCTTGACTCTCGGACACTCGTCGAAGCGAGGAGTCGAGGGCATGGCGGGACTCTTTGGCGAGGGAGTCAAGGTCGAGATCAATCGCTTGGTGGCATCGAGAGGCCGTGTGCGCTACCTCACGGCCAACACCGAGTGGACCTTCTTCTTTGAGCAACAATCCGAAGCGCAGTTGGTTCTCTCGGTTCGTGTATCGCCATGCTCGACGGCGTCTCGATCATCGACCGGCACCGACACTGAGATCACTCTCGAGTCGCTGCCGGAACACGCGTTCCGAGCAGAGGACTTTTTGTTCCTGAGTCCTCCGACGTGTGCCATCACGGCGTCAGGTCTCTCGATTCTGCTCGATCCACGACTCGTGTCTCGAGTGCACTTGCATGGCATCTTCGTCAAGAGCTTTCCCGAGGAGCTCACTCACTTTGGACTCGACTTCTCGGGACAACTCGTGTCGACTCTCAATCTCGGACGAGACCGCAACAACCTCAACATTCGCGTTCTGATTCAACTCGTGCCAGATGTCTTTGAGTGGATTGTTGCACACGACTATCCAATGACTCAAATCGAACTTCTCTCGAGCGCGACATACAACATGCTCGAGCCTCTCAATGGATCGAGCTCGATCTCGGGCTCGATGCAAATTGCACGAGCACAAAGCGCCAGAAAACCGCCGTCAGAGAGATCGATGGCCAACTGCCTGCTGCAGGTGTTCTTCATGCGCCACGGCGAGAACGCCATTCCATCGAACGAGCGAGAGCACTCGCCCAAACACAAGGAGGCGGCGCTGTTCGGAGCGAGGCTCGTGTTCGTCGAGCACGAGCTCTTGCAGTGGCTGCTTCTTGCCGACAACTGCCCGACGCTCGAGTTCTACTGGGCTCGCTCCACTCGGCAAGTGCTTGCACTCGCCGAGTATCTTTGCGTCGGAGAGGAGCTTCCACTCAGGCTGCTGAGCGAGTATCCACAATGTGCCACGAACTTGTGGCCGAGCGAACAAGGTCGAGTGTGCGCCATGCAGCTGCGCTCGTACGTCGACCAGCTCTTTGGCTGGGCCGGCATTCGAGGTGAGCATGTGCGATTCAAGCTGTTCGGTCCGGAGCTCGGCAACACCAAGCCGATCAAACCACTCAAGTGCAGCGGAACCACACTCTTCATCGTCGATCCCAGCTTGATGACTCCCGAGGCACTTCATCGGGAGCTGCAGCACGAGGACGCGACGTTCGAGTGTCCATCGACTCGAGGCAAGCCATGCGGATGCATGAGAGACGCGCTGTTCGAGACCATCATCTCGACGAGTGCACGACCGGAAGTGTTGCGCAAGCGAGTCATGAACCGCATGGCCGAGATGATGCCAGCGGACGCGACGCTCTTTGATGCAGCAACAGCAGTGGCTGCAAGCGCCTCCTCCACTCCCTCGACGGCAACCTCTCACTCGCAACCCACCTCATCGCGTGCTGCCACACGGTCAGCGAGCGAGCCACGCTCGGTCATGACCGAGCGCGGTACGGCCGCGAGTGATCCAGCACCTCAGCCAACAAGCGAACCGCATGCCATTCGTCGAGGCGCCGCTCGGACCATGCTTCAGTCGATCGAGCAGCAAGCCGCTGCCGTCGGCATCTTCCAACCGAGTGGTGGGACGGTCGAGACCAACATCCACTGCCAAGGCGAGAGGCACTCGAGCATCAAGGTCGGCACCGATCCGCACTTTGGCTTCTCGGTGTTCTTTGATCGCGCATCAGCTGCCGGCGCTCTGAACCCCGTGAGTGTCACTCGATTCGCCATCGTGTTGCGACTGCTCGCTCACGTGGTCGGCGCATCGCTCAGCACGATCAACATCTTCTGGGAGGACTCGCAGACCGTGGGATACAACAAAGCCGGCGCCTTGTTCTTCAACCTGTGTTACTTTGAGGCGATGGAGGCCGAGGTCTCGTTGGTTGCGGCGCTCGACTTTTGGTTCCCGGTGATGGTGCACGAGCTGACGCACAACTCGTTCACCGAGCACGATGCTCGATTCGCGCTGCTGGTTGCCTCGTTGACCACCAAGTACCTCGGCGCCATGTACGAAATCCGCGCCTCGTCTCATGGTGCAGACTTTGATCTTGCACTTGCGATGGCGCAGTCTCTCGAGTAGATCGCTCATTCCAATCCACAATCCACAATTCACAATCCACAATCCACAATGAAATGCATCCTTGATGATGAATCTATTCACAAGTATCGGTCGAGAGTGAGGCCATCAGTTGATGATGGGAATCGAATCGTCGCGCCGTCTCTTGCTCGTGTACGATTCGAGAAAGTAGGCCAGGAGCGCCCCGACGCACAGCAGCACGGCCATCAGCCAGAAGAAGGGGTTGTAGGCCGTCTGGTCGTCGTCGGGCCGCAGCTGCACCAGGAGCGACACGAGATTGGGCGACACGAGTGCCGCGGCGCTCATGCCGAGCATTCCCATGCCGGCGACGGCGTTGGCGTCGTTGGGCCCAAAGAAGTACATGACCGCAGGACCGTAGAGCGCCGTCGAGCCGCCGAACAAGCTCGCGATCGAGCACACGAGCGTCGCGGGCACGACGAACGGCGCCGCCAAGCGCACGGAGAGCGCGAGCGCGCAGAAGAGCGCCGCCTCGAGCACGAGGATCACGATCATGATGGCGCGCGCACCGATGCCATCCGACATGAGCGGGTACGCCGTGCGGCCGAGCATCTGCGTGGCGGCGGCGGCGGCGGTCAGCCACACGGCGAGCGAGAAGTTGTCGACGCCGGCAATCTGCTCGAACATCGAGGCGTAGACTGACACGAGCGCCCAGCCCGGGGACACACTGCACCGACACTGGTGAGATGCTGCGCGCAACGAGGCAGCGCATGGCAGACACGACGAACCTCGCAAAGATCACGGCCACGAAGAGCCAGAACTGCGGCATGGCCAGCAAGCGCTTGTACTCGTCGACTCTGCATCACAGTCAGCCACAGTCAGCCAGCACCATAGATCACGAGCCTTGCCAGCCACGCGTACCGCGAGAGCATCGATGCCGGCGCTGTCAGGAGGAACTCGTGCGGGAATCGCATGCACAGGCACAGCGGCAGCGAGGTCGCGAGGAACACGATCGCCAGCACGTACAGCGACTGGTGTCGAGGCGGGTGAGCGGGTTACCAGAAGGAGAGAGTCGCGAGCTCGAGCAGCACGTACATCAGCCGCATCCATGTAGTACAGCAGCAGGGCGCTCACGAGCGTGACGACGATGCCGCCGCCACCGACCGAGAGGCCGAACACGGCGCCAGCGAGGCCCTTGCGGTCGGCGAACCACAGCATCAGGTGCTGCATGCACGTAATGTACAACGCGCCGTAGCCGATGCCCATAAAGACACTGAACGTGTAGAACAACCAACTGCACTCACCAGGCCCTCACACGCTCACAGGGTCAGCGCAATAGCTCATCGAGCGACGAGACAGACGAGGCGAGGCGCGGCGCACCTCCAGCATCGCTCGACAGCGAAGGCGCACATGGCCACCGAGAGCGCCATGAGCGCCGAGCCGAGCGAGGCGTACGTGCGCGGCCCGCGGTGTGTGAGGTCGGGCCCGACGAGCACCGGCGTGATGCCCGACATGAAGGCGCGCAGACTGAAGCCGTGCACCACCGTGTACGGGCTCCAGCTCGGGCACTCGCCGTGCACCGGATCGATGAAGAGACTGAAGCACGCCGCGCTGCCGAGCGCCACGGTCGCGACGCTGATCGACGCAGGAATCACGAACCACCGCCGATAGCTGGCATCTCCAACCACCGAGCAGGAGCGTTGCGACGAGTCGCCGCTCGACAACGAGGGCGTCATTGAACGAGGGAGAGCGAGCGAATGAATGAATGAGAGAGGACAACAAACGAAGAAATGTGTCAAACAAAAGAGAATCAAGCTGAGAGGGATAAAACGGGGTACAGTAAAGCGACACTAAGCTCCCATTGCTCTAGGGCCCAAAAATAGCGCCTCCCGTTCCTCTCACCGCGCTGAGGCAGAGGCAGAGGCGCAGTGGCTGCTGCTGCTGTTGGGCGCCCTTGTTCTCTGCTTGCCTGCTGCTGCTCACGTGTCGCGCGCTGTTGGTGGTGCTCTTGTCGGTGTGGCTGTCGTTGTCGCTGTTTGGGAGGAGCTGATTTGTGGAGGGTAATAGTGGGAGAGTTGGTTCGAATCGCTCACTGCCGAGAGGAGAAACGTCAAGCGAAGGAGCATTTCTGTTTGAGTTGATCTCTCTCTCGTGTTCGTCTCGTGTTGAGGATCTCTTCCTGTTGTCGTACCGTGTGTGTGTCTCGCTGCTGTGGTAGACGCCGTACTAGCAGCGCCAGAGAAAGCTCTCGAAAACTCCTTGCGTTCGCGAGAGTGCCTTGTTGTTGTGTCGCTCAACAAACCTTGGTTGATTCGCTTGGTCGCTTGTGCCTGTCGCACCGTCACAGTGTCATTTGCTTCTCGCCTCCACATCGCTCGCACGAACTTTCTCGCTCTCACACACCGCTCCTTGCGCGCGTCGCCATCCGCGCCGCCACTCGTGCCTCGTCTATCTACTTCTTTCGTCACCGCCCATTCTCCCGTTCGCGCGCTCTTGCAGCCAGCAGTACGAGTGGTGTGGCCCGCGCATCGTTGCGCGCCGCTCTTTGAGCCGAGCGCAAGCGAACGTTGAATCGATCGATCAATCCAAGTATCCGTGTCTATCTATTCCATTCTATTCTATTCTATTCTATTCTATTCTATTCTATTCTATTCTATTCTATCTATATTACTCTCGCGCGCCCCAAGTGTATTTAGTAATCAGTACGTCTTGGCACCTCATTGTGCCGCTCTGTTGCGCTTGAACTCGCTGTGCTCGTGATGATGGTGGTGATGATGGTCTCGCTCACTCGCGCTCGCCTCGCTTGGCAACAACAGTGGGCAGGAACAAGATCAAGATCGAGCGCCTCACGAACGAGCGCAACCGCCAGGCGACCTTCACCAAGCGCAAGAATGGCCTCATCAAGAAGGCCATGGAGCTGTCGATCCTGTGCGACTGTGACGTGACGCTGCTGATCTTCGGCATCAACGACAAGATGTACCAGTACTCGAGCGCCCCCGTGCATCTGGCCTTCGATCGCTTCGCCAAGTCGCCCGGCGCCGTCGTGTCGCTCACCAACGAGGACGTACGTATGCTGCCATGCTCGACCACGACCCTCTCGCGCTCACGTCATCTCGTGCTCACGTCATCTCGTTTCGCGCGCAGTACTCGGACACGTACGAGAAGAAGAGCGGCACCTCGAAGGGCGACTCGGACCTCTCGGAGAGCGATGCCAAGGGCAGCACGTCGGCAAGCCCTGCGCCGTCTCGTCGCACTGCGCATGGCAGCGGCGCGGGCAGCGCTGCGAGCAGCAGCAACAACAGCAGGGGCGCCGCGAGCTCGTCGCGTGCGCGAGCCTTCCCTCACGCGCTCACCGAGGCGGCCGCCGCGGCCTACGAGCAAGACCACGAGCGCCCGGCGCTCTCGGACAGCGAGCTGCAGCAGCATCACCACCACCATCATCGATCGAATGCGCGCACGTATCTGCCGCCGCCGTTGCCGCCGCCCATCACGCCGCCGGCCGCCGACCTCTCGATGCCCGGCTACGAGCTCAACACCGACCCCGAGGACTACACCGGCTCGTCGGGCGCTCTCACGCCGCGCAGGCGCGCGCGCGAGTTCACCTACGCGACCATGATGCAGCGTGCTGCGATGATACCGCCAATCATGCCCCGTACGAACGAATGAGCGAATGAGCGAACGAACAGCATCATTGTCGCCTTTGCGGGCACTAACGACTGGCACCGCCCCAACCTTGTAGATTACATGATGTCGACGCAGCACATGCCACAGCATATGCAACAGCAACAACAACAACAACAGCAGCAACATATGCAGCACCAGCTTCCTCAGCAACAGCAGCAGTTGCAGCTCGACTATCAGCCCTTCATGCGATACGAAAACCGCGGTGCTGCCACTAGTGCCGCTGCCGCTGCCGCTGGCAGTGGCGGAGTACCTGGCTACGCCACCAGCAGCGGCTCACTGCCGCCGATCAGCGCGTCGACCTCCTATGGAATGTCGCAGTCGCCGGTCGAGGCCATGGTGGCGCTCTCGTCCGGAAGGCAAGCCGCGTCCGACATACCGACCGCCCTCGGCGGCGTGGCCTCTGCGCCGAACGTCATGCATGCCGCGCAGAGCAGGCCGACCACGCGCAAGCAGAAGCGCAACCTCACGATCGACATACCCGAGCCGACGCACAAGCAGCTCTCGCCCTCGTCACAGAGTGCGCCGTTCGATCCGCGCCATCCTCCGCCCACGGGCAACACGCCGGGCCGATACCTGCCCTCCTACCATCCGCTGTCTACCGCCGCCGCCGCGGCGCACATTGCTGCACTCGGCGAGCCGGATGGCGGAGGCGGTAGTGCTGGCGGCACCTTGTCGGAACTCGGCTCGGCCTTGATATCGCCTCGCTTCGCGTGGTCGTGGAACTCGCCACGAACTTGTTCGCCACGAGTACGCAAGCAACTCGCTCACCGTACCGCACATCTCACTCACTCACTCACTGATTCGATTGCACTCGATGTAGAACCTTGAGGCCCTATCGGTCGAACACACTGCCAAGAAGCGACGCACGGGAGACTCTACGCCGTGATTGCCACCAGTCTGCGAGGCGCTTGCTTGCGAGCTCGCCCAATCAATCTCCAGCTCGCTCTCTCCATCTCCATCTCCATCTCACACCTGGTGAGTATTGTGAATACTCGAGGAGGGTATCTCATCACTTGCGAGATCATCCATCCGATGCCAAGCACATCAGCCGCTCTGATTCAGCAGTTTTATATCTTGCACACTGAACAAAGAAAGCCGTTGCTATCTAATCGATCTATCTATCTATCTATCTATCTATCAATCAATCAATCCATCCATGTCTCCCTCGGGAGAGAGGAGTGAGTGAGCAAGTGTATGAGTGTGTGAGTGAGGGACAAGTCTAGGGTCTCGGGAGGTGGTTACTACTCATCCAAATCATCTGACTTGGCAATGACCTTGGCGGGTTGCTGCGTCGGATATCGACGAATGGTCGCCAGGCCGGTGCTGACGCGCTCGGGATCCTCGGGCGCATTGACAATGTCGGAGATCTCCTGGCGCGACGGCGTGTAGTACAAAAAGATGCCCGAGATGGCGAGGCACACGACGGGCAGGATCGAGACGATGGTGCGCAGCGTGTAGATGACGCTCGTCGGCTGAATGGGCTGGTTGGAGACGTAGCCCGCGAGGCCGAGCGCGTAGTTCGAGCCCGACATGCACACGGCGAGGCCGACCTTCTCAAAGAGAATCAAGATACTGTACAGCATGCCTTCGCGTCGCTTGCCGGTGCGCTTCTCGTCGATCGCACACACGTCGGGTATCATGGCGAACGGGATCAGGTAGCACACGCCCGAGCCGAAGGCGCGCAGGAACAAGATACTGAACAGCATGATCTTGTCGACGAGGTTCACGGTCGGCGGCAGCCAGAAGAGCGTCAACGACAGCAGCGACATCATGATCGCGCCACTAGTGTACGACGTTGCCTTGCCGAGGCGATTACTCAGAATGGCCCAAACAAAGAACGACAAGATGACTCCAAACTATACAATTCACAAGAGAGAGAACGAGAGAGAATGAGTGAGAATGAGTGAAAATGAGAGAACGAGTTGTGTAGAATATCGATCGTACCTGTCCAGTTAAAATGGTATAGAACGAGAGATCCTCATCGAGCAGAACATACTTACAGAACAAGACGAGGTTGTTGATGAAGAAGTAGGCGCTCACCATGCCGAAGCACATGATGCCGGTCACGAGCATGAACTCGCGGAAGCACACGGCCTGATAGAACGACCACACAAAGTCCAGCACCCAGCGCACGGGCGCCGAGCGGTTGTCGGACCACGGACTCGGCTCCTCGGCCGCTTCGTCGATCGCGTCCGGCGTGCGCTCGGTCACCGGCAGCATGGCGATCAGCGGCGGCAGCACGATGGCCGGCAGCGACACGAAGGCCGCCACCATGTAGCCCTTCTCGTAGTCGACGCGGCCCGGGTTGTTCTGGTCCGGGAAGAGCTCGATCACGACGCCCTGCAGTGCCGAGAAGATGGCCGACGCCAGCATGCCGAACACGTTCTGCACCAGCACCACCATCGTGCGGTCGTCGTAGTCGACCGTCACGTCCGGCACCATGGCGTTGTACGGCACCGAGACGCACGTGTTGAGCGTGTTGAACGCCAGCAGCACCACCGTGTAGTACAGAATCTGCGCCCAGCCCGAGGTGCCGATCCACGACGGCGACAGCCACATCATGATCCAGAACAGACCCGACGGAATGGTGGCCGCCACGATCCACGGCTTGCGACGGCCCCAGCGCGTCCATGTGCGATCGCTCAGCTTGCCGACGAACGGATCGGTCAACGCATCGTACACCTGCTTGACCATCAAGATCGTGCCCACCCAATAGGCATCGACCTTGGCAACCTACAATCCGAGTGTCGAGTGTCGAGTTTTGAGATTCGAGATTCGAGATTCGAGATTCGAGCGACATGATCCATTCAAATATAGCACAGCGAAACGAGAGGCATCGATTCCATTCGCATCCAATCAATCCAATCCACCAGTCAATCAACCAATCAATCAATCAATGAGCGCATTCTCGCAGTCTCGGCATTGTGTTCGCTCGTACCTCGAGCAGAAAGGAATTGAGAAAGTACGCCTGCACGCCGAGCGAGGCATAGCGCGAGAAGTTGCCAAAGCCAAAGAGCAGCTTGCGCCACACCGAGAGCTTGTAGCTCAGGCGTGGCACCAGCTCCGGCTGCTCCTCGAGTAGCGTCGCGGCGTCCTTCTTGCCGACGAGCGGCGCGAACGCCGGCGTCGTGGGTTCGGCATGTTTACCTGCGGCGGCGTCGCTCGACAGCAGCGGCGAGCCCTCTGAGGATTCCTTGAGCTTGGCCGCGATCGACGGAGAGTCGAGCGGTGTTGATGTGGGTGCCGAGGTAGCACTCATGGTGATATGTCGGCGGTCGTATTCAGACGCAGAGCGTAGCGACTAGGTTGCTGCTGTTGCTGCTGTTGATGTTGATGATATCGTATGCGAGCGTGCCGCATATCTCGCGCACCCCTCTTGATGAATGCTGCCGCCACACTCGAATCAAACAACTCCCCAATCACTCACTCTCTCGTGATATCCCCTCCAACAACCCTACGCCACACAACGAGCCACGATCCCCAGACGATCGCAAGCAAGAGACACAGCCAGGGTCTCTCGTGCGCACGTGGGAGCGAGCGAGCAAGCGAATGAAACGAAGAGAAGAGGAGAAACAGCGATGGAAGAAGCTGCTGTTGGATCGCTACACGGAGCATCGCTCCTCAGCACTCGGCCTACTCGGCTCAAGAACCACCGAAATCCACCGCAGTAGCGACTTTCCTCAGGCTCGATCGATCTACTGATCTTCGTCTTCGTTGTTGTTTGGTGGCTGCGAGGCACGCACACGCTTACTCTCTCTCTATCTCATACCGCTCGACGAACGACGTTGCTGCTGCTGCTACGAAATACCACTGCTGGTGCTAGTGCTGCTAGTGCTGCTGGTGTTTCTTGTTGGTGGTCGACGGGAGTTCGTCGTAGGTAGCGAGCGAGCGAGCGAGAGCGCCGAGTGCCACTCACTCTCTCGACGCGCAATCGATCGATCGATAATATCTCGCTTAACTCGATACGATACGATACGATACGATACGAATCGACCTGACCCGTCAACATCAACACCAGCATGGCCGACGTCTTGAGCTTGAACGAATCGATCGCGCAGAAGAAGGCCGAGAAGTACGACCCGGCGCTCGAGGAGAATGTGCGCGCGTGGCTCGGCGCCATGGTCGATCGCGCCGCCGAGTTCACCAATCCCTCGAACTCGCTCTGCGACCTGCTCAAGGATGGCGTCGTTCTCTGCACGTACGTGATGTGCCATACCTCGATATCTCTGGATATATCCTGATATCTATCTTGATATCTCACGCGCGCTCTTGATATCGGTTGAATGATTGTGCGCCGACACAGTATCGTCAACAAGCTCGCGCCGGGTCTCATCCCCAAGGTCAACACGTCGTCGCTGGCCTTCAAGCAGATGGAGAACCTCTCGAACTACCTCAGCGCCTGCTCGAGGCTCGGCATGAACCAGACGGCGCTCTTCCAGACCATCGACCTCTACGAGGGCAAGGACATGCTCGTCGTACGTCCGGCGCCTCTGATCCAGATGCCACGCGCTGAGCCCTCTGCCGGCCGTCTGACTCGGTCGCTGACTCTCGTGCTTGGCGTGCGCAGGTGCTGACGGCCATCAATCAGCTCAAGGTGCTCGCCGACAAGCATAACGGAGACCTGTCGTCGCTCGTGGCCGCGTCGGCCGCGCCGACCTTGACGCGCACTGCCAGCGGACCCCGCGTGCCCACGCCGGCCGGCAACCGTCCTCCGACTCCGACGTACGTATTCGACCGTGCAAGCGAGAGAGAGAGCACGCGAGAGAGAGAGCTTCGCCTGGCACTCGAGACCGCCGAGTGAATCTCAATGTCCCAATGCCAATGCGTGTGTATGTATGTGTAGTAGCGCCGCAGCCCACAGCAGTGCCGCAGCCGCCACCTCGAGTGCGGGCTCCAAGCGGTACGCCTCAATGCCGCCATCTATCGCCCTCTCGCACTCACAATGCCACTCACGCACACACACAGCTGGTCATGGAAGGACCCCAAGGCGGCAGGCGCTCCTGCTGCTGCTGCCGCCGGAGTGCCGACGGCTGGCGCCTCTCCGTCGAGCACCAGCTCCGACTCGCCGCGACATGCGTCGGCCGACGGCCAGATCATGGTCAACGCGCCGTCGGTCTCGAGCCTGGACGATGACGTCAAGACCAAGGAGGCCTTCAAGTTCAGCTCCGAGCTGCAGCGCAAGGCACAGAACTGGATCTGCGCCGTGCTGCAGGACGATACGCTCTTTGCTGGCTCGTCGTTCGTCGCTGGCCTCAAGTCGGGCGTCTTGTTGTGCCGGTATGCCTCCACTCACTCTCTCGTTCACTCGTTGCTTCGTTCACTCACTGACTCACTCGTTGATTCGTTCTCTCAGCCTGCTGAATACCATCAAACCGGGAGTCGTGCCCAAGATCCACGAGAGCAAGATCGCGTACCGGCACATGGAGAACATTGGCCAGTACCTCAAGGGCTGCAAGGCCTTGGGCGTGCCGGTCACCGACCTCTTCGACACGCCGGACCTCTACGAGGAGCGCAACATCAACCTCGTCATCAACCACGTGCACTCGCTCGCGGCCTTCGTCAAGAAGACCGAGTCGCTCGGCTTCTCGGGGCCCTTCATCGAGGACTCCAAGGACGTCAAGACGCTCTTTGCCGCCTCGTTGGTCGACACGGGCCTCGAGGGCATTCCTGCCATCAAGGACGATGTGCCGTTGACTGCTCCGCAGAAGGAGCTCGTCGATTGGGTACGTCACCGTTGCGCCGATCGCTTGCCCGCTCACTCTCACTCACTGATGCACTGCGCAATCATCCTGTAGGTCAACTCTCAATTCGCCAAGAAGCCGAGCACCGCTTCGATCACGGTCACCAATCTCTCGAGCGACTTCCGCGACGGAGTGAATCTCATCAAGCTGCTCGCCATCCTGACCAAGCTCGACACGGTCGGCACCTACATCGAGGAGCCCAAGATGTTGTGGCACTGCATGCAAAACGCCTCGCTCGTCATTCGCTTCATCACACAACAGACCTTCGCCAAGGTCGAGGGCTGCACGGCACCTGGTACGTCCGCACTCGCCGATTGTTCGCCGCCTCACCCACTCACTCACTCGTCGCGGGACCACAGATATCGTACTGGGCGACACCGAGAGCATCGCAACCTTGTTGGCGTATCTCCGCGAAAAGTTCGATCTCGACTACTTGTTCCTCAAGCTTCTCAACGAGGGTCAGGACGAGGTGTTGTCGCTCGATGATCTGCAGGCGCTGCAAGAGGCCTCGGACCGCGAGTACGAGTACATCGAGGTCTTTGAAGAGGACGAGTCGCTCGCTTCGTCGACCGGCTCGAGTGCGAGCGCCTCCTCTACCTCGACCACCTCCTCGGTCTCGAGCACCTCGGCCGCTGCCTCGACCGCGGCTGCCGAGGCCGAGGCCGAGGAGCAAGCTCGCCGTGCACAGGCAGCCAAGGCCGAAGCGGCGGCGCTCGCAGAGGCGCAGCGGCTCGCTCTCGAGCAAGCGGCGCGCGAGCGCGAGCAGGCCGAGATCGAGTACCGCGCCAAGTTGCAGCGCGAGGAGGAGGAACGCCAGCGCATCGCGCACGAGGAGGCCGAGCGCCAGCGTCTGGCTCTCGAGGAGGCCGAACGCAAACGCCGCGAGCTGGAGGAGGCCGAGCGTGCGATGCGCGAGGAGCTCGAACGCCTCGAGCGCGAGGAACAAGAGCGCGCCGCCCGCGAGGAGCAGGAGCGCCATGAGCGTCAGCGCCAAGAGCAGGAGCGCCTCGCGCAAGAGCGCCGTGAACGCGAGCGCAAGGAGCGCGAGGAGGAGGAGCGTCGCCTTCGCGAGCAAGAGGAGCTCGAACGCCTCGAGCGCGAGCGCAAGGAGCGCGAGGAGCAGGAGCGCCTCGAGCAAGAGCGTCTCGAGCAAGAGCGCCTCGAGCAGGAGCGCCTGGAACGCGAACGTCTCGAGCGTCTCGAGCAGGAGCGCCTCGAGCAAGAACGCCTGGAACGTGAGCGCATCGAACGAGAACTCCGCGAACGTGAGGAGCAAGAGCGTCTCGAGCGCGAGCGTATCGAACGAGAGCGTCTCGAGCGCGAGGAGCAAGAGCGTCTGGAGCGCGAGCGTGAGGCACAGGCCAAGCGCGAAGCCGAAGAGCGCGAACGCAAGGAGCGCGAGGAACAGCTGCGCCTCGAGCAAGAACGCCTCGAGCAGGAGCGCCTCGAGCACGAGCGATTGGAGCAAGAGCGCCGAGCACGCGAGGAGCAAGAACGCCAGGAGCGTCTCCAGCGTGAGCGCGAGGAGGCCGAGCGTGCGCTGCAGGAGCGTCTGCGCCTCGAGGAGGAGGCCCGCAAGGAGCGCGAGCGTCTGGCTCGCGAGGAGTTCGAGCGCCAAGAACGCGAACGCAAGGAGCGCGAGGAGCAAGAGCGCCAAGAGCGATTCCGCCGCGAACGCGAGGAAGCCGAACGCCTCGAGCAAGAGCGTCTGGCTCGCGAGGAGCAGGAGCGTCAGGAGCGATTCCGCCGCGAACGCGAGGAGCAGGAGCGCAAAGAGCAGGAGCGTCTGGCTCGCGAGGAGCAGGAGCGCCAGGAGCGATTCCGCCGCGAACGCGAGGAAGCCGAACGCAAGGAGCAGGAGCGTCTGGCTCGCGAGGAGCAGGAGCGCCAGGAGCGCTACCAACGCACGCTCGAGGAGGCACAACGCCGCGAACGCGAGCGCAAGGAGCGCGAGGAGCAGGAGCGTCTCGAGCGCGAACGCCGCGAACGCGAGGAGGCCGAACAACGCGAACGCGAACGCAAGGCCAAGGAGGAAGCCGAGCGCATCGAGCGCGAGCGCCAGGAGGCCGAACGCCGTGAGCGCCTGCGCCGTGAGCGCGAGGAGGCCGAGCGCAAGGAGCGCGAACGCCTCCTGGCGATCAAGTCCGAGGAGGAGCGCCGCAAGCGCGAGGAGGAGCTCCTTCGACTGAAGCGCGAAGAGGAGGAGCGCCTGGCGCGTGAGGAGCAGGAGCGCCTCGAACGCGAGCAACGTGAGCGCGAGGAGCAGGAGCGCCTCGAACGCGAACGACGGGAGCGAGAGGAAGCCGAGCTCCAGGAGCGTCTTCGTCGCGAACGAGAGGAGCAGGAGCGCCTTGAACGCGAACGACGTGAACGCGAGGAGCAGGAGCTCCAGGAGCGTCTCCGTCGTGAGCGCGAAGAGGCCGAGCGCCTGGCTCGCGAACGGCGCGAGCGGGAGTTGGCCGAGCTGGCCGAACGCGAGCGCAAGGCCAAGGAAGAGGCCGAACGGCGCGAGAAGGAGCGCATCGCGCGCGAGATGGCCGAGCTCGAGGAACGCCAGCGCAAGGCCAAGGAAGAGGCTGAACGCCTGGAGCGTGAACGCCGCGAGCGTCTGGAGCGTGAGCGCCAGGAACGAGAGCAGCGCGAGCGCGAGGAAGCCGAACGGCGCGAGAAGGAGCGCATCGAGCGCGAGTTGGCCGAGATTGCCGAGCGCGAGCGCAAGGCCGCCGAGGAGGCTGCACGCCGCGAGAAGGAGCGCATCGAGCGCGAGCTGGCCGAAAAGGCGAAGCGCGAGCGCGAGGAGGCTGAGCGTCTCGAGCGCGAGCGTCTCGCACGTCTCGAAGCAGAGCGTCTCGAGCGTGAGCGCAAGCTGCGCGAGGAGCAGGAGCGTCTCGAGAAGGAGCGCCTCGAAGCCGAACGCCGAGCTCGTGAGGAGCAGGAGCGTCGTGAACGCGAGGAGGCCGAACGCAAGGAGCGAGAGCGCCTCGAAGCCGAACGCCGTGCCCGTGAGGAGCAGGAGCGTCGCGAACGCGAGGAGGCCGAACGCAAGGAGCGTGAACGCCTCGAGCGAGAACGTCTCGAGCGCGAGGAGGCCGAACGCAAGGAGCGCGAACGCATCGAGCGAGAGCGTCTCGAGCGCGAACGTCAGGAGCGAGAGCGTGTCCGTCGCGAACGCGAGGAGCAAGAGCGCAAGGAGCGCGAGGCTCGCGAGGCCAAGTTGCGCGAGGAGAAGGAACGCCGCGAACGCGAGCGCGCCGAGGCCGAACTGCGTATCCGCGAGCAGGAGAAGCTCGAGGAGGAGCAACGCCGCAGGGAAGCCGAGCAGCGTGCGCAGGAGGAGGAGGAGCGCCAGGCTCGCGAACGTGCCACGACGCTCGAGCGCGAGAAGCGGCAGCAGGAGATCGACTCGCGCCGCGAACGAATCCGACACCTGAAAGAGGAGGCGGCGCGTCTGGCGCAGGAGCAGGCGCTCAAGAAGCAGGAGGCCGAGCAACTCGAGGCCGAGCGCAGGCAACGCGAGGAGCAGGAGCGACTCGAGGCCGAGCAGCGCGCTCGCGAGGAGCTCGAGCATCGCCAGCAGCTCGCGGCCGCCAAGGCCGAGGAGGCGCGCAAGCTCAAGGAGATCGCCGAGCGCCGCAAGTCGAGCTGGAACGTCACCAAGCTCGCGAGCGCCGAGCAAGCCACGCTGCGTCGCACCTCGACCGCCGTGCACCGACCGCTGGCTCTCGGAGCGGCGCAACCAGGCGACGCTACGGAAGCGCCTGCTGCAGCGCCGAGCGAACCGACCGAGGCGGCGGCGGCTGGCACTCCGCCTGCGGCTTCGGGTGGCATCTGGAAGAAGGTCGTACGCAAGCCAGTTGGCGATGCTGGCACTCGACAACAGTTGTTGCGTGATGATAGCAGTACGTTTCGCACCGCAGTTCCCTCAGCTCGCCTCAGTGATACTCACTCACGGTCATGTGCACGGTGGTGGTGTGTAGAGCTCGCGCGTGTCATCAAGGCTCAGGCGACTGTGCGCAAGAAGGTGGCGAGCGAGTTGCTCGACACTGAGCGCAGCTACGTGACGTCGATGCGCAACATGGCGCGCTTGCTGATCCAGCCGATCCAAGACTCGACCAAGCGCGGCGTCATGATCCTCACCGAGAAGGAGCAGTTCGACATCTTTGCCAACGTGCTCGAGTTGCTCGAGGGCCACGAGGTGTTGCTCGAGGCACTCTCCAATCGCCTCGAGAATTGGACCGAGCAGACGATCGTGGGAGACTTGCTCATTGAACACGTACGTGGTGACCTTCGCTCGTGCCTCTCTTGGATGAATGGCTCTCATACTCACACGATCGGGATTCAGGGAGGCTTCTTCCCGCGCTATGGACCGTACATGGAGAACTACAACATCTCACTGATTGCGCTCTATTACCAGATGAAGAAGAACGAGCGTTTCAAGGAGATGGTTGAGGTTCGTTAGCTCTATCGATCTCGATCTCGAGCTTGCTCTCGATCTCTTAGCACTGACACATTGGTCGTGTTGTGATTAGTTCTTTGAGCGAGCACAAATGCTGACCACCAAGCTGAATCTCGAGAGCTTCTTGATTATGCCTGTGCAACGCTTGCCTCGCTACGTGTTGTTGCTTCGAGTACGATTCTATTGATGGCATCATTTGCTGAGGGGGACTCACTCGCTCACTCACTCACTTGCGCCACTCGATAGGACATGTGCAAGTACACGAGCAAGGGCCATCCTGATTACGAGCTTCTGACCAAGGCAGCAGACTACATCTCCTCCACGCTGTCTTCGTTGAACAAGCGAATCGACTCGTCGGCTTCCGAGGACGCACATAAGCTGTTGGCGATCGCTCAGAACGTTGAGGGAGATCAGGATGTACGTTCGCCAACGCGCTCACTCGAATGCAATGCCACCTCGCTCACACGCACACACGCACAGCAAATCGTCCGACCGGGTCGCAAGTTTGTGCGCGAGGGCCTCGTCAAGGTCAAGCGAAAGCAGTCGCGCAAGTCGGTGCGCCTCGGTGCGGCGGCCTCTCTGTCGGCGAAGCAAGGCGGCAAGTCGTATCTGTTCGTGTTCCAGGACATCATCGTGCACTGCGAGCAGGTCGGCAAGACGCGCGTCGTGGCCGACGACGGCGAGAAGCCCTTCGTGTTCGTGGGTCTGCTCAAGATCCGCGATATCACGTCGGTGCAGCCGGTCGAGAAGGAGCCGCGCAAGTTCCGTCTGCTAACTGCCGACGGCTCTGCGTGGGAGCTCAAGACCGCGTCATCCGAAGAGCGTGCCGAGTGGGAGTCGGACATTGTACGCTGCATGAGCCTGCAGATGCAGTCGTAGGGCCTCCCTCCCTCCGTCCCTCCCTCCAGCCTATCTATCGATCGAGCTTGCCAACGATCTATCTATCCCGCTATCTATCTATCTATCGGTCGGTCGATCGGTCGACTCAGTTCAGCACCACGATACAACACCAACATCACCGCCGCCAGCACGTTCACGGTCTCTGCGTTGTTACTACGTACTCTCCCATCCATGTACCATACAGTCATTGTTCACTGCCATCGATATCGCAGTACCCACCGACCTGACCGAACCGAGTGTGCCAATCCAACGTGTTGATTGGCATGGTTTGGTTTGGGTTGGGTTGGCTCGCCATATCGACGTCGCCATCATCATCATAAAGCGCCAGCACAAGGTCTTTGTTACTCACTCGCCTCGCTTCGCACGCACCTCTCCCTCTCGCGCTCTCTCCCTCGCACACATGGCACCGCCACCGATCAAGCTACCGCGTCAAGTCGACGCCTTGCTCCTCGCCAAGAGCAGCGGCAGCAGCAGCAACAACAACGACACGACGTCGCCGTCGTTGGTGGTCGCGACCTCGTCGTTGAACGGACCGGTGTGGGACGGACAGGTGGTGTTCTTCGACGCGCAGTGGCGCCAGCAGCTCGCCGTCACGACCTGGAGCGGATGCACGGACGTGTGCTGGCTCTCGGGCGGCACGCCGGGCACCGTGGTCGTGGGCGCCGACGACGGCTCGCTCACGCTCATCGACCCGTCCAAGATCTCGGAGCCGCAGGCCGACGCCGACGCCGAGGCCTCGATCCGCAGCTACCACGCGCATAACTCGGCCGTCTTGTGCGTCGCAGCTCCGACGGTCTCGTCCAAGATGGTAGCGTCGGGCGGTGAGGATGGCTTGGTTCAGATCTGGTCGCTCGAGGACGAGACCTCGACGCCAGCCAGCACCATCACGTGTACGTCGTCGTTCGTTCGAAGCAGCGAGCGAGTGAGCGAGAGACTGACGCAGCCGTATCGACCTTATCGCACACAGCCATCGAAGGCAGCGTCGAGGCGGTTGCGTGGATCTCGAACGAACAGCGACTGGTGGCGTCGGTGTCGTCGATCGGCGCCTTGCAGCTGTGGGACACGCGAGCGACGTCGGATGCGACGGCATCGTACTTTGCGTGCGACGCGGCCTTCTCGCTCGCGTGCTCGCAAGACTCGAACACGCTCGCGCTCGGCACCGACTCGGGCCACATTCACGTGCTCGATCGACGATCGTTGTCGCATCCGCTTCAGACATTGGTGCGTCTTCTTCGTCTTCGTAGTCTCGCGATTGCGAGCGGCTGCTGAAGGATCGATCGGATCGAACAGAGCGCGCACTCGTCGACCGTGCGAAGAGTACACTTTGAGGAATCGAGTGCCGCAGCTGGTGGACAATGGCTGTTCTCGACTGGCGACGATGGAGCCGTGTTGATGCACCATCTGCCTGGCATGCAGAAGACGTACGGCGATTCTCTCGTGCGCGTCATGAACGACGTTGAGTGGCGCTGACGTCATTTGGTCGATGATCGCGCAGGTTCGAGTACTATGGCCATCACCAAGTGGTTCGCGGACTCGGAGTGCGTCCGACCGAAGGTGGTGTGCTGATAGCTTCTGGCGGCTGGGACCGCCAGGTTCACTTCAACTCGGTCGAGACTGGCGCGCACTAATCGAGCGAGTGAGTGAGATGATGCTATGATTGCCAAGCTCGAGGCCATTTGCTTGGTGGGCAAGCTGCATAATGTACAACTATCAACGACACGAGGGGGAGTGACGCTGCTCGTCGTAGGGATACGAATATGTCAGTGTATTCTGAGGACGAGAAAGGAGAGAAGGAGCACGTTGCGAGATCAGTCTTGGTGAGTTCGCAACGAGAAGCGTGAGTAACATATTGAGATAACGATAACGATAACGATAACGATGGCGATGATGAATGGAGAAAGAGGCGTCTATCGTCGTGCTCGCTCGAACAGCAGCACTCCGACGATACCAAGAGCAAGTCCCAGAAGGATGGACGATGGCTGCCAGGTGTTGGTGGCTGCGGCCACTTGTCGGTGAGAGCCGACCTTGGGCGTCGAGGCACTCGCGGTGCCAGTTGGTGTGGCGGCCGCCACTCGCGCAGGAGCAGCGGTTGTTGTAGGTGCTTGAGCAGCAGCTGGAGCTGGAGTTGGGGCTGTAGCAGGAGCAGGAGTAGCAGGAGCAGGAGTAGGAGCAGCAGATTGTGTCGGTGTTGCAGCTTGCGAGATGTTGGCGCTCGAGTTCGATCGCGAGGTCTTGCGCCTCTGCTGGCTCGGCGTGCTCCTGGCCTCACTGCCGGCGCGTCGCGCTCGCCCCTCGGGAACAGCGTCGATGAGCGAAGCGTCAGCTCCGCTTTCGGTGAGCACGTTGATGACGGCCGTGTGGCCCTCGCGGTGTGCCAGGTAGAGCGGCGTCAACGAGTCGGCCGTCTGCTCGTTGATGTTGGCGCCGTGCTCGAGCAGCAACCGCACGAGCTCGGCGTTGTTGGTCTCCTCGCACGCAATGTGCAGCGGCGTCTTGCCGCACTCGTCCTTGGCATCGATGAGCGGTGGCGGATCGTGCGAGAGGAGCAGCTCGGCGACCTCGACGCGGCCATTCGAGCACGCCTCGTGCAGTGGCGTCCAACCGTGCTTGCGAGCGAGATACAAGGTGAGCGAGATACAAGATGAGCCACATCATAAGTAAGTTCCAGCTCGGTTCGTGTCTCTCTCTCTCGCTCGAGACGTACCATGTCTTGCGCCGTGAGATCGGCGCCGTTCTGGAGCATCATCTCGACAATGTCGTCGTGGCCATTGGCGCACGCCCAGTGCAACGGCGTGCTGTTGCACTCGGCGTCCGTGAGCGACATGTCGGCCTGGCGCTCGAGCAGCAGACCGACGAGCTTGCTGCTCTTGCCCGACCAGCAGGCACGAAGCAGCGGCGTTTGGCCTTCGTTGTCCACAAGATTGACGTCGACCTCGGCGTCGAGCAACACGCGAGCAGCAATGAGCTCGCCAGCTACGGCCGCAGCGTGGAGCGGAGTGGCGCCGTTCTGTCGAGTATCTCCACGATCAGACCACGAGCGCCCCACGATCATGCTCACGATCATCATCATCGGCATTGCAGGACAGTACGCACATGGTCAGGGACGCTGAGTCGCGCGTTGTGCTCGATCAAGAGCTGCAGCACGTCGCGCTGGCCGCTCTCGCTCGCGAGGTGCGCAGGCACGCGGCCGTCGTGGTTGGCGATCTCGACGCGCGCCTTGTGTGCCAGGAGCTCGCGCACCACGGCGACCTGCGCCTCGGCGCACGCCTTGTGCAACGGTGTGTTGCCGGCCTCGTCGACCGCGTTGACGTCGGCGTTGTTGTCCGAGAGAATGCGCACGACGTCGGCGTGGCCTCGAATGCTGCTCAGATGCAGCGCCGTCGAGCCGTCCTGTGGAAGAGAGAGCCGTCCCTCGCTCGCGTCAACGAGATGATGGTCGAGGTGATGATGACGCGATGACGAGATGATGGAGAGGACGTACGTTGGTGCCGAGGTCGATGCGAGCGCCCTGCTCGAGCAGCACGGTCACGATCTCGGAGTTGCCGATCCAGCTCGCGATGTGCAGCGGCGTCGAGTTGTCCTTACGAGGGAGAGCAGCGCCGCAAGTCTCAGTACGCGCTCAAACGGATGCATATCTCTATCGATCTTGCTGCATTCAAGCAGTAGGTCGGGTCGGGTGCGGCGAGATTGGGTACCTTCTCCTCCTCGCGCCGGTTAACGTCGCGGCCCGAGTCGAGCAGCACATGGATCATGTCCATGTCCTCCTGCTCGATGGCCTCATGCAGCGACATCCTCGTTGGAATCTCGATCGCTCGAACGCTCACTCACTCACTCTTCAAACCACCGGAACCACTCACAGCAATACCACCGGTGCTCGCACCACGATTCCTCCTCGCGCCGATAGATCGATATCACTCAAGCCACGGCGCGATGAATATCGAACCAGAGCGCGCGAGAGAAGCAAACAATCACACGAACGCTGATTTCGCTATTTCGCTTCTTCGCTTCTTCGCTTCTTCGCTTCTTCGCTTCTTCGCTACTTCGCTATTTCGCTGTTTCGCTGTTTCGCTGTTTCGCTGTTTCGCTGTTTCGGTGGGAGCTTTTTCCTGAGGCTTTCGCTGCTGCTCTCGTTCCTCGTACTCTCCCGTCTTCGCCACCTCACACACACACGACGCTCACACGTGCCAATTAAACCCAATCGCTGCCAGCCGCGCTCGTCGCTCCCTCTCGCGGCGCCCTCACCTCGTCTAGACCGCTCTGTGGGTGTGTGCTCGCCTCTCGGGCTTGCTTGCCGTGCCGCGCCGCGCCCGGTAGTTGCGCTTGGAGCACCGCTTGGTGCGAGGTCTCGTGTCGCGCGCGCCATGTTCGATCGCAAGGAGCGAGGCGATGGCAGCATGTCGGCCGGGCGCTCGCCCGCCACGTCGCCGCGTGCCCTGCGTCGATCCTCGACGCCCAACGGCGAAAACAGCCCCGGCTCGGTCGAGCTCTCGACGCCGCTCGTGCACCTGACGCCGTCGCGCTTGTCGGCGCTCGTGCACCTCAGCGACGATGGCTGGGGCTTCCGCACCGTCGATTCTCTCGAGCTACCGACGCCCGTGCGCTCCAACAACGCCGCCGCCACCGCCACTGAGAAGCCCGCGCGCAAGCGATGCGTCGTGGGCATCTGCGCCATGGAGAAGAAGACCAGCGGCCACCCGATGCAGCAGATCATCAAGTGGCTGACGGCACGTCACGACGAGGCCAACGACGATTCGC
>Ga0209935_1002002_pt1 | contig 27432 bp, 23 predicted proteins | sample ThiBio_1000_plan_2_FD_183958 | JGI IMG/M metagenome (GOLD analysis project Ga0209935, IMG submission 183958) | Wastewater bioreactor microbial communities from Cape Town, South Africa - Thiocy_cont_1000_plan (SPAdes) | ecosystem: Engineered > Bioreactor > Thiocyanate-remediating >...
CAAACATTGAGCAGCAAGAGAAAAATTTGTCATCCTCGATGAGAGAAAGATTAGACGAAATATTCAACACAAATGACAAAACACGAGCAATTAAAATTTCAATCAAGCGAAACAATCAATTAAACTAGAAGCATAGATCAGATAAATGATAATAATTAACACACGGATGAACGAAAGAGAAATTAAAAACAGAGAAAGTAGAACGACACATATCATCTCATATTTTCGATTCAGCGGCTTTCAAAAAATCAGCGTAAAAGATCACAGTAGTGAATATTTCAAACCAGTATAACTTTCAGATACATCACATAATCTCTTTAAGTTCCTCATCGCCCTCGCTCTCGAATGAACACTACCTCAAATTTCAACACTACAAACGCTGTTAAGAATATCCATACCTTACATACAGTAACTGGCAAGACCTAACAATATCTATATCTCTGCACACAAACCATATTTTCTACTGAGAAAAGTGCTACACATGGACAACTCAACTCAACTCAAACTTAAAATAAAAACTCATTCTACCTTGCAAACCTCTATCATTTCTTTATATCACACTAAATGCAACTGCCATGCTCACGCCACGACATTCAACTTCGTATATGCCCAAGCTTCGGATTATATGTATTGTTCTTTAATTCTTTAATTATAACTTCCGAAATTTCCTGAAATTACTGAAAATTCCACAATACCCATACCTAGGCTTCGGATAGATTGTATTGTTTATTTGAAATTACTGAAATTTCCTGAATATCTATACCTAGGCTTCGCATAGTTTCTATTGTTTATTTGAAATTTCTGAAATTTCTCTGAAATTACTGAAAATTCCTCTATATCTATACCTAGGCTGGGGCTAGTTTGTATTGTTATTGTATTGTTTATTTAAAATTTCCGAAATTTCCTGAAATTACTGAAAATTCCTCAATATCTATACCTAGGCTTCGCATAGTTTGTATTCTTTATTTGAAATTTCTGAAATTTCTCTGAAATTACTGAAAATTCCTCAATATCTATACCTAGGCTTCGGATAGTTTGTCTTATTTATTTAAAATTTCTGAAATTTCTTTGAAATTACTGAAAATTCCTCAATATCTATACCTAGGCTTCCGATAGTTTGTATTGTTTCTTCAAAATTTCTGAAATTTCTCTGAAATTACTGAAATTTCCTGAATATCTATACCTAGGCTTCGCATAGTTTGTATTGTTATTGTATTGTTTATTTAAAATTTCTGAAATTTCTCTGAAATTACCGAAATTTCCACGATATCTATACCTAGGCTTCGGATAGATTGTATTGTTTATTTGAAATTTCTGAAATTTCTCCGAAATTACTGAAATTTCCTGAATATCTATACCTAGGCTTCGCATAGTTTGTATTCTTTATTTGAAATTTCTGAAATTTCTTTGAAATTACTGAAAATTCCTCTATATCTATACCTAGGCTTCGGATAGTTTGTCTTATTTATTTAAAATTTCTGAAATTTCTTTGAAATTACTGAAAATTCCTCAATATCCATACCTAGGCTTCCGATAGTTTGTATTGTTTCTTCAAAATTTCTGAAATTTCTCTGAAATTACTGAAATTTCCTGAATATCTATACCTAGGCTTCGCATAGTTTGTATTGTTATTGTATTGTTTATTTAAAATTTCTGAAATTTCTCTGAAATTACTGAAATTTCCACGATATCTATACCTAGGCTTCGGATAGGTTGTATTGTTTATTTGAAATTTCTGAAATTTCTCCGAAATTACTGAAATTTCCTGAATATCTATACCTAGGCTTCGCATAGTTTGTATTGTTATTGTATTGTTTATTTAAAATTTCTGAAATTTCTCTGAAATTACTGAAAATTCCTCTATATCTATACCTAGGCTTGGGCGAGTTTGTATTGTTATTGTATTGTTTATTCGAAATTTCTGAAATTTCTCTGAAATTACTGAAATTTCCACGATATCTATACCTAGGCTTCGGATAGGTTGTATTGTTTATTTGAAATTTCTGAAATTTCTTTGAAATTACTGAAAATTCCTCTATATCTATACCTAGGCTTCGCATAGTTTGTATTCTTTATTTGAAATTTCTGAAATTTCTCTGAAATTACTGAAATTACTGAAATTTCCTGAATATCTATACCTAGGCTTCGCATAGTTTGTATTGTTATTGTATTGTTTATTTAAAATTTCTGAAATTTCTCTGAAATTACTGAAAATTCCTCTATATCGACACCTAGGCTTCGCATAGTTTGTATTGTTTATTTGAAATTTCCGAATATACCACAGTTTGATGTTGGTGTATGGATCCTGTGTATTACTATTACACTGTTGTATCCAAACTGTAGAACTTGTGTGAAATCGTTTGGATTTTTAAGATTCGATAGTTATATTTAGAACGATTGTAGATATCGCTGATATTGTTTATTATAGTAATTTTAGAAATTTCGGAAATTTCTTTTTTCGGAAATCTGCACATACCTCGACAAAAATATAACAATATCACGTTGATTCTTGAGTGAGAATTTGAAGAATTCCAATATATACCTAAGCAATGTTTTTCACTGGAGTTTTTGTTGAATTTCAATAGAAATAAAAAGATTCAATAATTTTAATTGTATTCTCTGGAATAATTAACTTACCTATCATTGAGCTGTCGATAAGTTCAAATACTAAAAAGAAAGAAAAATTATTCATTATTTGAAGTGATTAATATATTTAGCATCGTGTTTTTGTTACACCTAAATAAGAAACACAAAGATTGAGTAACTTTCATTCTTTTAGATACTCAACTTACCTCACGACGAAATTAATATTGAGTTTAAACAAAACAAAAAAATACAATTTTCTTCCAATAAAATATTATACAATTGTCTTCTAGGTCTGAAAGTGTCTATATAAACGAAGCTAGAACAGCGAAATCTCTTCGTTTCGATATCTTTCCTGGAAATAAAGTCAATCAACGACAAATGTTCAAGATTATGCCGAAAGAACAAGGCCAACATCAAGCTCATTATTGTCCGTATTTTAGCAATACTCATGATTGGTCATCGTTGCGTAGTTCATAGACGATCGTCAAACTAACGAATCCTCAGCACAAGTACGTGCTAACGGACACATTTAGTGGCTGTGCTTTCATCGTGGCAATAGGCAAACATGATATGAAAGTTTATCATGATTCAAAGCCTGAGTTAAATGTAGCCGAGAAGAATGCTGGTATTCATTCAGATGGTGAGAATAGATGCATAATCAGAGTTGATCATTATGATTACAAAACTACTGACAAATTTTCTTACATTTCGTCTGAAATGCCTTCACAACGTTTATTCTATGGTATTCTCGGTGATAGAAATTCGACTGAGATCGGCTCGGAAAAGTCTATGCAAGCCAGAACAGGTCAAATCATGTTGTTCTATGATCAATCAGAATGGAATTTAGCAATTTCTAGTTATTTAGCCGTCAACAACAGTGACCATGGTCAGCTGCCGACTGATCTTAGTATATTTCAATTAACTAATCTTGTCCGATGAATATGTTATTAAGACCTAAGACATATAACTTAAGCTTTTTATTGTAACATTAAAATATTCGTACTATTTATTCTCAAACATTAAAACTCCGATAACGTTGCTTGGGAATTGAAATGTGAGAAAAACTAGTCGCTCAGTTCAACGAAGTGCTCTAATAAGATGATTAGTGACGAATAGAAATATATTCTTCGTTCTTTTTTACTCGAGAACGAAACTCAAACACGTAACCAGGCGACATTTTATTCAGTCGTGATTTATGCATCGACAACTTGGTAATTCACCTTGAAGTGGAATTTTCATGTTGTCTCTGTAAATAAAAGAAACTGAAAGCTTTTTTTCTTCAATCATTCCGCGAAAAATTTTTACTTTCTTCGACATCGTTATGAATCGTTTCGGTGATATTGATTTTTCGTTCAAAAAACTTCCACCTGTTTATGGTTTTCGAAGTGCAAAAGTTGTCTCTCTTGCAGAAGCACTTCAGCCAATTGAATCACAAATCGAAGAATTAGCTTATTACATTAAAATAGCGAAAAAAAGTTGTCATTTTCCTAATGATCATGGTTTATCAAAAGATCAATCGGCATCGATCTATATCTATACAATGGAATGGGGAGAAACCACTCTTTATCGAGTTTTAAATGAAGCATTGAGATCAGAAAATCGACAAGCATTGAAAATTTGGTTTCCCTATTTAAAATTGTTTGATACAGCTTTAGATCTTTTGCCAACTGTCAAAGAAGTTGTTTGGAGAGGTGTTCCACTTGATATTGGTAAAAATTTTACTAAAAATCAAATGTTTACATGGTGGTCTGTCAGTTCTTGTTCTTCATCAGTCAATGTTATCGAACAATTTCTCCAAAGCAAAAACAATTCAACATTATTCTTAATTGAAGTTGTTAATGGAAAAAAAGTGTCCGGTTACACCGAATACGAAGCTGAAGATGAAGTTATTCTGCGAATTGGAACAGAATTTCGAGTTAAGGCTGATCCGTTGAAACGAGCCGATGGTTCACATACAGTTCATTTAATTGAAATCAATGATAACGACGAAGACGATAGGCAACCTTTGGCAGCAGCTATGAAAAGTTTAGATGTGAAACCAAAACCAGTCAATTCTAAAGTATCAAGTGAGTTGAATAGAAATCTAATTAAAGTCGATTTTCGTTTGATAAAAATGAGAAAATTATAATTTGAGTATCGATTGATCGACTGCACAAATTCAGATTTGTTTCATCCACTCGTTGGACGAAAAATGCGTTGATGTCGTGTCGGAATCAGTGTGAAGCTAGCACAATGAAACAAAAATTTATGCGTGGAAAACTTTTTTCCAGAGTATGTCCGGTCCGTAGAAATGAGCTCATTCGATTCAGAATTTAATTCAGCGTCGAATGGTGATAGTTTTATCTACCGGACATACTTAAAACAAAATTTTTATGGATGATTTTTTGTTGATTTAGAATTGAAATCAAAGATCAAATGGAAAGTAGGCGGTGAAACAATTGCTGGTGGAAATGGAAAAGGAGACAAATTAAATCAACTTTCGTGTCCTTCTGAGATCCATGTCGATGATGAAGAGCAATGCATTTATATTGCTGATTCAGAGAATAGTCGTATCGTTAAATGGAAATTAGATGGTGGAAGTGATTATGGAGAAATTGTTGCAGGAGGAAATGGCCAAGGAAATAGAATTCATCAATTGAATTGTCCATTTGATGTTATTGTCGATGAAAAGAATAAATCTTTGATTATTTGTGATCGACACAATAGGAGAGTTGTTCGATGGTCATTAGAAAATACAAATGGTGAAAAAGAAATTCTCGTTGAGAATATTCTATGTTGGGGATTAATGATGAATGAAAATGGAGATTTATTTGTTTCTGATAAGGAGAATCATGCAGTTAAAAGATGGAGAAAAGGTGAAATAGGAAAAGGAGGAGAAGGAACTATTGTTGCAGGTGGAAATGGTCGAGGAAATAAACTCAATCAATTGAATTGGCCGACATATATATTCATTGATGGAGAAGAGACAGTTTATATCTCAGATTTCTGGAATAATCGTGTAATGAAATGGTATAAAGGTGCAAATGAAGGTATTATTGTTGCTGGTGGACAAGGTCAAGGAAATAGTTTAAATCAATTAAATGGTCCAATGGGATTAGTAGTGAATGAAGTTGGTGATATTTATGTGGCTGATTGGGTGAATCATCGAATAATGTGTTGGTCATTGGGATCAAAAGAAGGTCGAATTGTTGTTGGTGGAAATGGTTCGGAAGTAGGATCAAATCAACTGAATTGTCCAATAGGTTTATCATTTGATGTTGAAAATAATCTTTATGTTGCTGATCAAGGAAATCATCGAATTCAACGATTTCGTGTTGATTAATAAAATAAATAAAATGAAATAAAAGATGAGAACAATAAGCATGGAAGATAAAAGATGAAAAATGAATGTAAAAATAAAATATTGTACGTCTAATAACAAAAACGTTCTTTCTCTCACTCACTCTCTTCCCTTTCTATCTTTGGTTTTCTTTTCTAATCGGCTGTGTAAGTTAATTTATTTATAGTCAATAGTATTTGCGATAGATAATGACCATGAAGGTTTAGTATAGAAAAATGTCATTCTTTAGTATAAGATAAGAATTGATGTTGATGTTATATTGAATATTGAAGTATGGTGTAGTATAATATAAAATGAGATACATACATATACTATCTATCTACGTAGGTAATTTGACGTTATTTTATAGTTCCTTTATATTGTTTTGGATTGTTTAGATCCTTGAGAGTGTTGGAGGTGAGGACATTTAAAGTTAATCGAATCTCAAGAAAAGTATTGAGTGAATTATTTTTATTTTCAAAATTTGAAAGAATTTATTTTGGACAACAGTATCGAACTTTATAATCACTGCATAATTTTTGTTTGTAACCAACAACAAACGGATTCAAACATAAAAATCCATCTTTAACTGTTATACGAAAAACATCGCCAGTTTTTGTTGGACTTCCATCGATTGATGTTTGACCTTCAATTGCAATCGGTGCTGAACACATAAAATCGCTAAATAATTGTTTGATATGACTTGTTATTTCCGGATCACCTTGAGTTAAACTCGGGTCATTTGTATCGAACCAGGATGTCCATTGATACTTTCCTGTACAACTCGCTTCTGTATACGAATAAGGATCGAATACACCTTGACTTAAAACGCCATTTAATGACGATAGGACAGCGAATGTCAAAAGAATGACAAGCATGTTTTTCGTTTCAACAAAATCTGTTCTGATATTTAAAGAAAATCTATTGATACTAATCCACAGAACTAAGATTGATATTTATCAAGATCAATCATTGATAAATATTTGAGGGCGAGGCAACAAACGTTTTTATTGACTTTTATTATCAACATAAAATCGTTGAATTCGATGATTATCACAATCGACAACATAAAGATTATTGTCAATATCAAATGTTAAACCAGTTGGACGACGAAACCGATTTGATTCTATTCCTCGGCCATTCCCACCGACAACAATTCGACCTTCTTTTGCTCCCAATGACCAACACATTATCCGATGATTCTCTGAATCAGCCACATAAATATCACCAATTTCATTCAGTAGTAATCCTTGAGGACAATCTAATTGTTTTAAATTATTTCCTTGACCATGTCCACCAGCAACAACAATACCTTCACTTGCATATTTTAACCATTTCATTACACGATGATTACCGCTATCTGAAATATAAACTGTTTCTTCCCGATCAACGAAAATATATGTCGGCTCATTCAATTGATTGAGTTGATTTCCTTTTCCATTTCCACCTGCAACGATAGTTCCTTTTCCTCCTTTTTCACCTTTTCTCCATCGTTTCACTGCATGTTCATTCGCATCGGAGACAAATAAATCTCCAGTTCCATTCGTCATTAATGTCTGACAATCAATATTCTCAATGAGAATTTCTCTATCATTTGTATTTTGTAAAGACCATCGAACAATTCTTCTGTTTCCTTGATCACAAATAATCAAAGATTTATTTTTTTCATCCAAGCTCACATCAGTTGGAGAATTCAATAGATCAATTCTTTTCCTTTACCATTTCCTCCTGCAACAATTTGTCCATGATCACTTCCACCATCTAGTTTCCATTTAACAATACGATGATTATCTCTATCAGCAATATAAATGCATTGTTCTTCATCATCGACATGAATTCCATGAGGACATGAAAGTTGATTTAATTTATCTCCTTGCTTATTTCCATCAGCAATTGTTTGACCATCTAATTTCCATTTCATCACGTTGGATTTCAATTCTAAATAAGCAAAAGAAACGAAGCTTGTAAAAGGCAAAACGAATAGCAAAAACGTATCCTCACGATATTTGGATCTTTTATTCACTTGATAGACTTCTTGTGAAACAAGAAGATAAAATAAATTTCCTTGATTTTCTAATGTTACTAATCGCTCAGCGTCATTTTCATTGAATTGACATCGATAAAATTCTAAATGAATAAGTGAATGATGTTTTTCAATTGAATCAACGAATTGTCGAATAAGTTGAGATGAAATCTTTGATTTCGATAAACATAAATGACTGAGAGATCTATTGTTTTGTAAATAATTAATTAATAAATTTTCTTTTCTATCTGAATTTTCAATCGAAGAAATATGTAAATGAAGTTGTTTAATTGATTTATGTTGTTTTAAAATTTGAAAAAAATTTTCAAGAAAATCTGCATCAGAAAAAGCAGTTGAATCGATAAGATTAAGTTCAACTAACGTTTTATTTGATTTTAATAATTTACAAAAATGATTTGCAACTGATGATAATCGTAATGAAGAAACCAATTTTAATCGTTCTAATTTATTGACTTTGATTTGAAATATTGAATTTAATATTTCGATATTATTTGCATGATTAACAATCAGTTCAGTGATCATCGTATTTCTATCGAGAGATTGTTGTAATTGTTGTTCATATTCGAGAAAATCAGCAGCTGAAATTTCTAACGTTCGATGGATTTTATTTTGCTTTAAAATTTTCTGACATATTTGTACATTTGTAGACTGATGTCGATCAGCAAAATAACTTTTTAATAAATAATTCGAAAAGTTAATTTCGGCATAATTACACAAATATTTCGAAAATCCAAAATAATTAGTAACATCAAAGAGAAAGTTTGGATATTAGTCATAAAAAACTCTCGAATGTTTTCCTTAAAACTTGTCCAAGTGAGCGTGTTTTTCTTTTTTTGTTTGTATATAAACGCCTAAAATTAATTCAAAAACTGAAAAAAAGGTGATTTAAGCGCATTTTCCCGTCTTCGTTCGATAAAATTTGATGTATCTTCACAAAACATGCTTCAATAACAGCTCTCCTTTGCTGAATAAATATTTAACAAGAAAGGGGAGGGCAGTTTTTTGCCGGTAGTCATCAGTAGGTCTTTTCCAACGTGGGGAAAATAACGACACAATACCAGTAAGTGTCAACATCCATGCAATGACTATATTATGATCAATTAGAGGTGCATTTTAAAATCGATTAAAGCCAAAGGAAATTAAACTCTAAAACTTCACAGAATTCGAAGAATTTTGGAATAGGATTGCGTCTAAAAAATCGTGAACTGGTAGGTTTTGAATAATTATTCAAAGAATAAACACCCTCATCCTCAATATCTATATGTATGAGCATATATCCCCATTGCATTGTTTTCGAAAGGTTCACAAGTTTGTCTATTTGGTGGACTTCGTTTGACAGAAATTCAACATTAGAAAACATATTCTTTCTTTGTTCTTTTTTCTTATCATTATTTAACTTGGAAGAAAAAAGATAAGAACATCGAGAAAAAGGACTCGAAATCTTGATATACACTGGTTTTTTTCTCATTTTTTTATCAAAAAGAAGAAAGTTCGTTATGAATCGTTTTGGTGATATTGATTGTTCATTCAAAAAACTTCCACCTGTTTATGGTTTTCGAAGTGCAAAAGTTGTCTCTCTTGCAGAAGCACTTCAGCCAATTGAATCACAAATTGAAGAATTAGCTTATTACATTAAAATAGCTAAAAAAAGTTGTCATTTTCCAAATGATCGAGGTTTATCAAAAGATCAATCTGCTTCGATTTATATCTATACAATGGAATGGGGAGAAACCACTCTTTATCGAGTTTTAAACGAAGCACTGAGATCAGAAAATCGTCAAGCATTGAAAATTTGGTTTCCTTATTTGAAATTATTCGACTCAGCTTTAGATCTTTTGCCAACTGTCAAAGAATCTGTTTGGAGGGGTGTTCCACTTGATATTGGAAAGAATTTTCTTAAAAATCAAATGTTTACATGGTGGGCGATTAGTTCTTGTTCCTCATCAGTCAATGTTATCGAACAATTTCTTCAAAGCAAAAACAATTCAACATTATTTTTAATTGAAGTTATTAATGGAAAAAAAGTTTCCGGTTATACTGAATATGAAGGTGAAGATGAAGTTATTCTGAGAATTGGAACAGATTTTCGAGTTAAAGCTGATCCATTGAAACGAGCCGATGGTTCCCATATAGTTCATTTAATTGAAATTCAAGATGACGAAGAAGATGACGATGATGATCAACCAATAGCACCACCTAAGAAAAATTTACCTGTAATTTTAAAACCAAAAACGAAACCATCGAATTTTTTAGATAATGTTGAAAATATTTTACAAATCAATAAAAATGATTTAGAAATCAAAGGAAAACTTGGCGAAGGAATATTGGGTCAAGTTTATAAAGGTAAATGGTTAAAAATTGATTTATTTGTCGCAATTAAAACTTTACATTTAACTCATTTCAATGATGATATGAAGAAAAAACTAATTGATGAATTATTAATATTGAAAAGTGTTTCTCATCCGAATATTGTTAAATTCTATGGCGTTTGTGTTGATGAAGATCAGTATAGTTTAATTACAGAATACGCGTCACTTCATTCTTTATTCGATTTATTAGAAGAGAAGAGAAAATTTTCTTCGCCGGAACAATTATCAATTGGAATACAAATAGCCACAGGAATTAACTATTTACATCAATCAAAATCACAAATTTTACATCGAAATATAAAATCGACGAATATTTTATTAGAAAATCATCATTCAGGGTATAATGTTAAAATTTGTGATTTTAATATGATTCAAATAAGAAATCAATCTAAAGGAAATGTTTCAATTTGTTGGACAGCTTCGGAAGTTTTAGATTTGGATCCTTATACAGAGAAAAGTGATATTTATAGTTTAGGTGTTGTTTATTGGGAACTTGTTACTTATCAAATTCCTTATGATGGTCATTCAGATAAATCTATTAGAGATTTTATTCTTTCTGGTCGTCGTTTAAAAATACCTCAAAATATTTCAGCGAATTTTCGTTTAATTATCGAAAAATGTTGGTCACAAAATCCTAATGATCGGCCAACTTGTTCTGATTTACTCAACATGTTTAACGAACAACAAGACCAAAAACAAAAACAAAGTAATTCATTTTTCTTCATGAAATAGGGCGTCGTTGCAGCTGCTGCAGCAGTAAAATCAGATTTGTAGAGATAGAAACAGAGATGACAAAAAAGTAAAAGTGTTTTGCAGATTTCTTCTATTCTTCTTCTTTTTTTGTTAGTCTCTAGTTTTTTATTTTCTCTATTCTATTCTTTTGTAGTTAAGATGAAAAAAATAATAATAATGGATGATTTTTTGTTGATTTAGAATTGAAATCTGATGTGATGAAATGGAAAGTAGATGGTCAAACAATTGCTGGTGGAAATGGAAAAGGAGACAAATTAAATCAACTTTCGAGTCCTCAAGGGATCTATGTTGATAATGAAGAACAATGTATTTATATTGCTGATACAAACAATCATCGTATTGTTAAATGGAAATTAGATGGTGGAAGTGATTATGGAGAAATCGTTGCAGGAGGAAATGGTGAAGGAAATAGAATTTATCAATTGGATTGGCCAACTGATATAATTTTGGATGAAAAGAAGAAATCTTTGATTATTTGTGATCGAGACAATAGGAGAGTTGTTCGATGGTCTTTACAAAGTTCAAATGGTGATAAAGAAATTCTCATTGAGAATATTAAATGTCAGGGATTAATGATGAATGAAAATGGAGATTTATTTGTTTCTGATGTGGATAATCATGCAGTGAAACGATGGAGAAAAGGTGAAATAAAGAAAGGAAAAGAAGGAACAATTGTTGCAGGTGGAAATGGTAAAGGAAATAAACTCAATCAATTGTATAATCCGACTTATATTTTTGTTGATCGAGAAGAGACAATTTATGTCTCAGATAAGTTAAATCATCGTGTAATGAAATGGTTGAAAGGTGCACGTGAAGGTATTGTTGTTGCTGGTGGACAAGGTGAAGGAAATAATTTAAATCAATTAAATGATCCAATGGGATTAGTAGTGAATGAAGCTGGTGATATTTATGTGGCTGATTCTTGGAATCATCGAATAATGTGTTGGCCATTCGGATCAAAAGAAGGTCGTGTTATTGTTGGTGGAAAAGGTCGAGGAAAAGGATTAAATCAATTGAATTTTCCATTCGGTTTATCATTTGATGCTGAAAATAATCTTTATGTTGCCGATCAAGGAAATAATCGAATTCAACGATTTGGTATTGATAGAAATTAAAATAAAACTTTCTCTTTCTTGAAAGGGCTCGATTGATATAAGTTTCCCGGCTCATAAATCTAACTGTGTATCGATAAGCGAGAATCACTACGAACTGCTATTCGTCTAAAGATAATACTCAAGTTTTTTTTGTCTCATTCTTATCAACTTACTAAACACAATAACCGAAATAAGTTTATTTAAAAACAAAAGAAGCAACATAAATACAACAATTCTAGCTGCAATTACTGATCAAAAGCCAAACGAGAGATATATAGATTATTTGGACTTCTAATTCCATTGAAATGATTTGGATATCTTCTATGAAATTGACTTCGCACAGTCGACACAAATAGTTTACCTTTTCTATCTCATTTCACAATCTTATCATGAGTCAATTTAAAAAATAGAATTTGTTTCTTCAAGCAAATTTATTTTGAAGAGAAAAAAAAACACAAACAGATTTTTCTTATTTAAATGCTCGTCCACATGAAGAACAAAATTTAGCCCATGTGTCGATACGCATTGCACCACAGTGTCTACAAGTTGGTTTCGCTAATGCTTGATATGATGGAGGAGCATAGGCACTTTGTCCTCGGCCAATATCGATAATAATCTAAAACACGAACATCGAATTTGAATAAGAATTTAAAAAAAGTGAATTGATTTTACATGATAGGTTGTTTCTGTCTTTCTATTTTCAAAGCTTCCAGTATAAAATCTCGTTGTTTCTAATCTCCAACTGCAAGGCGTTGATCTCGACGAATATCTTGTCGATTCTTCAGCTATTGCTTGTCGTAATTGTGCCATTCTTCGGCACTGTAAAACAGCCAGTAATATAACCATTAAGAAAACTAGTCCGAAACAAACACCTATAATAATAGGAACTGTAGCGAAATTATCTCCATTGATATCCGATTTCACTCTAACAATGGCAATAGCTATTATGACTATGAAAGCGAGAAAAACAAAGAGAGGCAAGAAGACAAGTTTTCTGCCTGATGCAAACGTTCGATTGATTTTCTCGATCGATTGAACGAATTCTTCTTGACTTATGATTCCATTCAAATGAACTGGATATGTTGTATCAAATTCATATTTACAACATTCAGCTACAAACAAAATAGATCAACTAGATTATAATCTCATTCTCTTCAATTGTCATTTACTTTGTACCATGGATATGTAAACCGAATTGAAATTCATCGGCATCGCAAACATTTTTGTGTTGTTTTCGTGTTTACACAGAGAAAACATCTCAGTTTTATAGACTTGATATGTTATCAGATCAACATGAGTCAGTTTATTTCGAATCTTAGCTTTGAAAGAAAAAGTCGTATCGAAAATCGAAAATCCTTTTGTAAATAGAAGAAAAAAAACTAATATAAATATCATTGCGAAGAGAAATATAGAAATCGTTTTTTTTCATAAGGTATAATTTGAGTGAAAATGTTGATCAAATGGCAGATTGTTGTCTTGTTCTTTGTTGAAATCAATGGACAAATACCGACGAAATTGACGTTAGAAGAATTTTTTAATTATACTGATTATTTATCGATTGTTCTCGAGCCTAATCATGGACAATTGGCTCTGATTCAAATGAAAAAACGAATCTGGGACAAAAATATCAATGAACAACATTTGTATTTGTATTCTCTCGAAACTAAAAATCGAATTTTAATAACAACAAAAGCAACGGACGCTAAACCTCAATGGAAAGACGATTTAATTTTATTAAAACTCAACGATAAACCGCCTCTTCAAATCTATTCAACAGTTACCAATCAATTCTATCCTTTAGAAATCGAAAAAAACGAAGAAATTCATTCATTTACTTGGTCAACTAGAAATCAAAGTGTTTTTATTGCAACAGAGAGAAAGAAAGAATCTGAAGATCAGCATTGGAAAGATGTTATTCAATATCGAGAACAATTTCTCGGCGATCGAATCTATCGAATTGATCTCGAAAATCTCGAGATTTCAAAACAAATTCACTTAATTGACATTGATCAACGTGTCGATCAATTAACTTGTTCGCCCGACGGTTCTCAACTCGTTTTTTCTGTCGAACCACCATCACAAAATCAAGAACGAATGACTGATTACGAACTCTATTCTCTCGATTTAATCAAATTAACAAATAACACAGCAGTTGAAAACAATCTCAAATGGTCATTCGATGGTTCGCTCTTTTTTACAGTTTCAGCTAAAGGATCAATCGAAGGCGATTATGAAGATTTTCAAGGTCGAATCTATTCAATGAATTTAACAAATCAACAAATTCAACGCTGGGCTCAAACTTTTCAAGGACATATTACTGATTATCAGTTAGTAGACGAAGGGAGACAGGGAATTGTCTTTACTGGACAATTAGGAACACAAATTCACGTTTATTCGCAATTAACAGCTCAAACTGAATTGATCAAACGAACGAATTCAATTGGAAGTTTTGAAATGATTTCAACGACGAAGATAAATTCGAGATTTGCTTTTATTTATTCCGAATTAAGTTTACCTCAAGAAGTCTATTGGACTGATCGATTTGATCAAATGAATAAGATTACCAATGAAAATCAGTTATTTACTCAAAGAAATCTACCGAAAGGTAAATCTTTTCAATGGATAAATCAAGAAGATCAAACACAAATCGAAGGAATTCTTCTCTATCCACCTGATCGATTCGAACAGAAGAATCTCCCGTTATTAACTCTGATTCACGGAGGTCCATACGATGCTGATACCAATGTTTTTCATGCAGATTGGTATTATTCTGCAGTTATGTTTGCAACTCAAGGTTGGCTCGTCTTTCAACCGAATTATCGGGGTTCAACAGGTTATGGAGACAAATTTTTGAAAGATATTCGATTTAAAATTGTTTCTCGACCAGGAAAAGATATTTTGGATGGAATTGATGCTTTGATTCGAAATGAGATTGCTCATCCAAAACAATTGACTATCGGAGGATATAGTTACGGTGCTTATCTAACCGCATGGCTAATCACTCAAACAACGAGATTTAATGCTGCTCTTTTCGGTGCTGGAGCTATTGAACATATTGCTGATTGGGCTTTAACGGATATTCCTTATGCGAGTATTTATTTATTCGGAGGTTATCCTTGGCAAGTTCAACATCGTTATCAAAAACAATCGGCAATATTTCAATTAGATCAAATTCGAACGCCAACACATATCGTTGTACCTGCACAAGATATTCGGGTTTCATATACTGAAAATTATTTATTAGAAAGAGGTTTAGTTGCACTTGGAATTCCAACCAAAATGATTATTCTACCCGGTGAATCTCATCTCATTGAAAATAATCCTTGGCATGAATTTATTAAAATTAGAGAAGAAATTCAATGGTTAACAATCTATGCAAATATTTCTTTTACACACTTCATTTCGAACAAATAAATATCGACTTCTAATCAATTTAAACGAGACGTAGAAAGAGCAAAACGAGAGAGGAAGAATTTTGTTTACTTTTATTTTTAACTTTTATCAATCAATACCAAATCGTTGAATTCGATTATCGCAACAATCAGCAACATAAAGATTATTTTCCGCATCAAATGATAAACCACTTGGAGAAGTCAGCTGATTTGATCCATTTCCACGACCATTTCCACCAACAATAACACGACCTTCTTTTGATCCCAATGACCAACACATTATTCGATTATTCCAACAATCAGCCACATAAATATCACCAACTTCATTCACTACTAATCCCATTGGATAATATAATTGATTTAAATTCTTTCCTTTTCCTTGTCCACCAGCAACAACAATACCTTCATTTGCATCTTTCAACCATTTCATTACACGATCATTCTGCCAATCTGAGACATAAACTGTCTCTTCTCGATCAATGAATATATATGTCGGCTCATTCAATTGACTGAGTTTATCTCCTCGACCATTTCCACCTGCAACAATTGTTCCTTCTTTTCCTTTCTTTATTTCACCTTTTCTCCATCTTTTTACTGCATCATTCCTGAAATCAGAGACAAATAAATCTCCATTTTCATTCATCATTAATCCCCAACATTCAATATTCTCAATTAGAATTTCTTTATCACTATTTGGATTTTGTAAAGACCATCGAACAACTCTTCTATTTTCAGAATCACAAATAATCAAAGATTTCTTCTTTTCATCCAAAATTACATCACGTGGATCATTTAATTGATCAATTCTATTTCCTTGACCATTTCCTCCTGCAACAATTTGCCCATCATCACTTCCACCATCTAATTTCCATTTAACAATACGATGATTCCCTGCATCAGCAATATAAATACATTGTTCTTCATCATCGACGTAGATTCCATAAGGATACTTAAGTTGATTTAATTTGTCTCCACAACCATTTCCACCAACAATTGTTTGACCATCTACTTTCCATTTCATCACATCATATTTCAATTCTAAATCAACAAAAACTCGTACATTATTATTATTATTATTACTCTTTTCATCTTAACTACCAAAAACTAACAAAACAAAAACAGAACAAAAAGAAATAGAATAGAGTAAACGAAGAGGGTGAAAACAGATAGTAAATGAATTTGTAATTGTAAAAAACAAATAGTTAAAATGAAGAAAAAGAAAACCTATTTGAAATTCTTCAGTTAGAAAAAAATGATTAAAAGATGGATTTGAATTTTGTGAGCTAACGATCATTTCATCAATTGTCTAAAGTTCTTCGGAAAGAAACTTTATCTCTCGTCTCGTTCGACTAAAGTTTTTATTTCCATTCGAGATGATAATGAAAACTTACATAAACTATAATTCGTTTTTTTAAAGGGATAATACTCTTACAAAAATATGAATTCTTATCATGTTTTGAAGTGCACTGACAGTTATTGATTCCTCCAAAAATTATTCTTTTTTCCTTCTTCACTAGGTTGTCTTTAATGTCGATAAAAGTCTATGTCAACTTCTTAGAAAAAAACAAGAAAACATCCTCACCATATTTCGATCTTTTATTCAATAGATATAATTCTTGTGAAATAAGAAGATAAAATAAATTTCCTTGATTTTCTAATGTTACTAATCGCTCAGCATCATTTTCATTGAATTGACATCGGTAAAATTCTAAATGAATAAGTGAATGATGTTTTTCAATTGAATCAACGAATTGTCGAATAAGTCGAGAAGAGATCTTTGATTTCGATAAACGTAAATGACTGAGAGATCTGTTGTTTTGTAAATAATTAATTAATAAATTTTCTTTTTTATCTGAATTTTCAATCAAAGAAATATGTAAATGAAGTTGTTTAATTGATTTATGTTGTTTTAAAATTTGAAAAAGATTTTCAAGAAAATCTGCATTAGACAAAGCAGTTGAATCGATAAGATTCAGTTCAACTAAAGTTCCATTTGTTTTTAATAATTCACAAAAATGATTTGCAACTGATGATAATCGTAATGAAGAAACCAATTTCAAGCGTTCTAATTTATTAACTTTAATTTGAAATATTGAATTTAATATTTCGATGTTATTTGCATGATTAACAATCAGTTCCGTGATCATCGTATTTGAACCGAGAGATTGTTGTAACTGTATTTCAGATTGAAGAAAATCACAAGTAGAGATTTCTAATATTCGATGGATTTTATTTTGAGACAAGATTTTCTGAAATAATGATACATTATCGGATTGATGTCGATCGGCAAAATAACTTTTTAATAAATAATTAGAAAAGTTAATTTCGGCATAATTACACAAATATTTCGAAAATCCAAAATAATTAGTAATATTAAAATTCTTAAGTTGTAAATAAAGAATTGATGATTGAGTGATAATATTTTCAATTAATAAATCAAAATGATTTTCATAAATCGAACAATTATCCACCACCAATTTTGAAACAATAAAACCGTTTTTTAAAATTTCTAAAAGAAGTTTAACATTTTCATTTGTGAATTTGATTTGATTTAGATAGAATTCTTTTTTCTCTTGATCGAATATACCACCTAGAATTTTGATTTGTTTCAGGAAATCATTATTTGTTTGATAACTAATTAGATCATAATGGTGATGGCAAACCCAAAGATAACGTTTATTCTCAGTAATTATACGATATAAATTACCTAATAATTGAGTTGAACCATCACTTTCTAAATAACTTTCAAGTTCTTGTAGATGTGCATCTTTTATTAGAGGTATTTGTAATTGAGTGTTTTTATTCGACGAAAGAATTCCACAAACTGGTTTCGTTTCTGACTTATCGAGAAATTGTTGAACGAAATTAATTTTCTGATGAATATTCTCAAAATGATTCATCGATAAATGTGCTTGCTGTGACAGAACGAGTCTTCCGATTGAAACTAACACTTTAACAAGATTCAATGTTATTTGTAAATATTGACCAAATCTCATCAAAAATTCTTTTAATTTTCTGATTGAATAACCATCAGAAGAAGCGACGATATGCAAGCCTGTTGGATCATTTGAACATTCGCACAGAAAATAAAGTTTAAAATGTAAATTAAATAAATTTTGATGATGATCATCAATCATTTTGAAATCATAATCTTTAGCTGGAAGAAGAAAAAAATAACGAGGAGTTGTAGAGTCTTTTAGTTGATCTATTTGCTTCATTAAGTCTTTCATTCGTTTAACAGCTTCATCGACATTAACATCAATTGGAACAATCGAGGATGATATTGACTCTGGTGGATTAGTAATAATAGCAGGTTTGTCTAGAACAAATACATAGAGATAAAATATTCCTTTCGAGAACTATACAATCGAAAGAAAAGCAAATCTGTGATGTACCTGGATTTTGAATACATTCATTGAGCATTTTAATCAAATCAACACAAGTTGGTCGATCTTCTTGTTTTTGTGCCCAACATTTTTGGATAATGTTGCGAAAATATAATGGAGTGTCATCTGATATATCCAAACGATCTCCATCTAAGACAAATTGTTTAATATGACCAATTTCATGACCATCGTAAGGAATTTCATAATTTGCAAGTTCCCAATAAACAATACTCAAACTATAAATATCACTTTTCGTGCTATGAGGTTTCATACGTAATACTTCAGGCGCAGTCCAAGATAAAGTAATGGCAATAGAAATATTTCCTTTTGTCTGATAGGTTGTGTCACTTCGTGTTTTAGCCATTCCAAAATCACAAATTTTGAGAACGTAATCTGATTGATGTCTGTCTAACAGAAGATTCAACGATTTAATATCACGATGTAAAATTGGAGGTTGAAATTGATGTAAATAATTAATTCCTTTTGCAGTTTGTAAAGCAATGGATAGTCTATTTGACCATGAAAGTTCGAATTTTTGTTTATGTAAAACTTGATGTAATGATCCTAAAGACATAAATTCCATAATTAAAGCATAATGATCTTTCTCAAGACAAGCTCCATAAAAGGAAATTATATTCGGATGACGAATTCGATTTAATAAAGATAATTCTTTGAGAAGATTTTTCTCTGCATCTTTGTTTAAGTGAGTGAGATGTAATTTTTTAACAGCAACAATTAGATCATTGTTTAACCATTTAGCTCGATGGACTACTCCAAAACCTCCACTCCCAATTTCTTCATAAAGTTCCATTTCATTTTTATCTATTTGAATTAAATTGTCTAAGTTGACTAAAAATGAAAATATTTTCTAAATATAAAAATTTGAATATGAATTGTATTACCGTGCAGATTAAGTAACGATGCAGATGGATTTTGTTTTAGAAACTGATTTAACTTGGAAAACCATTGATCTGCTTTATTCGTATGACCCAATTGTAATGCAATTTTGCCAAGATTTTCGTATAAATCGATATGTAAATGATCATTTGATTCGAGTTGTTTCAACATTCGTTCGAGATATTGTTGAGCTAAATCAAATTTTTTCATATCCAACAAAATATTTGCTAAAGTTCGAAGATCAATTTGTTTATTTCCAAGTTTTCTTTTCATATAATCGAGAACATCTTTCAATTGATTATCATCATTCGATGCGACAATCATTTCAATTGTCCAAAACAGTTTGCTGGGATCTTGAGAAATCTTTTTCAAATGAAAAATTGATCCAATTGAAAAGAGAATTTCTTCTTCACCAGGAAAATAACTCAATTGGCTGATATCAGCAAATGGTTTCATTTTGCCAATATTTGGATCGGCTTCAATTTCAAATAAAACTTTTTCCACTTTTTCATCTGGCTTGTCTAATTTTAGAAATCTTATTGCTCGTGATCGATTTGTACTTGTTGAAAAAAATGAATTAATTGAGATGAATTGATTAACAGATTTTTTCAAAGAATCGAATTCATTTTTGGATATTTTTTGACCTCGATAAACTTGAACAATTTCTTTGATTTGATTTGTTTTTAATTGTTGTTGAATATCGAAGATATACGATCGATACAGAAAAATCCAATGAATATCTTTTCTTCTCAAAACAGAATTTAACGTTGGATAAAAGAAACATTCTTTCGTATACCACCATAATGCTTTTGTTGAGACATATTCTTTCTGAAAATCATTGATATTTTTGATTTCTTTGATATTTTTGATTCCTCCAGGAGATTTTTTATAGTGATCTTTTAATTTTTGAAATAATTCATTTTGATCTTCGTCATTTGCTTTTAATTTCAAAAGACATTCGATAAAAACCTGGAAGAAAAGAAATTTAACATTTAATTCATTTGTCGATTGTCCTCCGACGAAAATATCGATCGGCAATGATTCTTTAACTGAATGATTTTGTTTGATTTGTGAAACTAATTCATCGATATCAGTTAACACGCCTTTGATCTTTACAAATCAAAATAAATTCAAATAGAAACAAAATCTATAAAAAGATAAATTTTACTTTCGAATACTTTGAACTCCATTCTTCGTTCCCTTCTTTATTGTAACAATAAACATAAATAGATAGAACTTTATCAACATTATTAATAAAAGGAGTAATTTCTTTTCCCAATCGTCCACTAACAATTAAAACCAATCGATCTTTATCCGATAATTGTTCGATATATTTTAGACATTTGGAAACATCTTGAAATATTTCAAGTTGATTATTAATTGATCGAAGTTTGTCTTCAGTCTGTCTATCGTCATTTGACGTCGAATCAAGCCAAATCAAATAGAACATTTCGGAATATTCATTTTTACTTTCAACAACTGAAAGTGTTGTTGCCGCCATTGAAAAAAAATGTTTTTAATGAAATCTAACAAACGAAAACTCGGCTTTTTCTCTTCTTATCTTTTCTGATCTAACAATGATAACCAAGGATAAGAGAACATGTTTATTTAAAAAACAAAATTCTACTTTGAACTTGTAGTTTAATTGATAACAAAGCACACATTTCTTTTTGCTTCTTCTTCCTAAGATGTGTGTTCAAATTTTGGCTAATTCTTAATTGCGGTTACTTTTTTAAATTAGCTAATTAAAAGTGACCGCATTTGAGAAAAGGGTATAAAAATGAAAATTTTTTCTAATTGAAAAAAATGACCGCAATTGATTATAAATAAATAGATTTTATTCGCAATTCTGAGTGTAAATAACAAGAAAAGAGTAATAGTGCATATATCATGAAATTAGAGAGAAGAATAAGTATTCATTCATTGCTAGGTATGTAATCTTCATCATCTTTGTCTGCCTTATCGTAGATATTGATAGAACGATAAGATATAGGTAAATTTCCACATGAGATGATCGGAAACATCCCTAGCGCAACTAGAAATCAAGAGAGCACACACTGATAATTCCAATAATGTCATACGAGAGGAAAGGAAAGGAAAGAAATAGATATGGGTATATCCACCAGAACTCACCAGGTCCTAACAACGAATTTCTCAAAAATGAATGAAATTTTTACAGATCATAGAGCTCTTAATTCTAAGCATTTTGAAAAAAAAATTCTTTTTTTGACCTCATCTTCACCCCCAAAAATGCAAAACATTTTTTGAGATTTTTGCATTTTTGCGAAAAACTCATTTTTTGACTTCAGAAAACTTGCTCTAGCTCCATGAAAACTGAACCAAAGTATATACAATATATAATCATTTTACTCCTCATGTCATGGTGGATCATAATTAACTAATTAATTAATTAGCTAATTATGTCTTTGGTCAAAATCGCGTTACCAAGGCACCGGACCCCATTTTCAACAAAGTATGGGAAAAGTTGGAAGAACGAAAAATCTTGTCGTGCTAGGTTAGTACCCCTACCTATAGTGTACAACATCCACGAATTAGTTTTTTCCCCGTCCCAAGCTCCAGCTGGAACGACCACCTAAATTAGTGAAAATCACCATTTTTTCACGATTTTTTTTTTTTAAAATTACTTTTTATCATGTTTAAGCATTTCAAATGATTTTAATTTATGACACAATGGTTTTCTCAGGGAAGAGATGGTTGATGGTGATACGAGCTATATGGTCCACCATGATGTAAGTGATATTCAACCGATTTTCTCGTTAAAACATCGTCTTTTCTACGAGGCAAAGAGATTCATTCAGTAGAGTGATTTTTCACTCGACAATTTTCTATTTCAAATAATTAGAATTTATCTGAATTTTGTAAGTAGTTTAGTTTAATTAGCGTATTTCTTGATAAGTTTGTGTGTCTATCTCTATCATTCAAGTGATAAAAACGATGAAAACAAAGATTTAACTAGACAATCAAACCTAATGATCTATATTTTTTTTCAACTATAAAATCGAAATTTTCTTCGGAATAATCTTTCATTCAATGATGTTGTGAGACTTTTAAAAACGAGTAGATGAGACGATTTTCAATCGATGAGTTTTTTTTGTTGTTGATTCTGAAATTCTTCGATATGTAATCAGACCTTGATCATCACAATCAAATTGATGAGAATCGCGTATTTCTTTTATAGCATCTTGAAAAATCTGAATGTATAATGAAGTTAGATTAATGCAAAATTACCTTTAGCAGTAAGTGTGGCCCAGCGGCCCTTTAAGATTCGTTCATAATTTGTTGCGATTTCTTCAGTGGCTAAGTAACGGATTTCGATTGGACGATTAGGTTCTGAGATATAATTAGAAGAAGATTCGGAAGAAGTTTTCTTTGGTGGTCGTCCAATGACCATTCTATCGTTCCTTGCGAGACACCACTCAAAGAATTCTTTTGCATTAGAAAAGGCAGCTGATGGGCCTGATCGGAGCAGATATTGAGTTGCTGTAGATTTGACTACAGCGCCTAGACCATCGCAAGAACCTTTGCCATGTCCTGAAGCGCTGTAAGTCTATGTTGCTCGTAGGTTGAAATCAATATAATGATGAGCTAAGTTACATGTGTTATAGCGATCTAGAAAAATAGATCAGGAATCATATTTTAATGATAAAATAAGCTCACTCTTGAAATGACTAACTGCTCCATCAGTAATATATTTAATGATTGGTATGTTCGGATATTCTTTTTTTATAAATTGGACAATAATCTGTTGTGCGGCATGTACGAACTTATTGTCATGGGTGAGACAGTCCGAAATAATAACCATGTTCCGATGTTCACTAATGAAGGGGAGAGTACATTGTGTGAAGAGACACTCACAGTTCGTCACAATGATATATTTTTATGCAAGTTTCAAGTTTGACATACATGCCGCCGTAAAGATCTTGACATTGCCGAAGGAAATCGTCGTACCGATCTTGGAATCGCTGAAGCAAATCGTTTAAATGAAATCCAACTGAGTGAGGAAAATCGAGAAAAAGATCGTGTGCTTAGTATTGAGCAGCAAGAAGAAGATATTCTTGTTCAATATCAAACATTTCTTTCACGATTAGTTCTTGAACATGGCAATTATTTACAAAAATCAACTGAAGCTCAAGTTGTAGCTCAATTTATGACATTAACTACACTTGAGCAATTAAATATTAGACGCAAACGTATTCTTCTTCGATCACTTCATCATGCTAATTTAATAAATCGTCTGACAACTGGCACCATATTCAATAGAAATAGAAGTATTGTCAATTTGGAACAAGTTGATCTCAGTCACATTCAGTTTGGTTTATCATCAAATCAAACCAATGAACTTCCAATATACCGATATATTGGTTGGCATTCACTTTGGTTACCACGTACTATTCTTGTTCATGCATATTTTCGTTATACATTGTTAGATCATACGACATTCTCAGAATCAATTATGGATTCAGTTGACACGAGTTTTGCCGCACATACGGATCGTCAAAGTCAAACAAGTTTCGTTGGTGTTTCATTGATTAAAGCAAATTTAACTCGGTCGCAAATGGCCAATTTTCAATGTATCGAATGTAGATTTTCACATTCTATTCTAACGGAAGTCAATTTAAGTTATTCAATCATTTCTCATACATTTTATCTCTCAAAGAATCCACTCCTATTCGATCATACATATTTCAAGTATGCAATCATTCATTCAGCTGTTTTTAGAACAATTAATTTTACTCAATCAGATTGGTCAAATGTACAAGCATCTGAAATAGGAATTTATAATTCGATATTTACAAATACAATTATGGAAACGTCTTCATTAAGCAAAAGTACTATTCAAGATTCAATTTTTGAACATATACATTTCTACGAAACAGATTTCAGTTATGCTAGATTCCGCAATGTGACATTTACCAATTCAAACATGTACCGTGTCAACATGAGTTTTGTTTCATGTGAACACTGTTTTTTCATAGATATTAATTTTGAAGACATGTTTTGGGCATATGTTTCATTAAGATATTCGAAATTTCGTGATTGTTTAATTGATATCAATCAGTTATTAGAAAACAGTATTGAAATTATTGAATCGAAACTAATCAATGGGACGAATGAATCACAACTCGGTAGGCCTGATTCTTTTCATCGAATTTTACACTTAATTCGAATTAAAACTCATGAGAGGAGTCCTACTGAGACTCATATGAATGTTTATTTAACAATATTCGGTGAAAAGAATCAAACCAAAGAAACTGAACTCAAAACAAATGATTATCAATTAAACTAGTTCAATAAATTTTATTTAGCATTTTTTCAATTGATTTGAAAGCCAATTGAAACCTTCATAAAGACCATCACTACGCGTAGCACATGTTGCTTGAATATGCCAATTATGACCACGTAATGAGTGAAGACGTAACTTATCAGTTATTGTAGCTACATTCATAGCATCAGGCAAATCCTTCAAAATGAAATCGATTAGAATAAAATGCTATTCATAAATATCAAAATGAACAAACTTGTTTGTTAGCAAAGATTAAAAGAACAACATTGCGTAATTCATCATAAGCTAACAGACGTTGAAGTTCATCACGCGCTTCATCAATATAATCGCGATCATTACTATCGATAACAAAAATTAAACCTTGAGAATTCTGAAAGTAATGCGTCCACAATGATCGAAATTTGTCCGAACCACCAATATCCCAAACAGTTAAATCGAAATTTTTGTATTTGAGTGTTTGAATAGGAAAACCGATTATTGGAATAGCCGTAGTCATTTCGCCTATTTTCAATCTAGATAAAACTGTTGTTTTACCAGCTCCATCAAGACCAACCATTGAAATTTTTATTTCATTTGTTTTGAAAATATTTGCAATAATATTTCCCATTTTATGATCGTTCTTTTTGTCTTAACAGCAAAGAAATTACACGCGTTTATATTCTGTCGAACTCGTGGCATGTTTGGCCACGTCAGCAAATCTGAAGCAATAACAGACGCAAAAGGGAAGAGAAAAAAGAACATCAATCATTTCATCGATAAACAAAATGAATCGCACTCAAAGCACACGCTGTGGACATCTACATATACGTATACCAGAAAACCTCTTTTGATCATGCATTTACTGCTTTAGATTTAAAATACCATTCGCAGTGATTTTGTCGTTGGTAGATTAGTACAACTGTGACAATTGATTTAAGTCGTATATCAATTGTTTGGTGTAAATCAAGAATATTTGCAGTTTAACATCTCTTGCTTGTTCATGTCTAGCAACCATCGATCAATTTTTTATGACATCACGAAGTGTTAATCTTCGTCGTTGTAGTAATACTAAATGGTCTCATCGAACTGTATTTATTGTTCTAATACTTTCTTGTATTCAAGGAATACCTAGTTTTGTAAAAATTTGATTTTTTCCCGGTACTCATGTTTTTTTGACCTTTGACCTCGACCATACGGCTCTGTTTAGCTGAAAATAGTTATCTTCAGGGTCATAGAATGCAATGCAGGAAGTGTATGTTACTCTTGCCTATAGGCGCCCGCAGATCCGCTTACATTCTAGGTTTCTTCAAAACCAATACCAAGACTAGCGAAACCGTATCAAAATCAATACTCAAAACCAATATTCAAAACCAAAATTTCAAAACCATTTTTGGGTTCGGTGCATGCCTAAGTCTGACGGGGAAGAATTTGTTAATTCGTCTCTTGATAAGCATTTAATAATTCATCAAAACAGAAATGAAAATTTCCTGAAATTATATTATAGATAAAATGACACAATACATTATATATTACCGAAAGTGATCAAACTGAATATGCATGTTAAGGCACTGGTCACAACAACATATCTATACGGTACTAATCGTTTTTTATTGCACAACATTGTGAAATTGTGTGTCCTTACATCTCTGTTGTGCAATTCTGAGTGTCAAACAACTAGTTGCTCCCTCTAAAGAAGTATGACAGGATAAGAAGATATAAATACTGCGTGTTTGGTGCTCACAAACATAAGGATGAAATATCTTACTCTTGACAATGGTGGTCGACCGTTTATGGTGTCAGTTCACAACAACAAAGTGGAAGTATTCGCAAGAGAGAAGAATGACAAATGCCCGAGCAAAGAAGAGAAGGAGAACAAAATTGGATGGACAATACTAGTGCTGAGTGTGGAGAATTGCCTTAACATCTTCATTGGGGACGATCTTGCACATGGATACACGGGCAACAGCATATTGCTACAAAAATCGAACACGGAATACATGTACATTTCAGGCAGCATCAAAGAATTCAAGTGGCCTGAGCAAATTGTTGAGTTCCATGCGCCGGTGGGAAACAGCGATGTTCCGTACCCGTTCGCTGTCACTGAGAGTGGCCGTGTCATTCTCTTTGAAGACTTCAGAGATAACATGATGACTATAACAAACAAGATTGAAGACTTACATGAACATTTGCAACAAGACAAAATGTATCCCTATACCTATGAGTGGCAGGCTCCACGCGATGAGCCCCGATGTTCTGAGCACATAAGTTTCACAACTTTGTATGGTAGAGAGATATTACTCTAGTTCTG
>Ga0209935_1002003_pt1 | contig 27393 bp, 37 predicted proteins | sample ThiBio_1000_plan_2_FD_183958 | JGI IMG/M metagenome (GOLD analysis project Ga0209935, IMG submission 183958) | Wastewater bioreactor microbial communities from Cape Town, South Africa - Thiocy_cont_1000_plan (SPAdes) | ecosystem: Engineered > Bioreactor > Thiocyanate-remediating >...
AATCATCTTCAGTTATTACAGTAGAACTTGATGGATTAGTTGACCATGATGAAATATCTTTTAAACGACTAGAAATCAGTTCTTGACGATCAAATAACCATTGTTCAAATTGAGAACTTTTCCAATACGATGCAGCCATTCATTCAACTCGAGATCATTTCCATCATGAGAACAATATAAAGAATCAATTCATTCAATCAACACCATCGAACAATTCTATTGGCTCAGTAATTCACCAAACATAACAAACATAAAAGATGTCACCTGTCAATTAACGCATAAAATTTATTTGAAAATATATTGTCAAAGAAAATTGAAGAAAAAAAACTGAAGGCGAAATGTTTATTTATTTATTTATTTAAATCCTTTGTCGGCAAGTTCTTGACGAACTCGCATCAAATATGTTGGATCAGGATAACCAAAATGTTGTGGTCCGCCTTGAATACTTGTTTTATGATGAATGTCATTCCAAGTAACAACATTGTCTTGACCTGAAGTAACTGATTTACCAACAGTGAAAACATGTTGATCATCAAAAGCTTTTCTCAATAATGTTAAGATTTCTTGTCCTTCTTTCGTATTTGGCAGATAAGCTCTACGTGTTGTTCCACTAAATGGTTTTCCAGGTTTGGGATTCAATGGACCTTGAATTCCATTAGGAAATACATAAACTATTTCAATTGCTGCTTCTCTTTTATCTTTATAATGTTGATGTTCAAAACCCGGTATGATTACTGGAATGTATTTCACTATCATTCTACCGTCGGATGGCTGAGGACCTTTACTTATTCCATAGACATATCCACATGTTGGACAAGTTTGTTTTCCACTCGATTCAAACCAACCATTGATACACATTTCATGAAAACAATGACCACAATGTTCAAGTTTTCGACATGGACCTTCACTTAAATCATCACGACAGATTATACAAGTTTCATCTTCTTCTCCAGCTTTTGTCTCTTCTGTCAACAAAAAAACTCAATTCATTTTTCAACTTTTATGAAAATAATAAAAAACCTGATAGTTTGTCTATTTTGGATTTTGATGATTGAGATCGTGGAGAATGAAATGGCGATGGATTCGCTTCAGCTTGTAGTTGCCAGTGCGAACAATGATAGAAAGCTTTTTTCAATCGAGTTGGAACACTATCCAATCTATCGTTCGATGCTTGTAATTGACGAAATAAACATAAATAACAACCATCTGGGATACATTCACAACAAAATATATGTTTTCTCTCACAATAAGAACTTTTATCTTTAATCTTTGTACAACAAACTAAAAAAACTAAAAACATTGATCGATTATCATTGGAGTTATGTTACCAGAACATGTTTGATTGAATATTAAATATGAACTGATTTGTTTCTCCCAACATATAGGACATTTCGATTTCGTTTTGACATTTTTAATTACACATCGATCACAAATTTGATCTTGACATAAATTGAATTTTTCAATATGATCTGTTTGTCTTCCACACCATTGACATTTGCCTTTGCTAACATACGGATCCGATGATGCTTTCGAACTCATCTTCAATCAAAACTCGGAAGAACAAATCTTCGAATCAAAACAAAAATAAAATCGCTTGAATAGTAGCGAGCAACTCAAATATATACTCATTGGTTCTCTTTTCTGCAACTACAAAAAAAAATAAAGAAGATTTTCGATTTCAAGTGACATCTGTTCGCTTTTGTTTCTAAACTTGTCAAATTTCAATGTAGAAATTACGAATTTGAAATAAAAACATGAGTCGGAAAACGTTTGCCAAGACGATTATCAATGAAATTATGAAGATTAGAATTGAATCGAATTTAATTGGTTAGAAGCAGTCGAATAAGAAATTTTCGCAATGAAAAAGTTGGAGCAAAGCATTCCATCGAACTGCTGATCATCATTGATAAAAATGGAAGAGAAACTCGCTGAATTTCGTAAAAAACAAGCTTCGAAAAAAAGCATTATCAATTGGAATGATCTCTATCAACGATTATCATCAGCAGTCATCTCAACTTTAACACCGAACAACTCGAAAAATGATGAAATCCAACAGAATGATGAAATCGAAGACATAAAAATGGATTGGAAAATAATTGTAATAAAATGTTTGTTATGGTTAACATTATTTGTGATATTTATTCGTCTTGAATTTGGTGCCATTTATTTTATTGTGTCATTGTTGTATTTTATTTGGACGAGTATGAGTTCTCATCATTGTCGTCGAACAAATCAATTGAGTGCTTATTCGGTTTTCAATAAGAATTTCGAGAAAATTCAAGGAACGTTTTCAGCTGAAGATTACGATCGTCAATTGAGACATGGCGGTGGACTGAATCGTTTCTCATCTTAATTCTTTTTTCTTTCACAAAAGATAAATAAATTTGTTAATTTGATTTCAGATGATGTCTTCGATAAAACGTTTATGTAGTCAGAATTGTTCATCATTAACCAAATATCAATGGAATCCAATAGTTCATGATGAATATGTGAATTTACCTCAATTGAAATCGATGATTGTCGGACGAGTGAAAAATCCTCGAGTGACTTCAGATATTCTTTCGTTTCTCAATCAAATTTATCCGTGGCCAAATGATCTCAAACATATTCGACGATTGTATCAATCGAATAATCAAGTTGACATTATTCTTTATCCAAATCAATTTCATCAACAAATTCCAAAAGACAAATTCGAAGAATTCTTCGAAGGAGAAACTCGAATCGTTGATATTCCTCTAACTCCGTGTTTACTCAAATGGCAATATCAGCAATTAATTAAAATCTGTTGGCCAAATTTAGTTTATAAACACAATCCAATCTTAGAAAAAACTTTACTCAAAAAGAATTTAACTGAATTCGATGAAATTATTCTTGATCTATTCAAAGTTTGTTCGACTTGTTCTCTGTTGAGTTTCCTTTTTTTTTAAACTTTTGTTGTTGAAATAGAAAATGGAAGAGGATCATGGTCAAAGTCATTTTTCAATAATAGTTAATAATCAAGGAAACATTCCTTTAGTTGCTTGTAAAGATTATCGTTGTGAACATCCTCTTCAACATTCAGTGATGGTTGCCATTGATTATTTGTCATCGAATTCGATTTATCAACGAGAAAATCTTCTTTTGAAATATATCGAAACAAACAAAACGAAAGAAAGTTATTTGTTAAATGGTTGTTCGATTTATTTGACCGATGAACCGTGTGTAATGTGTGCAATGGCTTTACTTCATTCGAGAATTGAAAATGTTTTTTATTTAAATTCAAATCCAACTTTTGGATCATTGGGATCGATTTATAAATTGCATCTTTTAAAGAAAACTAATCATCGTTTTAATGTTTATCAATTAAAACAAATTGAAAATACTTGAAAACGATCGTTTACTGTGTTTTTTTTGTTTTTGTTTCAGATGTTCAATTATTTTCGATTGTCTTCGTCTCGATCGTTTTCAATTTCATCGAGAAAACAGAATTTCTTTCAAAATCTCTTTAGTCATGTTCAATACGCACAAAAAGCGAAACAAGCAGCGAAACAACGTGGCATCGATTTGAATAATCTCACACCTGAACAACAACAGAAACTGAAACCTATTTTAAGATTAAAGAAAACATTTCGTGTTGTTAATGTTGTGACAAGTCTGATGGCAATTACTGCAGTTACAGTTTGGTATCGACGAAAAACACGAGATTATTCAATGGGCAAACAAATCGACGAAGAATTGAAACCAATTTGGATGAATTTGAAATATTTTAAGAATAAATGTGCATTAATCAAAGGTTATTTGTTACCCGAACAGATTGTTTCCAAATTAAGTCAAATCGATAAATTTCAATTTGAAAATCGAGATGTGATTTGTGCATCGTTTCCCAAATCAGGAACAACTCTCATTCAAGAAATTGTTTTTCTCTTACAAACTGATTTCAATTATGATTTAGCTAAACAATTCGATATTTCCGAACGATTTGCGTTTATTGAATGGCCATCGACCAATTTCAATTCTCTTTCCAAATATCAATTTCATCAACATCGATTTTTTAAAACTCATTTACCACCGATCTTTTTTAATCAATCATTTCAAAATGCTAAAGTAAATTCTTCTTTTTCTTGTTCTTTTAATGAAAACGAAAGTCTCTAATTGCAATCAGATCGTTTATGTTTATCGAAATCCTAAAGATGTAACAGTGTCATTGTTTCATTTTCTTCGTTCGATTAATATCGAATTGACTTATTCGGGTCCATGGAATCAATTCGTTGAATCTTTTCTTATCGATGAAGTTTACTATGGACCTTGGTGGAAACATTTAAATGATTATGAAGCGATGCAACCGAACATCTTCTTTGTTTCTTATGAAGATTTATTAACTGTAATTCAACATTCGGAAAAAAATGAAATTGAATTTCTTTTGTTTTTCTTTGTGGAAAATAGAATTTTCGTGAAACAATTCGTCGTTTAGCAAAATATTTAGGAAAAGACAAAGAATTAAGTGACGAACAATTAGATAAATTAGAGAAATGGTGTTCATTTAATTCAATGAAAGCCAATTCGAAAGCGAATTACGAATGGTTCAAAGATTGGGGTTTTGTTCAAAAATCATTTTCATTTATGAGAAAAGGACAAATCGGAGATTGGCTCAATCATTTCGATGTTCAACAATCGATTAAATACGATGAGATGATCGAAAATAAACTATCAAAAACAATTCCACCACTTAATTTTGGAATTTCAAAAGATGATCAACAGAAAATCTATGATTTCAATTCGATAAAATCTTCGTCGTGAGAAAAGATTTTCATTTGTTCAATTTTTTCAGATGCAAAAAACCGAAATTCATTGGTCGCCAAATGAACGAAATCAATTAGCAGAAATCGGAGCTGAAATTATTATTCATTCATTTGATCGACCTTTAACTGGAGAAAGTGGAAAATGTTTTTCAGCTGGAACAAATAAAAAAACAACGCGTCTCAATTATCCATTGCACGAGAAAAATTATATCAAAGTTTCATTTACAATTCGAAATTCAATCGAATTTCTTTCTTTTTTTTTGTTTTTTGAAAGTGTTGTGCTTGGTGGCCTTCACAAGAATATCCTTATGTATTTGCTATTGGACAACCAAATGGAAAGATTATTTTCGAAAAGTTTTTATTTCATTTTTTGTAAAACGAAGATTGATTTTGTCTTTTTGTTTAGTGTGAAGGATCGTTCGGATCCATTGAGTAAAGAACGAACAGGTTGAATATTTTCAAATAAAATTCAATTGAAAATTAAATCATTTTTCATTTTGTAGCAATTGATTCGAAATCAGGCAGAGCTTGTGTTGCACTTGCATGGAATATTAAAACTCCAAATCTAGTAAAATCAAAATTATTTTCTCGGATTTCATTTGTTTTTTGTTTTTCTTGAAAAGCTTTTATCTGGTTTCGATCGATTTCGATCGGATAATTGTTTAGCAATTTGGGATTTAAATCACGCCGGAATATCTTCATCATCGTCATCATCAATATTTCAATCGACAACAACAACAACAACAGCAACAACAACAACAACGACATCAATTCCAACAAACGATGATTTAAAACAAATTTGGAAACCAATGTTTGAATGTGCACCGGGTGAACAATGTCATTCATTGACTTGGTTTAAGCCAAATGAAAAATTATTTGCTGCAGCGACAACTCAACATAATAATCGAATGATTAAAGTTTATGATCCACGAAGTTTGTCTTTCGTTTTTTTTTATCTTTTTCTCATTTTCAATTTGAATTGTTTAGCTTCTTCATCGGCGGCTCTTTCATTTCTAACCAAAGCTCCATTTAATTTATGTGCAGATACAACGGAAACGTATTTGGCATCGAATGTTGATGTAAGAATCACTGATTGACATTTGCAAATTCTCATTTCGATTGTTGATTTGCTCAATTGAAAATAGAAAACAGTTTATGTTTATGATACTCGATTCCATGAAAAACCGTTGATTGTTCGAGAAGAACATGAACCAATTGTCAAATTATCTTGGAGTAGAAATGGGTTTGTTTATTTATTTATTTGCAAACTATAACACTCGAATTGAATTTTATTTTTGAATAAAGATCATCTCAACTTGGTTATTGTATTCGAGATTCACCCAAATTTCATCTCTTATCGATTTCTTCAGCTCGTATTCAAGATAATGATACGTTTATCCATCGAATTCTTCAATGTAATTCGATTTGTCATTGTATTTCCAATGGAAATCTTTTGTTTGTTTGTTTGTTTGTTAAAGGTCCAATTCAAAAATATCGAATTGGTTTATCATCATTCGATTGGAATTATTTTGATAATGATCGTCTTGTTTTACTTGGTGGCAAAGAATATTTCGATTATGTTATTCCATCGAGATCAACAATTGTAATTTTTTTTGAGTTTTGTTTTTCTAAAAGTGAATTGATTTGATTTGTTTGTGTTGGACAGTGTTATTCTCCTCGTAATGGTTTATTATGGACAAATGGTCATGAAATTTATCCATCGATTGTCAATCAAGATCAAAATCAAATTGCATCGAAAGTTTTATTTAATTATGATTCATCCTATTTTCAAAATGATCGAAGAAATCAAACACCAACTCAAGTTAATCCAAATAATCAAGTTTGAACTTTTGCTTTCCATTGAAATCGATTCGTTTTGTTTGTTTGTTAAAGTTAATGGAAATGGATGTGAAATCAATGTCAAAAGAAAATCAACCGACCATTGAACAAATTCAACGATGGATTAAAAGTTTGTTTTCAATTGTTTCCTTTTCGAAATTCGATTTTGATTTCTTAAAGATACGAATATCAATCGAGATCCGTATCCATTCGTTGGAGTTATCGAAGCTTTAAGAGGTTACGATCTTTTCTTTTCGTTTTGTTCAAAAAACGAAATGAATTTGATGTTGATTTAGATGCTCAACCGTCATCAACAACTACAATTACTCATCAAACGTGGTCAACAATGATCAATTCATCGTATACGAAAACTGTTTATGAATCAACGGAAAGGTTTCATCTTCAATTTCGAGAGAATTACAAAAGTAAAAACGATTTGATTATTGAATATTTTAGACAAATAGTCAATCAATTGTGTGGTTGGTCAACTGTGGATTCGAAATCATCGGGATATGATCGAATGAATTCATTGTTGGAACAAGAACAATATGAGAAATTAGCAGCTATTTACATCTTTCAAATGAATGTTACCAAAGCTTTAGAAATTTTGAATGATGGTCTTCAACGAGGTGGAAAAGAAGAATATGCAACACTCATCTTAGCTTTAGTTGGTTCAATTCGTGCAACATCAGCAAATACTGACGATAAAACATCGCTCAATGATTTCTCTTCAATCACCAAATTATTTCATCGACCTTATATCAAAGCGATGTTTGCGTTTATCTTTCAACAAGATTCCAATGATCTTCTCTATGAATGTGTTTTGGTAAGTCAAAACAGAAAACAACAACAACAACAACATTGTCTTTGTGTTTTTTTAGGATGAACAATTAGATTTAAATGATAAAGTTGCATTTGCATCGAGATATTTGAATGATCAAAGACTTTATGAGAAATTAGATCGATTAGCAGATGAAAGTCGAGACAAAGGCGATCTTCAAGGAATTCTTTTAACTGGTTTAAGACAAAATGGTTGTGAATTAATTCAAAAATATCTCGATCAAACAAATGACATTCGAACAGCAGCATTACTCGCTATTTACGTTTCCGAAGATATTATTCAAGAATGTCCTTATGTTCAAGAATGGATTCACGGGTTTGTTTACTCTCGATCTTTTGTTTTTTTCGAAATGGAAATATTTTATTTTAGATATCGATTCCTATTGGATGAACTTCAATTGTGGAATGAACGTGCTGAATTCGATATCTATCGATCACATGTCAATGGTGTCAATTCTCATCGTCGACAAATATTCGATCGAACAGTCAATGGAACGCCGAATGTCTCGTGTATGTTTTGTCAAACGCCATTAGAATTAAATTCAAATTCATTTGCTCAAACTCCAACAAATCTAAATTCATCATCATCTATTCAAACAACTCCAATGAGACCAAATCTACGACAATCTCAACAGATTACATCGAGATCATCGGCATCATCGTCGTCCAATTATCATTCTCAAACACCTTTCTCTGATATGGTCTCGATCTTCTTCTTCTTCTTCTTCTTTTTCTAATGATGATGATTTTGTTTTAGTTGATGGTTTGTGCGAAATGTCGTCAAATTTTGCCACGTTGTTCGATTTGTATGATGAGTTTGACAACATATATCGAAGATGCATCGTATGCCTACGAACCAATTCCAGATAAACACACTCTCATGTCAAGTCAATGGTTTACTTGGTGTCGTTTATGTCGACATGGTGGACATGCTGAACATGTTTCAAATTGGTTTGCAATGAATCAACAATGTCCTGTTGCCAAATGTTTATGTCGATGTACTCTTATTGATGGAATACTTTCATAATTCTTCTTTTTCTTCTTCTTCTTCTTCTTCTTCGTTCGGATTAATAAAAAAAAAGAATTGATTTGTTTGTTAATTTTTATTTTTAATGAAATGACAAGTTTAGTTTTTGGCATCGTTGTATAACAAAACACTGCGTAATCTTCGTTGAGCACGAATTTGTTCGAATGTTGATGAACTCGAATTTTTCATTGCAGTCGAATCACGAACGGATAAATTTAACATTTGTTTCAATTTTGTTCGATCTTTTCTTTTGAAAATATTCTTCGGAATTATCGACAGAAAAACACCAACAAACGAACAAATTATTGAACAAATAACTAACGACGAATATTCGATTTTTAACACATAACGATCGATTACTAAACTCAAATCATTCGAAAATCACAATTACAATTCAATTCAATTAACTACTTACGAGAAACAGTTGGAATTACAATTAGAATTGATAAAATTTCAGATAATTTCGTGTATTTTAATGGAATTGAAACCTTCAAAACAATAAACACTAAAATTCAATAACAACAAAAACAAATTTTGTCGTTTTTTTTTCTTAAATCAAATGATGAAAATTGCATTTACTTAATGAAGAAAGTAAACAAATGAAAATAAATATCAATCGAGAATGAAAATATTGAATAAATTCAATTTTGGTAACATGAAATAACAAAACAAATGGCCAAAGTAAACACGAACCACATAAACAAATATTTATCATAACAATACGCATTTTCGAACTGGTTAAATCTTTTACAAAACTTTCAATTAAAATCTAAAAAAACAAACATTTTTCTTCTTTTTTTCTTTGTTTACAACAGAAAAACAGCTGAAGATTTACATCAAAAATCGTTTTGATTGAAACTGAAATCGTGATCAAAATTGAACCAACGAAAAATCGATTCCAACTAAATCCATTGTTATGCAATAAGAAAAGTAACGACGAAAGAGAAAGAATATGTCCAATGATCTAACATTCAAAACTAAAATGAGAAACAAAACACTTTTCTCTTCTTCTTCATCAGCAAACTTTATTTCCAATAAATAATTCATGAAGAAATATCCAACCAAGAAGTTCCCGCAAGGTTATGGTTATCGAGTACAAGATTAGAATTTGAGTGCAAATTAGAATTGACATCGAACGTAACATTAAATAACAGAATAAATACCAAAATAAACATAACAAACAAGTTTTTAGTAAATAATCAGCTAACGTATTCGTCGAAGAGAATTTTCCATCGTCAAATATTCGAGCAAATTCTCTTGAAACAAAAAAAAATGAATTATTCAATAATAAATAATCAAAATTGATGAATTTACCTGAGAAAAGCGGTTTTCGTTTGATTATCTTGAGATTTTCTTTTGTATAAAAGTAAATGCAAACATAAACAAACGAAGAATAAAAGAAGATTAAAAATCCAAATCGAAGCGAAAAATGATTCGAATGGATTTTGTTGAGATTTCGTTTGATTAGAAACGAAAGTTAAATTGACATCGAATTCCAATGAATCATGTTGAACAATTAATCGAGCGAATTCAACAGTTAGAATTAAAAGAAAAGCGAATACAAAAGTTAAACAAACAATTAGAAAACCAAATCGAAATTGATTTCTTGATTTCAGTTTAGTGGAATTTGTTTGCAAATGAAATTGATTCGACATCGGACCCGATCGAAGTAAACCATTGACCGATGGATTCTGTTGAACTGACGAAGATGAATCGAATTTCATTTCTCAGTGAAGAACAACAACAACAAAAAAAAAACGTTCTATCTGCAAATTTGTCTCGTTGGTTCACTTTTCTTCTCTCGTCTATAGAAAAGTCTAATTAGTGCTAATGGACTTATTCTGAAAAGAGAGAAGAGAGAAGAAAAAAAAGAAAGAAAGAAAGTAAATGACATATTCCTTCCTTTTCCTTCTTTTTCCATAAAAAAAACAACAATTGTTTTTTGTTTCTCGAGGTAACATATGCATTCCTGAGAACAAATGCTTTTTGACAAATAGTTTTTTTTCTTCTTCTTCGTTTGACGTCTTACAAAAGATCGATTCGATTCTCTGATGGTTTTTTAATATTTTCTACGTCAATGTTGAAGTTCAGTTGTTTAGAAATAAAATGTCGTTTTTAGATTGATCTGCAAATCGTCTTCGTTTAACAATTTTTTTTCTTTTCGCTTTGTTAAACTTGTCAAAAAGAAGAAGAAAAAAAAACGTCAAACTAGTTTTATGCTAAATTTATCAAAGATAATTAGTCTTTCTTTTTCTTTCATCTTGTTTCTTAAGATTAGAAAAAGAAAAAGAAGAAAAACGATCTTTGAGTCTTAATTCTGATGAAATCTAAATGATTTATTTGAGTGAAGATCTTCGAATTGGTCACGTCGACCGAAACATGAAACGTTTGTGCTATCTTGTTCCTTGATTTTCGGTTAATTTGATTGCATCATATGCTAATAGACAATTCATTTGTATATTTTTTTGAAATCTAACGACGACACATCTTCACCAATACGAATTCAACCGACGACGACGACGATCAACATGAATTTACTTGTTCAGTTGTCAATGTTCATTTGTCTCGCCGATTGTTCATCGATTCTATTCAAACAAATGAGACAACAGAAAACAATTCTATTTCAATCCAAATTTAGTTCTCCGACCAACATCATTTTCAATTCGAATTCAACATTTCAATTGACTTGTTCATTTCTATCCAATTTTCCAATTGTCAATCTTTTTTGGCTTCACAATGGAACTTTAATTCGATCATTTATTTCCAAAGTAAACTCAATTCTCTTTCTCTTTGTTCATTTTTCTTGAAAACAAATTCAAATAGAATTTAACCAAAGACGAAGACGAAGATTCTTATTTAGCAGTGTCAATTGTTTCAACATTAACGATCGATGAAATTCATTTTGATGCGAATGGATTCTTTCAATGTGTTGCTATTCATCAAGAAATCTATGCCAAACAAACATTTTATATTGAAATCAATTCGACAACGAATTCTTCTCCGATTAATTACGAAAAAGATACATCGATCATAAGTAATTATTCGAATGGATTTTGTTTGAAGTTATTTTCGGAATAAAATTTAGTTCATACAAGTCAAGCTTTGTTTGAACCTCGTCGATCACTTTCAATTCTCTGTCGAATAGCGTCGAATGATAAAGATCAATGTCGAATTCGTTGGTTGAATTTCGATGATGAATTTATTGAACTTCCTCATCAACAAACAGATTTAATTCTTTCCAATGGTACTTTCGATGATCAGATGGGTTTATATACTTGTCAAATCTGTTGTTCAAATCAATGTCAACATTTATCATCTTTTATTTATCCAGTAAATATTTCAATTTAATCGAAAGATAATTTTCATTTTCTTGTGTGTAGGCAGCTCAACAAGACAACTAATGCTCTTCAACGAAACATAACACTTCGATTGTAAATATTTTCATGTAAACTCATGTCTTTTCTTCTTTGTTCATTTCTCAATAAAACAAAACACAGAACAGCATAAGTTTTAGGATAGGTTTATTTGTTGATGCTTGTTTCTCAGTGAATATGCTTGGTTTTGTGTTGATGTGGGAAAACAAAAAAAAAAGTAAAACTAAACAACTGTTGTACTGAAAGACAAAAGACATCGGAAAAAAAACACATGACAAACAAAAATAGTGCGAAAAGAAAAACGTAATCGAACAATAATAATCACTGAATAGTCTCTATTCACGAAAGTTTGTGATATTTAGTGAAAGCAATATAACCAAGAACTGCAAGAGCACCAGCACCTAAAGCAACGTATGGCAGCCAATTCGTATCACTCGAATGAACATTCTACAAAAACCAATAAAATCAACAAATTCAATAGAAAATCGAATTCGAACTTGTTTCGTTTTTTTCGATTTGGTTTGTTGTTGTTGTTGTTGTTGATTGTTTGCTGTTGTAGGTCGGAACATTCTTTGGTAGATTTCTTTTTCACTTTTTTGATAATTCGCCAATTTCGTTTCTGAAATTTGAATCATTTGATTGGCTTTGTCTGAATCGACATTTGGATTCGCTCTTTGAATTTGTAAAAATAATTTCAATGGTTGAATCGCTTCTTGATATTTGCCCAATTCAAACAAAGCTTTGCCTTGTCGAAATAGAGCTTTGACATTTTTCGGATCAAATTTGAGAACATTGGCAGCCGTATTGAAACAATCTTCGTATTTCTGTACTAATAAATACGTTTGAGCAAGATTATTTTGAACTTGAATATATTTTTCAACGAGAAGATTGATTTGATTTTGATCAATCGACGAGTCAATCGGATTCAATTCGAGATCTAAATATCTCGATGCACCTTGATAACATTCAAGTGAATTTTTATAATCTTGTCGTCGATAATAGAAATTGCCATTTAATCGTTTTTTATCACTCCAAAAGATTCGTTCTTCAACAGACAAAAGTTGAATATCAATTGGTTGAGTCCAATCATGTAATTCGATTTCAATTAACATTTTATAGGGATTCAGTGTAGTGACAGGTGGAATTTGTTTTTCTTCACAACCTTGTTCACCATAACAATGTCTCACATCGGATTCAACTAAAGCTTTTTCACCACGATCCATTGAAAGAAGAGCAACATCAATGGCTCCAATTAGATCTCTTTCGCCAATAAAATATTTTTCATTTGAAATTTGTTCAATGAAACGAGTATTCGATGTTAAACTATCGATCAATGATAAACTATAAGAGATTGTCACGATCGTACTACGACTTGGACGAGTATTGGTTTCACCTTTAACTAATGTCTAAATTATTCAATCGTTTTCTCTTTTTCTATTTGGAAAGATATTTTGTTATTACTTGTTTTAAAAGACTTTTATTTTTAAGAATATCAAGAGGAGGTTCGAGTTCAGCTTGTTGATCAGTCGTTGTTGTTGTTTCTGTCGGAGGATTCAATGGAGGAAAATCTTGATCGTTGATAATTTGATGAATAGGAAGTTCAGTTTTCGGTAGAGGAGGAAAATCTTCTTCAGTAAAATCTTTTGGATCGACTTCAGTTGAATCTGTTGGATTTTCATTGGAAGGATTTGTTTCAGTTGGAATATTATTTTGTTCTGTTGTTTGATTAATAACATCCGGTAGAAATGATGATAATGTTGGATGTTCTAATGGATTCTTTTCGGTGAGAAGATTTTCATTTGTTGAACTATTATTTGTTTCATTGATTGTAGTTTCAATTGGAGAAAGCTCTTCTTCTTTTACTTCTTCTTGTTCTTGATGAGTTCCAAAAGGATCTTCTAATTTAGTTAAAGGACGATTATTGTTATTCTCATTGAATTGAGTTGGACTACTGCGTGGTGAATGTCGAATTTCTTTTTGAACATTTGGTAATTCAGCTGGTGGAATTTCATCATTATCAATTTCACGTTGTGGTTTCAATTCTTGTTCTTCTTCATCTTCATCTTCGGAACTTGATTTGTGTTGACTATTAACTTCATTTTTTTCTTCTTCTTCTTCTTCTTCCTCATTTGAAGAATTTGATTTGTCTTGACCATTAACTTCATTTTGTCGTGTTTCCTCTTGATTTGATTCGTCGTCTTCTACTTCGTCGTCGTTGGAAGAACTCGAATTCTCTTGACCATTAAGTCCATTTTGTTGTGTTTCGTCTTGTCCGTTGGTTTGTTGTTTGAGAAGATGAGGTTCGTTTTGATGATGATCATCATCATCGGAATTCGGTGAATCTGATTGACTTTGATCCTGTTGAATATATTCAAACGAATTCGATTGATCAGGAGAATTTTCAAGAGACACGTCGCTATTCGTTTCGTCTGCCATTAGAAGATTTGGAAAATGAAAATGAAATAAATAAATCTAAAATATGAATGAGACTATGTAGAGAACAAATCGTTGACTTAGGAAAGAGTTTTGTGATGTTTTGGAGTTGAATGTTGATTTGTTGCTTTTCTTTTGTGAGTCGAATGAGAATTATCTGACGAAATTGGAATTATTTTGCAATTTAATTGTGAAAATGTTTGTTCTTGAAAAGGAGGATCATTCGTTGTTGAAATCGACAAAGAAAGAATTTGTTTGAAAGCTAATTGAACTTGTTCGTAACTGTGAAATAGAAAGAAAATCAAATTCAGAGAGAAAAAACAAAAAAAAGAGAAAAAGAGAAAACCGTTGATGAAATGAATTCGTCTGTTGATTAAACATGGTCAGTTTTTGATTGAGATGATTGAAATCTTTTTGTGTGACATCGATTTGTTGTTGAATTTGTTTGGATTGTCGAATTCGTTGATTGTAAATCTGTTGAAGTTGTTTGAATTGATTTTCCAATTGACAATTTTCTTGTTCAACCGAAAAACAAATCGATTTCAATGATCGTTCGCTTTCTTCGTAAGTTCTCAGAGCTTGTTCGAGAATATTTTCATTGTCAATCTTTTCGAATTACAAAGCAAAAATTTGTCGTATTTTGTCAAAGTCGAATTTGAAAATCTGTTTACTATCGATTGTTGTGATGATGAATCCATTGTTTTTTTTTTCGATCGAAATCTTTTTCGAATTCAACTTTCAGTCGTCGTTTTTCTTTTCTCATTCTGATGCAATTAAATATTTTATGGATTTTTCGACGAATTTTTCTCAAATAATTTCGAATGATTTTTAAAAGTAAAAAAAAGTAAAATTGATTTTAAAAATGAAATGAAAACGAATAAAAATAATGTAATTCGATTGAACTCCATCTACAGACGAAATCGATTTGGAAAAGTCAAAACCAATAGTAAAACTTGTTTTCATCGTAAAAGTTGGCAACGTTGATTGGTACATATATAAAAGAACGATACGTTCTGTTTCTCTTCGTCTGTCTGCTTGTCGTTTCAAAATATTTCGACAAAATCAATGAATAGAAATCTCATTTTTTAGATCAAATCTCTTCATCTCCTTATCAAACCATGGGTCTCACTTTAACAACCAAAACTGGATCAAGATTCTTTTCGGTAAATCAAATTTTCATTTTGTCTCTTTTCTCAAAATTGAAAATGTTTTTTGTTTGATTGTGAATAGAAATCAGTTGTTCTCAATTCATCGATACGAAGAGAACGATTGTCATTTCATGCAGCTGTATTCATGTCATTGATAGGCGTTGGTCTCTCAGTATTCAGTACCAATCAAATGCTCTTGGCATCATCCTCGTCAAGATCGATTTTAAACAAATCAAAATAAAATCAGATCTTGCTTCACTTCTTTTTTTCACTTGTTTTGCAACGATTTGTTTGTATCTCTCTATGTATTTTTCAACCTGTAGACTCAATGAGAGATTCACTCTTAGTAAATACAAATAAATCAGAATAGTACCATTCATTCATTCAACTAGGTCGTCATGACCTCTTCTAGTACATTCATACTTTTTCATCAAAGAAATAAATGAAATTCAAAGTCCAAAGTTCAAAGTTCAAAGGGGAAATAAATATAGGCACATCGTGTGATCGATTCAATTCCATTTTGTTAAATTTCAAAGTAAACAATGTACCTGCTATTCGAGAAATAAACTACTCCTCTTGTTTTTCTTCTTCTTTTGCTGCTCGTCGTTCGATAAGACGAAAGAAAAAACATCTCGTTCGTACATACGTACTTGTTTTTTTTTTCTTTTTCTCTTCTATTCTCGTGCTTTCTAGGTACATTAATTATCTCTTCTTTTTATTTTCTATTGAAAAATGAAATTTATACTTGAGCAGCACAAACATGTTTATGAAATTGTCGAATTTGATAGATAAAAGTATCGGTTTGATACATATCACTGATATCTGTATAATGAAAACTAATTGTTGTTTCACTGATTCCATCGTAATTCTAAAGAGAAGAGACAAAGGTTGAAATGACATCGAAGATATGCGTGAATGATTTACGTGTAAATTATGATGAAACGGTCGAAAATGAATCCATTCTCGTTTGAATTTATTTTGAGGTCCACCAAAATGAAGACGAAAAGCTAACGGATGAAAACGTTCTCTTCCGAGAGAATCGACTGAATCTCCAACGATCATTAAATCTTTGCTTTTTTCTTTAGGTTCAATTTGAAGAATCTTTTGTAAACAAGTTCCAACCATAAGATCTTCCATTGATGAATTACATTTTCGATATTGTTCATCTCTATGCATATATTTGCTAAACAATTCAACGGCTTGTTTCGTTATCACGTAACCAGCACCACCACTCACATAATAATCTTCACGAAATCGATATCCATATAATAATGACATCGGATATTCACTAATCGAAACATTGATTTGGCTTTTTCTTCGAGAGAGAGAGAGAGAAAGTCAATCATCTTACTTCAGTTTGGAAATGAGAAATCTGAGAAGATTTTCGACGATAATAAAAGTATCGTCATCTGCTTTCAAATACCAATCATAATCAGAGTGAAATCTATTGAAATGTAAAAGTGTTTGACGAACTTTCTCAGGTAAATTCGAATAATTTTCATGAGGTAAATTCGGAACATTTTCAATGGGCAAATGCGGGAAATTCTTTTGAATGTTCGTCGAATTAAAACGACCGATGAAAAGAAATTTGCCACATCGTTGTCCCCAAGTTTCATAAACAACACGAGCTCGATTATCAAGATGAATTTCACTTGTTAACACAAAACATAACAAACGAGATCGATATTTATCAACTAGAAAACATTTTCATTTTTCTTTGTTTTTGTTTTCCAATTCGATTAGTCAACTTACTCCAACATTCAGCGGATTTTCGACTTTGAATAAAGATAAAAATCAATAGAATTAGTCCAATTAAACTTAATTTGCGTTTATTTTCTGAGAATTTGAAATAAAAACGAAATCTATTTGAATTGAACAACATTCAATGTCGACAACACACTAAAACAAACAAACAAATTAAACGAGAAAGAAAAAACATTACGAACAAGTTATGCTTCACTAAATTCATTGACGAATTTCGCAATCGATCGATGGCGACAAGCGACATCTTTTATTCGAATACAGAAAAACAATCGAAATCTTGGGAAATCAAGTGAAAAACAGATTTTTCGATTGAAGAATATTGAGAAAATCGAAAACAAAGAAAACGAAGAAAATGATTTGTAAATTGTTTCGACGGTTGGAAAATACTCAACGAATATTTGTTTTGTCTTTGTTTAATTTGCATTTATGTTTGGTAAGATTCGATTTACTTTCTAAATCTCAACACGTAGTCAAACTCATTGAAATTCGACGAACAGTCGAATTCATTTCTTTGTACAGTTCGATTTAACAATGTAACATCTTTACATATTTCCCAACGCTTTTGCAATTGTTTTTGTTTTTGTTGTAGGAAACGACATCATGAAGATAAAAATCCTTATAATTCTGCAGATAGTCATGAAATTGATTCGATCAATCATTCATTACCAAAACGATTCGCAACAAGAAATAATTCTCAATCAAAGTAAAAACACTTTGCTTTGATTTCAACGAATTCGAAATCTTTGTTTTCTATTTGATTTAAAGAAATGAAATTGTAAATGTAAATTATTCTCCTCCGAATTCAATTGGATCTGATTCGTCATCTTCTTCGTCAACGACAAGTAGTTGTTCAGTGAATCTGTCTCATCAGTTGTGTACATGTCCAAACTCCGATTGTGTTGTTCATTTATCGACGAATCGAGATCGTCTTCCAATTGAATTGAGTCAACAAACCAATCCAATCTATGCCAATACCAATCTTTTACTTCATTATGCACATCTCGAACGTTGCAGAAGATATGGAACCGATTTTCATTTGAATACATCTTCGACTTAATTTTCTTTTTTCTTTTTTATTTTCCAACAAATGTTTGTTCTTCGTATAAACTCGATCTAGACAAAGTTCTTTTTTCTTTTTCTTTTTTTTTTGGTTTCTTTATTTTGTAATCGAATAACTTCAGATAACAAAAAAAAATGACGAATACTGATCAACGACGAACAGATACAATTTGTTTATTCGATGTCGATGGAACAATAACCATGCCACGACAATTGATCACTGAAGATATGGATCAATTCCTTCAGAAACTCAAACAAAAATGTTTAATTGGTCTTGTTGGTGGTTCGAATATTGTCAAAATCGCTGAACAAATCGGAGGAATGAATGCTATTCAAAAATATGATTATGTTTTTGCTGAAAATGGTTTAGTTGCTTATAAACAAGGTCAATTAGTTTTCGAAGAAAGTATTCAAAAACATGTTGGCGAAGACAATTTACAGAGTTTTATCAATTTTTGTTTGAATTATCTTTCACAAATCATTTTACCGGTTAAACGAGGAACTTTTATTGAATTTCGAAATGGTTTAATTAATATTTCGCCTATTGGACGAAATTGTTCAACCGAAGAACGAAATGAATTCGAAAAATACGATGTCAAACATGAAATTCGAAGTACAATGATTCAACAGCTGAAAGATAAATTTGCTCATCTCAATTTAACTTATGCAATTGGTGGACAAATTAGTTTCGATGTTTTCCCACAAGGTTGGGATAAAACTTATTCGTTGAAACATCTTGAAAAAGATTCAATTAGCAATGTTTATTTCTTTGGTGATAAAACATTTGAGGTAAGTCGAGTTTTGTGTTTTTGTTTGAGTTGAGTTGTTTTGTGTTCAGGGTGGAAATGATTTTGAGATCTTCAGTGACAGTCGAACCAAAGGTTATTCGGTTAAGAATCCATTGGAGACACGTGATTATCTAGCTCAATTATTTCAAATCTAAATTAGTTCGCTTTCAAAAGACAAGTGATTCCATTTTTGGGTGATTTGGCAAATCTTCTATTTATTTATTTATTTATTTCATTATTTTTAACAATAAAAACAATCAAAACGAAAGTCGAAATTAAGTTTTACGTTTTTGTTTGGATCGAATTTTGTTAAGTTTGAGTGGACAAGTGTTTCTTCCTCGATGTGAATATTTCTTTTTGAATTCTTGTTGTAGAGTGACGAATTGTTGTTGATAGATCGACGAATTCCGAAGGATAAAATCGAGATAGGATTGAGGAATGTAGAATTGATATCGTTGAGTTGTTCGTTTGATTTGTCGATATTGAAAATGAACAATATCGGGTAAATCGGTTTGAATGGCTTTGCCAGTAAGAGAATCTTTTTGTAGATCTTGAGGAATATAACTAAACACGTGAATTGTCAATGGATCATCGACACGAACTGTTCGTTCGATGAGATTTAAAAATGAATAAAGATAAGAAAAACAATATTTCAAACGAAGATTGTAACTCGATAGAAATTTGCCGATGAGTTGTTTCTTGGAAAGATAATCGATTTGTTCGATTGAACCCGATTGATTGGCTTTGTAACCGATCATCAATGTTTCAACATCTCCCAACCACATTTGAGCCCACCAAGAAAGTGTTTGTAATTTATTTTGATCGCGATAGAAGATTTTCTTATTTGTACATTTCATTTCGACGAAACCATTTCGCATTCCACTTTCATTTTCTTTGTTTTCATTCGTCGTTGTTGTTTCTTCTTCCAAACCGTCCGTCGTTCTAAATAGAAATTGTTAAAATGAATGTTTTGTTGTGATCTTACTGAGTTTGTTCGGTCGTTGTTGATGGTGAAGTCGGTTGTTGAGAAATAAATTCTCCATCGATTTCATTAGAATAGAGAATATTGAATTTTCCGAATTGCCAATATCTGATAGTGTGAAATGATTGTTGTGGTTTGTCTAATGTCGGTGGAGTTCGATGTCTGGTTGTGTTGGGTTGATCAGTTGTAAATAATTGTTCAAATCGAAATCCACTGTATTCATCTTGAGTGAATTCTTCGGGTTTATTTTGTTTTTGATTAGCTAAAGCTAAATAGAATTGTGAATTGATTCTTGTGACGAGTAATTTCCATGGTTGACTGTCACAATATAAATTCGTGAGAAGAGTTCGAAGAACAATTCGTCGACAGAGAAAATTTGGTGTTTGTAAGAGTTGAGGATTGGAATTGGAGAAGAGACTTTGTTTATTTGAATACCATTCGAGTAAATGACGAAGATCAGTCGAATCATAGGGACGAAAATAGTTCTCGTAGTTTAATTTGACTTTATCAATAAACAATTGATAACCTTCGTAAACATCATACGAAGATAAATCTTTTGATTTAGGTAAATGAACAAAACGTTTCATTGATTTATTGAGATAATAAATTGGATTGAGTAGAGAACTATCGTAAGATATACAACCAACTTGTCGATGTTTATTCAACAGATTGAAATCGAAATCGATTGCATAATCATTTCGATCTAAATAAGGTTGATCGTCGTTTCGTTTCAAAGTTGTTGTTGTTGTTAACAAATCAAATGAACGAAGAAATTCTTCGTTGAGAATTAAATTCGAAAAGAAAAATTGTTGAAATTGTTGTTGTTGAAGAATGAGATCGTGTTCAATTGGCTCGTTTTCTTGTTGTTGATCGAGAAGAAAACTTTTAAAAACCAATTGAAAACCTTTGTCAACATCGAATTGTTGATTTTCATTCGATTGCATTGACAAATGTTTACAACGATATCGACGAAATGATCGAGCTGTTATATCCTTATCTGAACAAAGCATTTTCTCCAAGTCAATCGCTTGACCTGAACCGATCGAATAGATTTGTTCGATTGTTTCGTTTGGACAAAGATTTAACAGCAGATTCGGCAGGTTTTCTAATGACCATTTGATTAATTTCAATCGATCGGTTAAATCAAAATTCACTGGTCGTTCTTTCGAATCGATTAAACTGAACAATTGACGAGAAAAACTTCGACTTAATAGACTTAACTTTTGTTGAAATTGAAAATCATCGAGAGAAAATGTTTGTTTGCCATTGTTGGGATCGTCGATTGACAAATTCAAACGAATTTCTTCTTCAGCAATTGTATAAATCATTTGTTTATTTTCTTCGATTAGATTAATTAAATATGAAGAAATGAAATTTTCAGTGAACAAATCAATTGATGATGGTCGATGAAAACAATTGGCTAAATCCAATTCAAATTTATTTAAAGTTAAAGGTGAAAACATTGGAGTTGATTGTTGTTGTTGTTGAGTTAGACTAAATTTAAGATTGAATTGTCCATTAATCCAAAGATTCGTTGTGATCGTTTGAGGAAGACTCAAAATTAAATTGATTGTTGGTTGACAACTATCGAGAACAATCGATTGAAGATTATTTTCATCGTTGACAAATAGATTTCGTTGATTTTCTTCTTCAATTGAAAAGATTCGTTCGTTGAGAAATTGTTGATCACCAATAAATTGAACAAGTTCATTCGAATTGGTTTCATCACAATCAAATTTCGATATTTGTTCGGATGAATCATTGACATTCAATTGAAATTCATCTCGAGTCTCTCCGATTGACCAACGTTGACTTTTCAAATTCTTTTCCGAGATAAACAATTGAATTTGTTTGTGTTCAAATTGAAAATCATATTGAGTTCGACGAGATTCATCCGAATTGGCAAAGATATTCACTTGATCTCGACCGTCGACTTCTAAATCGAGAAGATTCTCTTGATTTGTTGGATCGATCAACGACAGATTTTGTTGCGAATTGTCTTCGAATTGAAATTGATTTTGTAAATCAATTGACTCGTCATCATTCAAATCGGAATTCCATTTATAAACACTTTTCAAATCTTGATCGATCAATGCTTGAGCTTCGACATCATCGAAATCAACAAAATTCTTTGACAAATCTTTTCGACGAAATCGAGGAACAACTTTTCTTATTCGTTTTTCACTTTTTATTGAAGTCATTCTCGACTAACAAAATATAAATCCATTGAAAATAAATATACTTCGTATTCATTCGATTGTGAAATTACATTTCATCACACGTTGAAATCAACCGATGACTCATTCGAGTTTCTTTTTCAGATAAACAAAACAGAATGTCACTTGCTGACGAACTCTTAGCTGATCTCGAAGAAATCGATCAAAATCATAATGAAACAAATGAAGAAAATCAATCGATTGACGATAATTCCAAAATGGAAATCGATCCAATTCAAAATAAAGAAAGTTCAAATCTAAATGATAAAAGTGTTCATTCGGTTGCCAAATTAAAAGATTCGAATTTACTCATTCAAACAATGAAAAAAATCGATTTCTATACGAAACATCAACGAAAATCAACGAACGAGATTCAAGGACCACTTGAACACGATCCCGAATATCTTCTTATCGTTGATGCAAATAATTTACTTGTTGAAATCGATAATGAAATCGATATTATTCATAATTATGTTAAAACTATTTATCATAAACGATTTCCTGAATTAGAACAACTTGTTCAATTGCCTTTAGATTATCTCAAAACTGTCAAAGTCAGTTTATCTATTCACTTAATTCTTTTATCTATGTTAGCTTTTGTAGGAATTAGGAAATCAAGTTGATCAAGCTAAAATGAATGAAAATCTATCGAAATTCTTAACTCAAGCAACGATTATGATCGTTAGTGTCTCTGCATCAACAACTCAAGGACAAAATCTAACCGATGAAGAATTACAACGTGTTATTGAAGCGTGTCTCATCGTAACATTCACTCTTTCGTTGTTTCATTGATTTTATTGGTGTTTTAGGCATTCAATTTAAGTGAAAATAAACAAACGATTCTGTCTTATGTCGAATCACGAATGACATTCATTGCACCGAATCTCTCAATCATTGTTGGTGCATCAACTTCTGCCAAATTAATGGGCATGGCTGGTGGATTAACTAATCTAACGAAAATGCCATCGTGTAATATTTTATTATTGGGAGCTCATAAGAAAGTTCTCGGTGGTTTTTCGTCAACAACTGCACGACCACATGCTGGAGCTATTTTCTTCTCGAAAATTGTTCAAGATTGTCAACCTGTAAGTTTCGTTTTCTTCGTTGATTGAAACGAAAATGATTTGTTTAGGAATTTCGTGTTCGAGTTGCACGTTTAGTCGCTTGTAAAGTGACATTAGCTGCACGAGTCGATAGTTTTCATGAAAGTCCTCAAGGAGAACAAGGACAACAATTATTAGCTGAAATTCAAAAACGTATCGAGAAATTAACTGAACCACCACCTGTCAAAGCTGTCAAAGCATTGCCACCACCGATTGATCCGGGAAGAAAGAAACGAGGTGGACGAAGACATAGGAAAATGAAAGAACGTCTCGGAATGACTGAACTACGAACACAAGCCAATCAAATGAAATTTGGACAAATCGAAGAAGATGCTTATCAAGATGCCATCGGATATTCAACTGGACTCATTGGAAAATCTGGTTCAGGCAAAGTTAGAGCTGCACAAGTCGATTCAAAAACTAAAGCCAAAATTTCTCAAAAACTTCAAGTTCGTTTTCTTTGTTCGTTTCATTTCATTTCATTTCATTGGATTTCATTTTTTAGAAAACATTACAACGACAAAATAATACTTATGGAGGAACAACAACTGTTCATCATAGAAAACAAATTAGTGGCACAGCATCAAGTGTTGCTTTTACACCTTTACAAGTAATTTCGACTTTTCTCATTTCTTTTCTTTTTTTCAATTCGATTTATTTATTTCAGGGATTGGAAATCGTGAATCCAAATGCAATTGAAAAAGATAAAACTGGAATTGAAAGTCAAAAATATTTTTCAAATTCATTTGGTTTTACTAAAATTAGTCCATCTGTTATTCCAAAAACAACTTGATTGTGTAAATAAATAACATCAAACAACTTTTCTTAGTTTGATCCAAATAAAAAAAAACTGTTAGTTTCAAACAGGGTTACCAAATTGAAACTTCAGAAATCAGGGATTTTATCAGGAGTTTTTTATGCTGAAGTTTGTAAGTTATAAAATATCGTCCGACGATTAGGTTCATTGTTTCTACATGCATAAATTTGCATATAAAAAGGGTGATATCTATTTGAGGGCGAAGTGTTGCTGTTCTGCAGTTGTATCTCGGACATTCGTCATCTCTACAGAGAATTGGTCAATAGGTTCGTTTAACGCTATTTAGTCAGTACTCAATTTTTGACGTTAAATAACTTTGGAAGTCCATGTGAGTAACTATAAATAAGCAGATAGTACTGACAGATAAAACTGTACGGTGAACCGGCAACTATCATTCTCTAGTAAACAGAAGCTTCAAATATCTTCTTTAAGAACGAAAATATGTGAAGATAATCTTTAGAGAAGAAATTGACCTTTGGAAAAATGCGTTTTTTCCAGTTAGTTAGAATTTGTTTAAAATCAATCAGAATTAAAGAAGATAATAATTGAATTCGTCTTTCCATTTTATATTTCGTGTTCAGTATAGAAATTTTCAATATCTTTAATAATACGACGTGTTTTTCTTTTGCTACAGAGAATATTATAAAATTCACATGAAATAAGGGTATTTCTTAAATAAATCTATTATTTTATAAAAGCAACTATGACTACAATTCAACCATTTTCTGTTGAGCAAAACCATTCTTCAATTATGAGATGATGTTCTTTTCAATTGAACATTCGAAATAAAAATCAATGATTTTATCTGCTAAATTGAATTACTAGAAAACTGAGAGAATTCGAATTTTTTCGATAGATTATTTTACTAGATTCACAGAAGATAATCTTTGAAGAGATTTTTTAAAAATACTTTTAGGCTGAAAACAAAGACAAGTCATTTTTTAACTTTATGTACGCGCTGAGAAGAATATTATTATTTATTATTTGCAGGTTGTATATAGAAGAAAAAAAAAGAAATATATCTACATAAATGTCTTTCAAATTCCTAATGCTTCGTTTGTTTTTTCAACTGCTGTATTGGTTAATAAAGATTCTTTTAAATACATATCAACCATGGTTGGCATAATATCACTAATAAAGACGATATCTTGAGGAAAATTCATTTGTAAATGTTCAATAGAAAGTCGAGTAAATGTTTGACAGTTAAGAGTACTGGACCACATACAGCTTCCATTAGCTTTACGTAAAGGCATGTAAACATTTGAAATTAATTCATATTCTATATGTTTCGCAAAACAAAACGGTGATGGAAATTTTTGAATATCAGTAACTGGAATATTTCCAACTTTCGTTATTGATGAATAATCATTCCATGATCGAGATTTAAGTTTTGAACCGACATAAGTACTATGATCTGTTAAACTTGTGATGTATAGATCGATATGAGTAGCAACAAAATCAGTTGTGGTTGACGATCCTATAAGGATAGTTCATTAAATAAAATATGAACAAATATCGTTTTCAATACCTCCCAGGACGAAAAATCCGACTGTCGGATCCCGTCGGATTCACCATGGAAAATTGTCGGATTTTATTGTATCCGATGGGAATTCGATTGCTTTTGTCAGAATCCTTGGTGCAGGAATCCAATCGGAAGTTATAGGTGTCGGGAAAATATTGGATTAGTTGTAGTTCCTATCGGATCTGGAGTATTCCAACATTTTCCGATGTCCCACAACTTCCGATTGGATTCCTGTACCAAGGATTTCGTCGGATTTTGTTAGGATCCGATAAGATCTTGTGAGGCATGTTCGCCCTGGGGCTGTTATATCGGTTGCCAATGAGAAGTGTTTTCTCTTCTCAATGCCGCACGTTTGATCATCATGTGATTTATGTACGACAAGATACACCGAACCGACCTCTGTCCAATTTTCATAATCGGTTGGGCAAATCATTGAGGATCGAGATACGTTAAGTTTATCGAATTATATTCCCATAGAAATCAAAATAATGAACAATTAATTCAATATCAATAATGAAACGAAAAGAGTTGATAAAATAATGATATCAATAGCAGTTTTTTCGTTATTCAATAGTAAATCTTTTTCAATGATAATCTTCAGAGTGGACAACAAAAACAAACAAAAAACTGCTAATGACCGAACACAGACAGAAGTGACTGAATTCGATCTTAAGCTATCGATTAAGAAAAACGAGCGGATCCTACAATGACAATACAAATGTCACTCTTGGCAAAGACTTCATGGGGAATTTGATTTTGCGGCAAAATCAAGATTGCGAAAATAATATGTTCATTGATACATATGTTGATTCACAAAATCAATCGATAGATCTAAACTACCGACTGCTTCATAGGCTTTCAAATCAATCAGTGAAGGTCCAAGCACTGGAATGTTTTTAAGTCTTTCGTTTGCTTTCACTTTGGAATAAACATTGATTGTATAATTTCGAATAGTTCCGAACCATGTGAACCATCATATTCATTGGGTGCTTCAATGCCGACAATAGCATCGATATTTGTTAGATTTTGAAAATGTTTGAGTTCATCATCGATGAGTGATGGATCTAATGGTTGTGGCATTGAACCAGTTTTCCATCGTTCTGTTATCATTATTGTTTTCACACCTAGACTCTCATAGAGATCATTGACTCGAACAAAAACTTCATTGAATGTTCCATCACGTATATAACGAATACCTGATTCGGTCAATTTCGATTTGACATCAGTATAATTATTCCAATAGACATTGTGAGATGCCCAATGTGTATTCACTCCAATACTTTCAACAAATCAATCACTTGGCTAAACTCGAATATCATCTGCTTCGATAAACAACAACGAGATACTACTAACGAGTACAATTAACTTAATAACAAATCTCACTAACATTTCTTAAATAGAAATATATACTTATATTGATTCTTCTTTAAGTTGTTTATACGATTGAAGCGTGATGCACTTTCGTCGTATCTTATCTCTTTCGTTCTTTTCTCTTCACAATTATTAGTCAAACAATTCTTAACGATTTTTGTTCTCCAGTGGAAACAATGACGAATTTGTTTTTTCGGTTTCATCTTTTTTTTTGTTATATTAAAAATAAAAATGTTTTCACAATAAAATCTGATTTTTATATGGAATTGCCATTTGACTGATATGTTACTTTGGTTAGATGATGAAGTGATTCGGTGACCTAAAATTAAAGA
>Ga0209935_1002004_pt1 | contig 27390 bp, 30 predicted proteins | sample ThiBio_1000_plan_2_FD_183958 | JGI IMG/M metagenome (GOLD analysis project Ga0209935, IMG submission 183958) | Wastewater bioreactor microbial communities from Cape Town, South Africa - Thiocy_cont_1000_plan (SPAdes) | ecosystem: Engineered > Bioreactor > Thiocyanate-remediating >...
TTGCTTATGATCGACGGTACCCCGACGAGATCTCAACGGCGACGGAGGTTTTCGACCATGCTGATTCCGAATATGCAATTTGTTTTTTCCGGGAACTCTTCTTTCAAAACCGCTCCACGGTGATATGTAATATTTATGTTCTTGATATGGGCCATACCCGAATTCAGAAGTTTGTTTTATCAACAAATATTCGTAATAAATATTTTAGAAAAGCTAAAACATGAATATTTCTTTATGTTATAGATTTTACAATGAATGAAACAACCAGTACAACATCCAGAACTGCAATCATGAGTACAATGCTAACAACAGGTTGTTTATGATAACTATCTCATTATTTTAAAGATAATAGTTTTGACTTTCATTCAATAGATGCTTCATCAAAAAGTGAATCAACATACGTCTCAATGCTAACTACAAATAATCCAACATATTCTGAAAATTGTCATAGAAAAAATCATATTGATACTATTGTGGAAGTAGAAGTATTCACAATGGGTCTATACAGTTTTTTAGTCAATAGTAGTTTTAATCTATATATATCTCTTCACAAAGAGTATTATGATCCAACATCAACAACCACAAATTTACACTTCAAACACTATGGACCTTGTCGTGCTTATAAATTTCAATTTACTACTTATCTTCAGTCCAATATAAAATATATTTTAGTTATGCGTGCAATTGATCTAGAGTCAGAAGGGTTACTTTCAGTATTGATTACTGGTCCAAATAATGTTAGTCTTAAGAGCATTGGTTAGTATAGCTTCGAATTAAATAATAAAATTTCGATCAATCAGAGTATTAAAGGTTTATAGTTAGACGCATCTTATTCACAATTAACTAAAATAGTATTTGTAAAAAGTATCACATTTATTTTGTCTGATAGATATACCAAAAGTACAATCCATCTACTCAGCAAAGCTGACTAAAAATAGTCCAGTGTATTGGAGCAAACGCTGTCGATATTTTGATACCTATACAATTATAAAATTGAATTTGATAGACACAGGTTTTTACACCATTACCATCAACAGTACTATGAACATGTATGGGTCTATCTACAAAAATAATTTCACTGTATTTGATACTCGCACGAACTTAATCGTTGAAGATGGTTTTAACAATTGCAATGTTAAGTTTGAAATTACAACTTATCTTAATGAGAACACTACGTATATATTATTTGTAACAATACTTGATGAAACTGTGAAAGGAAACTTCTCAGTGCTTATTACCGGTCCAAACAATGTCACTTTTGATCTCATCGGTGAGTATTTGTATCAATCGCATGAATATTTTATCTTATATATTAAGACAACATTTCTCCAATCATACATTCAACATACACATCGACATCACCTATGAATAATGAAGCATCTCTATACTCTGCGTGTGCAACAATATATTCTTTTTATGACGCTGTCGAATTTAAGGTGATAGAAACGGGCTTTTACACCATTATCCTCAATGGTATAACCACTATGTATGGATACGTCTACAAAGATAATTTCAATATATTCAAACCTCATATAAACTTAATATCTGAAAATTTTCAAAAATGGTGCGCGAAACAGTTTGGAGTGACAATTCATCTTCAGATAAATACAACGTATGTATTACTTGTAACAACATCTGATCAATATAAACACGAAAATTTCTCGGTGCTTGTTATTGGTCCAAACAATGTCAGTTTTAATTTTATTGGTAAGTATATTAAATTTTTATTTTAAATATTGCACAGCACTTAATAAAATCTCCTGTAGTTATATTTTAATTAATTAAGTTTTTTTTTTTAAGAAAACATTCCTCAAGTTTTCCGTTCACCGTACTCATCAAAATTGACTGTGGAGAGTCAGTTACGTGGACGTGAAAAGTGTGAATCAGAGAATTATTATTATGAAGCTATACAGATAAGTGTAGTGGTGTCTGGATTCTACACTTTTTTCAGGTCGATAGTGTACAATGTACAGGGCAATGTTTACAAAAATTATTTTAATCCATTCAACATAACTGAAAATTTAATCTCTGAGAATAGTCATCTCTGTCAGTCAGGTTGGAAATTTTTCGCTGATCTTGAATCCAACTCCACTTACATGTTGATTGTGACAAGCTTTGATTCAGAAATGCAGGGTAGCTTCACTTTCTCTGCATATGGCCCAAGTCACATGGATTTCAAGCGTATAAGTGAGTATCTGTATTTTCTAAATAAGAAATATTTTAATATGGCTTTGGATTTTTCTCAGATCGAAGGTTTCTTTTTATGATATTGATATTTTTTTTCAGTAATTCAATCAATGTATACGTCAGAACTGATAAAGAGTACTCCAATCTATCATCGAGAATGTGAAAATGGCAACTATCACTATCAAACTGTGGAAGTAAACGTGAAGCAAAGTGGCACTTATGGTTTTGATGATATCAATCGTCTTACTGAAATGTATGGATACATTTACAAAGATATTTTTGATCCATTCAATCCGAATACAAACCTACTATCAGAAAGTAATTTTCGTTGCAGTAAAAATCCATTTCGATTCACAGCTTATTTGGAAGTTAATAAAACGTACATATTAGTTCTAACAACGCTTAATCCATATACACAAGGAAATTTCACAATAGCTGTCACTGGTTCAAACAATATCACTTTCAATCATATCAGTAAGTATTTTAATTTACAAAAACAAAACTTTGACAAACCCAGGTCGTTCAAAACGAACTGTATTACGGTGCCCGTGAATACGGACCGTATTGTTCGCCCTGAGAATCTCAACTATTTATTTTTAGTAAAAAGTTACAGTAGTTGTGTTATTGGTGATTATTGTCATTCATTCACAAAAGGTATTGGCTTAACTCTTGATGACATCTTACGCAATGAAATTCAAGAAAAAAAACCCGTAACTTATCAATCATCTTTAATAAAAATCGCTGCCACTTTAACAATGCTTATGTTTGTTGGAGGTTTAATCAATAGTATTTGCTCTTTATTAACATTTCAAAACAAAACATTACGACAAGTTGGCAGTGGAATCTATCTTTTTGCATCTTCAATCACATCTCTCGTCATAATTTTTATGTTCACTATTAAATTTTGGTTTGTTCTTTTAAGTCAAATGAGTATTTCTGTTAATTTATCTATCTTTCAAATTGGTTGTCGATTTATTGAACCTTTTCTTAAAATTCTAGTGTATTTAGACATGTGGTTAAATGCTTGTGTCGCTATCGAAAGAGCTGTAAATGTTTCTCATGGAGTTACGTTCAATAAAAAGAAGAGTCGACATGCGGCTCGATGGGTAATTCGCATTTTACCAATCTTGATCATTGGTACAATCGTACATGAACCTATATATCGTAATGTATTCGAATATAAGACTGAAAGATACCACTCGGAACAATATGACAATTCAACCAACGAGACTATTCAATCTGGATACGTAACAGAAAATCACGTTTTATGCGTGGTCAGTTATTCTCGCTTTCTAGAAAATTATAATTCAGTCGTTCTATATTTTCATCTCATCGTTCCATTCATTGCTAATCTATTTTCTGCTTTGTACATCATTTTTGGAACTGCTCGACAACGAGCAACAGCTCAAACTAAACAAAGATATAAAATGCATGTTCTTGAACAATTAAAAGAACATAAACAATTGTTAATCAGTCCTGTAATTCTACTTATTCTGTCAACACCTCGTCTAATCATTTCATTAGTATCTGAATGTGTAAGTCCATCTGATAATCCTTGGTTATATCTTTCTGGTTATTTTATTATGTTTACCCCATCCATGCTTATTTTTGTTGTATTTGTGGTTCCGTCAGAACTCTATATGAAAACATTTAAAGAATCACTGCAAAAATTGCGACGAAAATTGCATCAATAATCAATTTCTGCAGTTATTCTGAACTTTGTTCGAACTTATTTTGACTATTCTTCATATGAACAAAATAATTAACATATGTCTATGAACTGATTTAGCTATTGAGGGTGAAATAAGCAGTCATGATATATATTTCGATTTTACTTAAGAATTTCATCAGACGGTATTTTGTAGAATTCGAACATAAGTGTCTATATATATTATCATATCAATTAAAATAGTTTGTTCATTCTTCATTATCTTCCAGACATTGGACAAGTACAAGTACAGTCAGTACCAGTACATGTACTGGGACTTAACGAAAGGACTTTGTACTTGTACTTAAGTCCTTTTTTACTTAAGTACAGTAAAAAAGTCCATTTTCCGTACTTTCGGTAAAGAAAGAAATATATATATTCATAGAGCATATCTCTCCTATTCAAATTGATAACTTGGTGATACTATAATTTGCCGACATCTATAGCAACATGGCACATAAATAATCTCGATGACAGTTGTGAGTTGTCTACAATAATTCTAAGTTAATTTTCATATTTTTATTTTGAAGAAGTTAGCTAAATGCGTATGCTCTATACAAGCGTCTTCGGCACTGGTCGAGAGTTTTCTCTCATGCTGGTCTCATTTTTTCTCCTCGACGAACTCGTTTGAACGAAGAATTGTTCACTGATTTAGTGTTTTTGAAAGTCAATCAAGCTTTTCTTTAAATTGATCTATTACCTGGTCTTTTCAATTCTCTTCATTTTGACTGTCAGATGTTTTATTTTATTTTATTGTTTTTTATGTATTTTTTTATTTTATTGGGCCTCAGAAGAAAAAGTGGTTTGATCTTCAGCTACTTTTTCTTATTAAATAAAATCATTCATTAATTATGCATTATAAACCTTTCACAATTTTTCATTGTCAAGATTCAACAAGTGTTATCGAACAAGATTTAACAATGAGATTCATTCACAAAAAAAAGATTCCAATTAATTGTTTTTTCAGTACATTTTTGTACTAAAAGTACAAATACTTAAGTAAGTTAGTACAAATATTTAAGTACGTATCGAAAGTACAAGTAAATGTACTGATACTGAAAAATTTACTTAAGTATTTGGATTTTGCTAAGTAAAAGTACGAAAAGTCCTAAGTATTTTACTCAGTATCCAATGTCTGTTATCTTCATCATTTGTTGGTGCAGGTAGTGGATGCAATCGATCAATGATGTAATTACCAGAGACTGTTTTTAATAAAAACGTAGCAATAAAACGCATATTATTGGATTTTCGTTGTAAGAAAGTAGTTGTCTCGCTGAGACGTGCAGATAAATTATTTTTATCCATGCGAGCATCGATCTTCTTCTCAGGAGGTATAAGTAATCGACCACATCGTTCTGGAAAATGCTTGGCGAGTATCTTACCAACAATTAAACTCTCATCTGCGTCCGACAAAGTATTCGCATTCAAATAGGCTTCCGATTTAATAATTGTGTTCCGTAATTCGTCAGACATACTTTCGATATAATTGAAAATCTTGTTATTCAGTAAATGAGTTCGACTATACGCTGCTCGACATGGACCACATGAATCACCTTTAGCATAAGATTTGTGACATGTCTTACAAGTATGTGTTTCGGGATCAAGTAACGCTATGCTTTGCCATGTTTTGTATTGTTCAACAATATGAAATAAATCACTCTTGAATCGTTGGGCACTTTTTTGTATACGATTTCGAGCTGATTCTTTTTCTTCTTTAGTTTCACCCTCGATGACAAATGGTGAACTGGGAGCTATGCATATAGCAACAACAATTGCTGCTAGTTCAAGAATGGGCTTATGTTCCAAATAAGCATCAAGTAAAAATGCACTGTAACGTGGATCAATGCCAAGTTTACCAAATAGTTCACCTTGTGCATTGAGATAACCTGTTCGGTCTATGCAACCTAAGGTTTTCAAGAGGTCAAACGATGCCTGGATTCTTTCATCGTCAGGTCGATTCATAAATGTAAATGTAAATGGATCTAAGTCCAAATTGAGAAGTTGAAGAACAGTTAGATCGAGAGAACAACGAAGTATTTGTGGCATTGTGTCACGGTTAACTAAATCTGCCTCGTCATAAAGACGAATGCAATTGCCATTTGCCGTTCGACCTGCTCTGCCTCTTCGTTGTTCAGCCGATGCCAAAGAAATCCGCGCGGATTCCATCACAGTGAGCTGAGTTTCATAATCATATCGGCCTTCATTGACGAGACCCGAGTCAATAACTAATCGAACATTGTTGATTGTCAATGACGTTTCAGCTATATTCGTACAGAAGACAACCATTCGTTGATTATTATCGGGACCTGTATCAAATCGAAGTACAAGATCTTGTTCTTCCGGTGACAGAGCACTATACAACGGGAAAGCCCTGCAGTTTTCTAGAGGTCGACGATTGAAAAATTCAACAGCATTATCGATTTGAGTTTGACCTGGTAAAAATACCAATATATTTCCTTCGTAGTGATTATATTCCTCGCGAACTATGGACACAGCATAATTTTCGATTGGTACACGTTTTTGACCGGCGTATTCAACATCGACGTCATAGGTACGACCAAGAACATTCAGCGGTTCAACATCAGATTTTCCGAAAAATCTAAGAAAATCTTCGGCTACAATCGTCGCCGAAGAAATAACCACATAAAAGTCCTTTGGTTGTGTATCTAACATTTGTTTAGCTATTCCCAAGACGATATCAGTGTTCAGTGTTCGTTCATGTGCTTCATCAATCATTAATACTTTCATATCCATTATGTCAATATTTAGTTGACTCTCTCGAATGAATGTTCCATCCGTCATAAATAGAATATCATTTCCGGGCACTCGATTTTTGTCTTTGCCCATGCTACTATGACCAACACGATAGCCAACATTATAGCCCACCGATGTACCATCGTATTCTTCAGCGACACGTCGTGCCAAAGCAACAGCTGCAAGTACTCGAGGTTGAGTGCAAACGATCAAACCACCGAAATATTCTGCGAGGTATTGAGGCAATTGTGTGCTCTTTCCACTACCTGTTTCCGCTGTTATGACAAGAATTCGTTCATTTTCTAATCGTCGACAGAATTGATCTTTGATAGCTAAAATTGGTAATCCAGCACGTTCACGATCGACGTGACGTTGTTCAAAAGATTTAAGTATCGGCAAAACACGATCTGGTGGATGTACAGCATGAGGACAATCAGCATTGTCACAATCACGACCTTGTTCACATGGATCCCAATCATTTGGATGTAGATGCTGACAGTGATAATTGTAACATGAACGTTCGTGTTCACAACGAGCCGGCCGAGTTGGAGAATGATTGAGCTCACAGTCGTAATCATTGCAATCAATATCACTCTCACACATGGTTCTGTCAGATGGATGTAAAAGTGTACATTTGGAATTACAACATGCTGTGCGGTAGGGACAAGGTCTTGGACGATCTTTTGGATGCCAATTTTGACAGTCCCACAGCTTACATTGAACCCCAGTTGGACATGAATTTGCATGAATGACAGGATGAAGAAAACGGCGGCTACATCCTCGTGTTTTACATTTAATACCGAGGTTGCAACGTTTTTTTCGTTGAAATGGATGCGTGGATTCACAATCATAGTCTTCGCAATCCTTGCCATCTCTGCATGGTTTCCATCCGGTTGGATGATCGAATGGACAATCAAGCTTGAAACAATCCGATCCATTTCTACAGTCAAATTTTCCACGTGATTGACCGCCTTTATACAATGTTGTCTCATTGTCAGAATCAGAATCAGAATCAGAATTTTCTATTTGTGGTATATTGTTTGTTGCCATCGGTGCTTAATAAGTGTGAATGCGTAGTAGAATAGAATTTCTTGCCTATTAGGCACGCATTTTATATTAATCTCGCAGGTGATTTATTTTTTCTCCACTCAAAGAAACCCCAGTCTGACAATTTTTTCCCATTTCGTGTAATTTTCGCAAACTGTGCAAATATCGCATCATATTGCTTCACTTCTTTTCTTTTCCTTCTACAAACACAGAATATGCCGTCACAAAGTAAATAAAAAATAAAATATTTTCAAATGCGTTCATTTGAATTAATTTGATTTCTTCGTCGACAAATATTAGTTATACCTTGATAAATTTCCTCGAATTGTTCTTCTCCAAATGCTGCAAAATCGAAATAAATCAATCTTAAAACTGATTGAATTGTTTGAAAATTTTGCACAACTGGATAAATTCCAACAATAACAAACGCAATTACAATCCAAATCATTGCAAATATAATCCAACCACTGAAGATTGTTTTAGTAAATATATACGATGATCCATACAACGGCCATGGCCAAATAATAATCAAACATATCGTTAAACTAATTGCTACGAAACGGATCAGTCGAGATTTTTCAATGAGATACGCAATTGAACGTTCCAGTTCTTCATCATTGATCTTCGTTCTATTTCGTATGCCATCATCAATTAATTCAATAGCTCTCATTGAAACAAAATCATATGGAACTTCATCCGGTTTGATAAATGTAAACAAAGGTGTGAATAGAATCGGACTTAATAACGCCACAAGATTTCCGACGAGCATAGGCAAATTAGATCCACTTGTTTGAAGATTGACTTTGCCAAACAAATACTTCGCTGTTAACAACCATGATAGAATCGAACAGACGACGCCTGCTAACGGAGATAGACAAACAGCTAATTTACTTTGTTTCTTCGATAGAAGTACGAGTGTACCCGGTAAAACCGCGCTCGATATGAGTATGCCCATCATTGTATACAAATAACCTAAACTAACTGAAATATAATATAAACCAATCGAGAATACACTCATAATAAAAACGAACACGAGAATCGATAGATGAGAAACGAAAAATAATTTTTTGCCCGTTGCTCTTGGATTGAAATAGGTTCGATAGATATCGAATGAAACAATCGAACTAACAGCAATTAATTGTGCCGACATGGCACTTGTACAAGCCATGAATATGATAATAAAACTTGCGATGCCTCCAGTTTTACCAAGAAGAGTAATTGCAGTCGTCGGCAGCGTTAAACCAGCAGCAACATCTTCTGGATCCAAACGATTTGGATATGTTGGAAAGGCAGGATTTGTTTCGAGAGCAATTGCACCAAGTCCCATTGTCGTACCTGTTAGAAATGGTACAGCAAACCAAGCTAATCCACCGAGTATATAACCTAATCCAACGGATGTTGGCGAAGCTGCAATTGCTTTATTATAATAGCCATTATCGAGAAAGACTGTTCCGAAATTACCGACAATATTTATAAGAAAAAATATTGCACCATCTCGTGATGCTAATGTCAAATAAGAACCTCGAGCATTTCCATCGACAGGATGTGTTAAACTTGCATTGACAAGTAAATCGTAAACTGCCGAAAACGAACCCAACATCGGTGAAGTTTGAAAAGTAACAACGGAAAATGCTAAAATGATTAACAGAATAATAACTGTATGAACATAGGATGTCAAAATTGTTGCTTGAATACCGCCTAGTAATGTGTAAATGATAGTTCCTAATGGTAATAAAAAACATGCAGCAACCACATGCATTCCGGTTAACGAATGTATGACAGCTGAACCACCAGTTAATAACATTGCTGTTACAAGAACGTTTGTAAATAAACAAAATATGATGAAAACAATGTGACCTGCACAACCGTATCGAGCACGAATGACTTCTAAAAATGTGTGAGCAAATGGAGCTCGACGTTTAAATTCAGTTGCAATTATTGAAAATAGAATTATTTGAATTGTTGCACCACTGGCATACCAAAATGCTCCCGATATACCGTACGAATAAGTAACTGAACTCGATTGTAGAAGAGTTGCCGCCCATGTCCATGATGAGACAATAGCTGATGCAATGAGACCCGATTGAACTCGTCTGTTCGCTGTCAAAAATGTTTCTGTTGACATTCGATTTTCACCATTATATTTTTGTAAGCAGAGTGTTATTGCAACCATAGTAAGCGAAAAGAATATTCCAAAACTTATTAAAATAACATATCCATCGATTTGTGTTAGTGGATTACTTGGAAACATGTAGGTGTGTTTAAAAAGTGAGAAAAATAAAATCTGAAAGGCAGCACAAAAAAAGATTTCTATACTTCATTTCCCTATAATTAAAGCAGCTGGTATTCATTTAAACTTTAAATATAGTTTGTAGATTATTTTCCGCGTTCTAATCAAGCTTATTTATTGTGTCTAATGTGCTGTATGAAGGAAAGTTTTGAATACAAAAGAAAATTATCATATGTGCGTTTAATGAGCATGAATAAATGACAGCATATATTTTAAAAATGAAACTTGATATGAAGTAAATAAAATTCTAGCAGTTTACGTCGATAGCACGTGAAAACTTAAATTTTTTTTCATCTTAATTACAATCGTGAATTATACAAGAATAACCTCGATATTTGCACTCAAGTTCGATCTTATGTGTGTCAATAGGAAAAAACACTAACAACCATGTGCACAAATACGAGCCAATAAGAAGAAGAAAAACAAACATTTCTTTACCATAAAAACAAGATAACGAAAATATTTCGTTTACATATTTCGGACGAAAAAAAAACCCCATGTCAACAGCAACGAAACCTTGGAAAGCATCGGTTACTGCCTCGCAATTGACTGTGGCAATATTTTTCTCGACATATTTTTTATCGGTTCAATTAATTGAATTAAGTTTATCGACATATGTTTCACAAGATAAAAATAAAGCTGAAGCCTATCGTGGATATTTATTATTCAAACGAGAAGCACCCATATGGAAATATTGGCAAATCTTTGGAAATCTAATGGTTCTTCTATCATTCGTTACTTCTATTATTTCTTTAATCGAAATGTTTACAAAACAAGCAACGATCAAACGAAATTTCTTAGATATTGTAAAGGCAATACAAGTGTTTACTGCATTATATATTGCATTTACGCAAATACTGCCATTAGAAAGTCAATTCATTCAAACGCCATCGAAAGACTTAGCAAAGCAATTGAATTTTTTTCAATGGATTATTTTTACTTTGAGTATTATTGGTTTTTTTGTACCGATATTTCAATATGTCGATGGGAAAAACAAACCAGTGGATACTGCCAAAGATAAAAAAGAATAATAAATATATACTTTTTTTTATTCTCAATTACTCATAAGTCTAAGTATTGCGATATATTTTGTAGGAAAAAAACCTGTTAATTGATGCGTAACGAACAAATAAAATAGTCATCATTACTAAGCGTTCTTCCTCACCCTCAACGAAAATATCTCTGATGACTTCGACTACTAATGATAGTATAATCACATCGAGATTGTCTGTTAGATTTTCACATTTGACTTTTTCAACATTTATCACAACATATTATTTAACAACGACATATACTGAACTGAAAATATCGATACATGCTTTGCAAACCAATGACACTGACTTCTATCATAAATATCAATTATCCAGAAATCTGCCAAACTTTATAGCGATGTGGTGGGAGGCATTTATGGTGGCGACCGTTATTCCAATTATCTTGAATGATATCAGTTACTTAACTGTCAGTCTAGTGAGAAGACCCATAACTGCATCACGAATATTATTGAATACAGCAAAGTTCCTGCAAATACTTATTTTACTAGCCATTGAGACAAACTACAAAGCAAATTTAGAAAAAAAAATTAGAGAAACAATGCCGCCGCCCAGAGATTATCTTCATGACTTGATTTATTTTCAAAAAATGTTCATTTATTGTCTTATCATCGGATGGTTCATACGATTATTACAATATTTCAATAGAAAAATATCGCTCGAAGATATTTGGGATTTTGTTTATGGTCATGAACTTTCTTCTACACAATATAGATCAAAATAAAATGCTTTTACGTTGAGGAGAAAACGACCTTTACTTAATATAATGCACACTTATCTTTGTCCTCCGTTCTACAGATTACTCTTTTTAAATATCATATAAAATAAAAAATAAAAACACAACCATTTTCTTTTCACGTTAGCAATGATACGAGTGATATACTTCTGCTTGTTTCTTATTCAAGTTTCATGTTTTCAAGACGAATTCGAACTTGTTAGCACGCATTTTGTATGAATATATTTTTTCAAATTTGTGTGATATACATATATTTTTATTCTTTGTCTTATAAAAGATGTATCGTCATGGAGACCGTTCACCTACATTTGCGTATCCAACAAGTCTAGTTAATGAGTCATTCTGGCGAAATGGTTTCGGTCAATTGACTCTTCGAGGACAAATTCAACACATTCGTTTGGGAAATTATCTTCGTCAACGATATTCTCAATTACTTAATTCGACCTATGTTGCATCCGAAGTTGTTATTGTTCTATTTTCTTAAAGAAATCGTAAAAAAATCTTCTCACGTTTTTTTTTTCGTTAAAAGATCTACATTCGAAGTTCAGATTATGATCGAACGTTAATGTCTGCTTATTCGAATCTACTTGGTTTCTATACGACATCAGAAAGTCAATTAAATAAAATTCTAGCCGAACTCGAACAAAACGAAAATCAATGGCCAATCGATCTTCCATGGCAACCGATTCCTGTTCATACTGTTCCACAGACAATTGATTATGTCAATTTCGAATCTTAAGATTGAAATTCATAACACCCTCAAAATTCTGTATTCTCTTTAGGTGATGGGTGTTGCTGATTGTCCATATTTCTTTCAGCTTGTTCAACAAATCGAGCATAGTGAATTGATACAAAACATAAGCCGACAATATCGAGTATCATTCCCTCATTCGATCTTGCTATATCTTTTTTTTTCTTCTTAAGCCTTTTTTCGATCAATTAGAACATTGGACAGAAACAAAAGTCGATGATCTATTCGTAGCATGGATTCTTTCAGACAGTATTATTATCGAAGTATACTTTTTCATATCATTTTCTTTAAAAAAAAAACTTATTTCGAGAATATATAGGCTTTGTATAACAAGAGTGGATCATGGGCAAATGCATCGGTTGTTGCTCAACTTCAAGAAATAGCTGATTTGTCGTTCTATTATCTTTTTAATTCAACGGAAGTCAATCGACTTATCGGAGGTCCAATAATTAGTGACATTATGACTGATATACAAAATCATATTTACAATAAATCCTATAATTACAAAGCAAAAGTCTATTCAGGAGTATACGAACTATTTTCATTTTTCTTTATCTTTGTATACTTTTATTTTTCAGCATGATGCAGGTATCTTCGCTGTTTTATCGTTCTTTCAAGCAAATGCTACTCATCAACCACCGTATTGCAGTAGTTTATTTTTTGATTTATATTATTCATCGAGTAAAACCATTTGAAAAAAGCATCTTCTCCTAAAACTTCGTTTCTTTGAATAGACAAAAATGCATATTTCCTTCAAGTTGAATACATGAATTCAACAACAGATTATAAAACATATCCAATCAAATTACCACGTTCGTGTTTTTTGTCTCATCATTTTCAATCAAGTGTATTTATTTGAAAATTTTAGCTTGTGAACAAACAATGTGTTCAATAGACACAATTGCTCAATGGTTGGAAAATCGTCTTCCAGATAAAGACATGAGTAAAGAATGCATGCCACGATAATTTTTTTATACTTAATGAATAAAAGATTTCACAATTTATTGAGAAAATGTTAGTAGCGGATAGGATAGGATAGCAAAGAATTGTTCTTAGGATTATTCTGTTGAAAATTGTTGAACAGCAGTTTTTTTACGTTGAATTGATGTTCGTATTGGTCCATTTCTATTTTTCATATTATTATTGCCCGATGGTTTTTTGATCTTAGTAATCAATACAGCACTGAATGCATTTGAAATTCGTCGTCGAACTGTGTTTGGTTTTATTTCACTTGAAACATCATCATTCGATTGATAGTGATCAGGTTTTGATGTTGTTTGACATGTTGTTTTATGTAGTGATGCTGAGTTCAATTTTATGTCATTTAATTCATTTTTTGTCTGTGAAGGTGCAGCACTAGGTAGTCTATTCACTGGACAAACACTGACAGCAGAATGTTTGGATTTCGGACGTTTCTCTTTTTCACTCGGTATTGATTCGCTAATAACACTTGTTCGATTGTCACATGTTGATGTATCCAAAGGTCGTACGTGATTACTACTAATATCGATGGACTGTGTCATGTTCTTATCCGATACTTCATACGGTCCTTTTTTGTATTTTAAGGTTAATCGGCGTTGAAATTGACGTCGTTTAGCTGGTGAACTGTGAAATATTTTATAAATAATTTCGTAAGACAAAATGAAAAACAAAAGTTTTACCATCGGTAATAGTAGAAACACCAGAAGGATCCACATAGTGCAACTAGTAGAGCTATTAATGAAAGACCAACAATTAATGGAATATTGATTGGATCTGAAGCTGTAATCGAGAAATAAAATAATATGATAAAATATATAAATCAAAATAACAAACTTGTCTTTGCAATATTTGTTGTTTGTGTTGTAGTTCTAAAAAATAAACCAAAGAAAATCATTCACATTGAAGCATATGTTTGTTGCTTACGTGGCTGAAGTCGTGGTTGCTGTTGTCACCGTTGTTACTGTTGTTGTCGTAGACGTACTAGTAGTTGTCGAACTCGATGTAGTTGTTGTCGTTGACGTCGTAGTTGTTGTTGAGCTCGTAGTTTCTGAAGTAGACGTTGTCGTGTCAGTAGTTGTAGTGCTAGTCGATGTTGTTGTGGTCTCAGTTGTTGTTGTTGACGTTGTCGTGCTTGTGGTACTGGTAGTTGATGAGCTCGATGTTGTTGTTGAGCTTGTAGTTGTTGAAGTAGACGTTGTTGTGTCAGTAGTTGTAGTACTAGTTGACGTTGTTGTATCGGTAGTTGTTGTTGTCGTTGTAGTTGCAGTTGTTGCACTAGACGTTGTTGTATCCGTTGTCGTAGTACTAGTTGACGTTGTTGTATCGGTAGTTGTTGTTGTCGTTGTAGTTGCAGTTGTTGCACTAGACGTTGTTGTATCCGTAGTCGTAGTACTAGTTGACGTTGTTGTATCGGTAGTTGTTGTTGTCGAAGTTGTTGCACTTGTACTTGTTGTAGTTGATGTTGTTGTTTCTGATGTTGATGTTGTTGTAGAAGTCTCTGTTGTACTTGTACTGGTTGTCGTAGTTGTTGTTGTGGTTGTTGTCTGACAAAAATCACTTTGAGCTTGCACAATAAATGTTACACAATATTCTTCCGATTGTACTTTCTCACTTAAATCAATAAAAACAATCGTATTATAACATTCTGAAGAAATCGTGAGAAACAAACTTTGTATAAGCAATTGCACACAACTGTTGATGACCAATTTGACTTGCCTGTGGTGTCCATTTCAGATTGACATACGATAACGACGCATTTGTTGTTGAATTTGTAACATTACCTAGTGTCAATCCTGTAATACCTATTGTGTCAATAACATCTGTAATAATTGATTTTGTTCGATTACAATGATTCATAATAAAAAGTGAAAGATTAACTAATCTGCCAACTTGAACCTCAAAGCAATCTGTGAGTGGAAGAAACGTAGGTTCATCTGTACAAAATAAATTAGCCATAACATAAACTAGAAATTGAACTGGAACAGAACTCATTGCTGTCGTACTTGATATATCATAGTAATCTTCCACCTATACGAAATGAACATAAAAATTATAAATAGTTTTATACGAATTGAAATGAATCGTTTACTTGTAATGATATAGCATACCAAGCTCCAGGAGTCACACCAGTAAAAGTCAATACACAATCAGATATAGATGTACCCGCAGGTAATCCACTAGGATAACAGACATCAGCACATTCATCAGCACCAGTTGAACTAAAAAAGAAAAACAAGGAAATTTTTGTCATGCGAAATAATTACATATTCAAGAATAAAAACCTGTTTGTTGATTTAGTAGCCCATCGACATCGTAAATCATCGTTTACATTCACATCCGTAACTGGAACTTTGAGTTGTGTAGTTTTACCAGGAATAACAAATTGAGGCGAAGCAACTGATGATGATGGTGGTGTATTAATTAGTCCATCGGGACGTTTCCGAATATCGATCAATGATACTATTGACCAGTCAGCATTTGCCTTATTTGTATTCCCTAATTGTCTCCAACCAGAACTTTTATATGCAATCGTAAAACGTGCATTAGCCGTAAGACTAATATTCACAGCACGTTGACTGTACATTACGCCAACAGAAGCACTGGCCAATATACAATCAGTTGCAATACTAACTGGTTTTGTCGAATAACCACCGTCGGTTGTACAATTTGCAACGCATGTTAAATTAATCGTACGATAGATCGAATTTCCTGTTGATGCAGGAACATTTGGTGCACATATAACATTAGCATACGTCCATGAATACGATTGTACTAAAGTGATTATAACTGGCGATGAGTTCGTCGTAGGATCAACTGGGAACCATGTGATAGATCCTCCATTGAAATGAGCACTTTGAGTAAATGATAGAACGAGTAGTAAGCAGAAACATTTAATAAGCATTTGATATATATAGACGTTCGAAAATTTATTTTATGTCAAATGAAATGAATAAAAACAGGGTAGATTTATTCCTATTCAATAAAAAAATCACATTAAATACAAGAAACCCAATTTGATTTGTTTTGATTATGATTATTTTTTTTTTATTTTGAGACAAAGAATATACATGTTAAGGATTCATAGAGAATACTATCAGGCTATGTTGACGCACCTACACACGCCAAGAAATGTTTGTTTAAGTATTATTGTGTACCGTGCTACATGATTGGATGTACAATGCGTACTAACAATAATACGCTTCATTCTGAATTGTACTCTGCGAACGACTATTGTCAAAAAATAATGTACATTGACTTTGTGTAAATAAGCATATTCTTGAAGAACTAGGAGAAGAAGAAAGTAATCAGCCAATGTTTTATAATAATAAAAATAAATATAAATCGTTTCGAATTTCCTTTTAAAGGATGTGAAGGACTAATGATTTAAAGTTATAGTATTCGTAACAATATAACAACAAAATATAATTTGATATCTACAATCAGGGATGTCTGTACATATCACTTGTTACATTTTTTTTGTCAGTATATATTTTGTCGTGGATTAAGTTTGAAGGTGTTGGTAGTATGAATTCTATCACATTCTTTTATTTGCATTAAATATATATTTTATATATTCACATTGAAATCGAAAAAAAAAAACTTTGAATTATTTTATTCGATTCTAGTTAAGAGTATACACTATCATCATGGCGATGGGGTAAGAAATAAATCGATTAATTTTAGATTTTAAACATTTCCATTGAAATTATATATATGATGTCTTCTATTAGTAAGATAATGTTTCTTTTTGTTTATATATGAATAGATGTGCGATGATAACATCTTGGTACCGAGCAGTCGGAACTAAGCGATTTTTTATTGCGATGGCATTAACCGGTGTAATGGTTACTATGATAGTTTTATTTATTGCCCTTCCAATTGCATTAACTAAACCTCCAGGTAAACACTATTCGACACATTTTTTTTCTTACTAAAATCTATGATTTATATTTATGGAAATAACTGAATCAAGTTGTGTATTTTCTAGAGTCGGCACCAGGAAATACAACCACAACGACTACCACGATAGAAACAGCAGGAACAACAACAACAACACCACCAGGAACTGGAACAGCAGAAACAACAACAACAACACCAGAAACTGGAACAGCAAGAACAACAACAACAACACCACCAGGAACTGGAACAACAGAAACAACAACAACAACAACACCTGGAACTGGAACAACAGAAACAACAACAACAACAACACCAGGAACTGGAACAACAGAAACAACAACAACAACAACACCAGGAACTGGAACAACAGAAACAACAACAACAACACCACCTGGAACTGGAACAACAGAAACAACAACAACAACAACACCAGGAACTGGAACAACAGAAACAACAACAACAACACCACCTGGAACTGGAACAACAGAAACAACAACAACAACACCACCTGGAACTGGAACAACAGAAACAACAACAACAACAACACCAGGAACTGGAACAACAGAAACAACAACAGCATAATATACAAAAGCAACTATATTCGATTATTCAACAACCTCAACTTAGAAACTGTGACTTTTCATTCACATCTTATGTATGTGTATGACATTCAACAACCTTATTGTTGCACTAGAGCTATATATTTTTACCGCTTTTAAGATTTTAAATAAGAACTATTTATATCTTTAATCGCTTATCAACAGAGAAAAACCATGATATATTAGTGTCGAAACTAAAACATATATTTGAACGATATTCACATCGAATTGGCAGATCATCAAAACGTTTGAGGAAGTGCGCTATATGATATTAGGAAATAATATTGTTTATATATACTAACATAAAGGAAGAAACTCAAAAGAGTTAGGAAATATCAAGCATGGGATATTCCAAATGATACGATTAAAATACTACGAAGAAGAATATATTTTTAGTTGCGTATCGAAATATCTATTGAAAAAGAACATTTGGTCAATTATTTATTAGGTTCGAACTTTTTATGTATAATAATAAATATGATGATTCTCTTCTACTGCAACGGTATTTCGCGAACGACGACGATAACCAGGCCTATAGAAATATAGATAAATCAGCGAAAAAAATTTCCCTAAGAAATTCTACCAAAAAATAAAATAGAACAAGCAGCAACAACAACAACATAATGCTAACAATAAACCCAATAATGAAAGTCCAATAATAAGACCAATATTCAATTCGTCTATAGTATATATAAATAGTTGAATTCAAATAGGCATAGTATTTATGTAAAAGAACAAACCCGAATCAGTAGAGTTTTCCGTTGTTGGAGTTATTGAACTCGAAGTTTTCGTTGACGTTTGCCGACAGAAATTACTTTTTTTTTCAACAAGAAATTCAGTACAGTATTCAGCGGATTGTACTGATTCACTAAAAATGAAAAAAAAATTATAATAATAGCTGCAAAAAAACTAATCGACCTTGTATCAGCAATAGCACATATTTGTTGTTGTCCGATTTGGTCGCTTTGAGGTGTCCAATTTACATTTATATAAGACAACGATGCATTTTCTGTTGAATTTTGCAATTGACTATTACTCAGAGATGAAATTCGAGTTGTAATCGTTATACCACGAATTACTGATACAGTACGATTGCATGGATTTATCGCTGTAAGATTGAAGCGTACTGGTGTACCAACTTGTACTTCTAAACATTCAGTCAACGGAGCCATAACAGGTTCGATAGGACACTTCGGTGATAAAACTCGGATTAAAAATTGAATTGGTATTGAACTCATAGGTGTTGTGCTTGTCTTATCAGAAAAATCTTCCATTTGAATAGCAACAGCATACCAAGCGTTTGGCACCGGTCCCGTAAATGTCAGTTCACATTGCGGAGTAAGGATCGTGTTTGGAGGTAGTTTGTTTGAAAAACAAATGCTAGAACATTCATCTACCGAAGATCTATGTAAAAAAAAAGAAATCAATTTATCTCTTGAAACAAAAGTTCAATATCGTTTCAATACGTAGTTTTTTCTGCCCATCGACATCGAACATCATCTCCTTTGTTAATATCCTGGAATGGTATTTTAATAGTTTTTCTTTGATTTAGAATTACAATTTGTGGTGATATAATTCTGGACTCTGGTGGTATATTTAAACTACCATCTGGACGTCTGCGAAGATCAATTAATGTTGTCAATGACCAATTTGAAGAACCTCCCTTAGTATTTTCTAAAGGTCGCCAATCATTGCCTTGATAAGCTATCTTGAAAAGTGCTCCAGTGCTAAGTGTGATATTAACTGATCGTTGACTCGTCATGATATTTAATGATGAACTCACTGTTTCACAATCTGTTAATATATCAATAGGATTGTTCGAATAGCCTCCATCATTAGAACAATCCCCGACACAGGTCAAATTAGCATTTGGATAGCTAGCACTGGTTATTGGCACATTCGTAGTACAATTAACACTTGATGATACCCATGAGTATCTTTGTGTTATAGTTATTACAACTGTTGGTGAGTTTGTATTAGGATCAACGGGTTCCCATCTGATTATTCCACCATTAAAATGAGCTCCGGTAGTATGTTTTATATAAATTATAAAACAAATGATCCAAACAATCATACTCTCGATTTAGATGACAACAACAACGATGAATTTTCGAAAATACAAAAAATAGAAGTCATTGATTCTGATATTTATACGATATATAGAAACTAGAAGAAATTTAAGTAGATCAAAAATGAAATTTGAGACATCTTTCTTGAATTTTATCGTCATCAAAAAACTAATCTAATATTGATATTCTCAATTTGAACAAATATTTTTTTTGAGAAAGATATCAATTTTCAACTTTGAGTATATTTCTTTTTCGCATTGGTGAACGATGAGCACAAAATGAAATACTTCTACATATTAAAAAAAGAGTCAACAATAACAAATCCTCTCCTCTCTTGAATCCTATAAAATACGTTGTAGACGAATGTCATTCTATGTTGTCAAAGAAACGTGCACAAAACACAAAGAGTAAAAGTAAACATGCTGCTTTCCTTTCCTTTTATTACATTCATAATGCAAATGAAATACAAATGTCAGTTGCTTTTTGCGATAGGATTTATTGGCGTTCTCGGATATTTTTATATTGAAACCAATAACAAATTTGTGTTGGAAACAGTCCAAAATAATGAATTAAAAAAATCACTAATTCAATCTTCATTAATCATTCGTAAGTTTCTTTCTCATTTAAATATTGAATCCTTTATAAAGAAGATTCTCATTCATAGCTGATTATTCCAAAACTGAAGGATTTATCTCAATGTGTCCATGGAATGGCCAGGATGGTCTAACAATATTCTTACAGCACATTTGGTCAACATTTGCATTGACATTATTAACGAATCGTACTTTCATTCTTCCCACTCTACCTGCATCTGGAATCATGAGAGATCAAAAAGAATTTCTACCATTTATTGATTTATTTGATATCAATATTTTGCGACAAGCTTATGGTCCAATTTGTTGTATATCACCTGATGAAATTTTTGATCAAAAATTATTGAATGCCAGTCATGTAGTAGGTGATTATCTTGGACTATTGAATGAATTTCGAGAGAAAAGAAATGAACTCAATACGCATAAACACATTCAAGTGTGTGGAGTTACTTTTGATTTTGTAGCTAAGGCAAATATAACATCGGTTTATGAAAATACACAACCACATCCTGCGATGAAGAAAATTATTCGACATGCATTGAAAATTTTATATGATATCTCCGTTCCTACGACGTCGAATTCAAAAATAATGAAGAAAACTCCATTGATCTGTATTCATTTAAGAACAGAACCAGATTTTATGTATTTTTTTGGTCGTTCTCCAGCTACATATACACAAGAACAAATTTTAGCTAAAATGAAATTAACAAGAGAAAAATATGCAAATACAACATTTGCACAACTATGGTCTGTCGATAATACACAATTGAAACCAATTCTCTATATTGCTGGTGGTAATAAAAATGAACCACGAATATTCTTCAAGAAAACCAACTGGTTTTCATCTGTAGAAAACAAAGAATCGATATTTTTTAATTCAGCAAATAATTCTCAAGCATTTGCTGAACTATTAGTGATGCATCATGTACCTTCATCATTGCTTAAATCACTCAAATATGAAGTTAGTACTGTTTTAGCATTAATAGATTTGGAAATTTGTAAACAAGCAGATATATTTATTGGAAATAATCATTCATCATTATCAGAACGTATAGCAACTGAACGACAACGAAATAATCAATGGGAGAAAAGCTTAAATCGAACTTTAGAAAGTGGCGGAAAATACAATTACATGGTTAATGGTCTTACTGAAGACACAAAATCATGGACAGATCTGTCTGGATTAGAACCATTGCATCCTTTTTGTACCGCTAATTCAGCGATTTTTCTTAATTATAAATGTAATTATGTTCGATCAAAAATGTAAATTGAAATAATTTCTTCAGTTAATTTCCACAAATGTGAACAGTTTTAAAAACATCAATCAGCGTTTCATCGTCTTGAGGACCAATTTAGAGAGCTGTTGTCTTCGAACTAAACATCGACATTGTCATGACTCGGGAATCACTAAAACATTTCGAATTCAATTTTCGAAATTAAAAAAAAAGAGAATTTCCATGACGTGTATCGGTACAGTTTGACATCGTTTTCAAAATCTCATATAATTGCTATTTGAATCTGTTATTGAAGCGTTTAATAATATACCAAATAGGGAATTTCTATATCATGCCGGTGATTCAGTCATTATGAAGAGAAATCCTCTTCTCGCTTACAGGAAATTGTTAAATTACAAAGTAACCAAAGGTTCTTTGATTATGTCACAGAGATGAGCAAAATGCTCGACATACTCGAACTCGAGAAAATCGAAACTCGCGCATTTCTGCTATGTCAACGTTTTTTTTAAAATTTTTATAATAATGAAATTCTATTGATTTGAGGGTTTCATTCATTGTTTTCAGTGGAGACTGAAGAAGTCATATAATATATATTTTTTTATTATGATCTCTATTGAAAAGAGAACAGAAAAATACTCTAGCCAGTTCTTATTAAATTCGAGTAAAATATTAAAAAAAAGAGATTCAGTTTGAAAAAATCACAATTGATTATCAACAATAATGATTTCAACCCAAAATCGTGTTGCTACTCAATCGCGTACGATAAATATTTCGGTTCGTCCTCGACGTTCATCTCTCAATGATCTTGTAATTAAATTTTCTTTCGAATGCATGTTGTTTTATCGATTTGCTTCTAGCCTGTTCAACTCCCAAAGAAAATCGTTAATAAACGACTTCAAAAAGTGATTCATATAAGCATGCGTTCACAACCAAGTAGTCCAATTCCCAGTAAATTTAACTCCGATCCGAACCTTAGCTTATGTTCTGTAAGACTTTTGAATATAAAGAGATGTGTAAAAAAATAAAATCACTCGGTTTTTAGCCAAATATTCCCAATGACACAACTGCAGAAACTAATCAAACTCCTTTGAACTCCAATATGGATTTCGATGGAAATCAATCCTATTTATCGTGTTCAAAATATTCTGGAATAAAAAAATCGAATCCTGCTGAAGTGAGTGTCTGAATTTATTTAATTATTCTACCAGATTATTGCTATAGACGATCGATGCATTATCATCCTATGTTGGTATCATCAACAGTAAAAAAAAACATCGTTGTTGTCATCGTCGTGGTTTTATGACATGTGTCAGTTTAAGTATATGTACTGGTCTTTTAATAGCTCTAGTACTTGCTATTAGTCTGCCAATTATATTGACCAGACAAAAATCTAATGAGAGTGAGTTGCGGTATTCTTATATATGATTTATACTCTGGGAATATAGATACTTTATCTACTTGTTCAAATACTTGTGAGAATAATGGTACATGTGCGAGCACGGGTACTTGCATCTGTACAGGAAATTGGACAGGAACTGATTGTAAAACACGTAAGACATCTTTAGCAGATGTTTTCAATAGAATAATCTGTTTTTCTTTACCAGCGATATGTACTATGAACTGTACGAATAACACGATTTGTTCAAGTCCTGATGTTTGTGCTTGTCCTGTTGGTTGGAGCGGATCCAATTGTTCCATACGTATGTCGAACCATTTGAAAGGAATAAAATGATGTGTTGTGTTTGTATAGCTGTTTGCACTGTTGGTTGTGCTAATAATGGAACATGCACAAGTCCTAATACTTGTAGTTGTGCTACGGGCTGGAATGGAACATCATGTACACATCGTAAATAGAGTCATATTATTAATAAATGAAATAAAACTTTGTTGTATAGCTATTTGTTCGGTTGCTTGTGTCAATGGAACTGTTTGTTCTAGTCCAAATATTTGTGCTTGTCCTGGTGGTTGGAGTGGATCAAACTGTTCCACACGTAAGATGAAATGCTGTAAAATGGCGAAATAAAATATCTTTCTTTTAGCTATATGTTCGAATGGTTGCAATAATGGTGTATGTACCGCTCCGGATACTTGTGTTTGTAGTTCTGGATGGAATGGAACTGCGTGTGATATACGTATGTGATTTTAGTCCTGTAATATAAAAGAACATGTATCTACTCTATTTAGCTATATGTTCAATTGCTTGTACGGGTAACACGACATGTATCAGTCCGAATAACTGTTCCGACGTTACATCTGCACAAAATTCCACCAGTAGTATAGGTACCTATAATATATTCCTTAAATTCATACGAAATATTCGACTAAACAAAACTATTTCCTTTCTTATTACAGTTTGCACACCAAGTTGTTCAAATGGAGGAACATGTTCGAGTCCTAACGTGTGTACTTGTCCTTCCACATATACTGGATCCACCTGTACAACACGTATGCGCATTCTATTGTAACAAATTAAATATTAACACCAGATATTTTAGCTGTTTGCTCTCCAGTATGTTCAAATGGTGGAACATGCTCGAGTCCTGGTACTTGCACTTGTCCTTCAACATATAGTGGAACCCGTTGCACGATACGTATGTACATTTTATTACAACAAATCTAATGTGTAAAGGAGGTATTTTAGCTGTTTGCTCTCCAGCATGTTCAAATGGTGGAACATGCTCGAGTCCTGGTATTTGCACTTGTCCTTCAACATACAGTGGAACCCGTTGTACGATACGTATGTATACTTTAGAATATAACAAATTGGATGTATAAAGGATGTATTTTAGCTGTTTGCTCTCCAGTATGTGCAAATGGTGGAACATGCTCGAGTCCTGGTACTTGTTCTTGTCCTTCAACATATAGTGGAACCCGTTGTACGATACGTATGTACATTTTACTGCAAGAAATTAAATGTTAACATAAGATGTTTTAGCTGTTTGCTCTCCAGCATGTCAAAATAGTGGAATATGTTCGAGCCCCGGTACTTGCACTTGTCCTTCAACATATAGTGGTACTCGTTGTGGAACACGTATGTATACTTTAGAATACAACAAATTGGATGTATAAAGGAGATGTTTTAGCTGTTTGTTCTCCAGCCTGTCAAAATAGTGGAACATGTTCGAGTCCTGGCACTTGCAACTGCCAAAGTGGCTATTCAGGGACTCGATGTGAAACAGGTATATTCGTTTTTTCTAAGTCTAAGTCACAACACTCTGTCAATGTCGAAATAAATATTCTACATTCGATTGTAGCACCTTCATGCTTTTATGGAAAAGATACAGTGAGTCTAGTGGACGGTGGACGGCGTTCAATCGAAAACCTTGTTGTTGGTGACCGAATATGGTCACTGAATCATCGTGGAACTCAACTAATCGAAGATGAAGTTATTATTATGGCTGATAACGGACCAAATAAACAAAGTAATCACTTATTCATATAGTATTTTCACCGTTCAAATATCTCACGCTTCAATATCTGTTTATTGTTCTTTTAGCGTTGTTTTATACATTTACGACCGAAGAAGGATATGAAGTTAGTTTAACGGCTAGCCATAATATTCTAGTTTATATTTCAAAAGACGATCGAATTATGTATTTACGAGCATCGAAAGTGATGTTAGAACATCAATTAATTATGCATAATCGAAAAGTCAAAATCAAGAACATCTGTCAAGTCATACGATATGGTTATTTTTCACCTTTGACATTGAGTAGCCATCTCTTAGTAAACAATATCTCAACTTCAGTATTCGCTGATAGGTTTCATAAAAAAATATGTGTGCCGAGAAAGATAGTATAAAATTGATTATTTTATTGTTTAGTTATCATCTTTCACCATCTGGTCTTCATCATGTCTTTGCTCCTATTCGTGGTTATTACTATGGCATGCGTTGGTTATATGGCACGAATTACGATCCTTTTGAATCAAATACTAAGGAAGGCGTACATCCATTGATTGTTTGGATGAAATATCATCAAGCAAAGATTCGAAACATTTATATTAGCTTAGTTTATATTTTTCCAATAGTATTGAGCGTAATTATTTTATTCGAACTATGTTTTAAATCTGTAAAATCATTGGCTGTTTATTTTTTTTTTGCGTGTTCTATAACTATAATATTCAAGCCACTAGTGTAAACAAATCGTTCACTGGGAAATTACCCACTCGTAGTATTCAAACAAATAAATATCTCGAGCGCGTTTGCAAAACTTATCAGATGTTTTTAGTTTTATCTTATCGTATGTTGAGTATCATACCTTAACATTTTCATTCTAACACATAATCATTGCATTTATTTTCCAATGTTAAAAGCACAAATACCAACGAAACGACTTATGCTCATTGCATTGGACTATATGAAGACAAAAGATCCTCCAATTTCATTAGGACAATCATCAATTCTCGCTAATTTACATCAGAATCAAATTGATGTATTCCCAAAATCGTATGCTGTTAATTTACCTTCATTTCAACCTGACGATGTCACTAATGATATTATTCAAAATGCTAATGAATCAACTGATGTCGCCATCGGTGCGTATATTTGGAATGAAAAGTCTTTACAGAAGATTTTAACTGATCTCAAAAAGAATCATTTTCCTGGTCGAATTATTCTCGGCGGTCCACAGATCAGTTACACCAAGCAACATCTAGAAAAATATTATCCTCAAGTTGATGTATTTATTCGTGGGTATGGAGAAACTGCTCTTCTCGAGTATATGCAACAACAATCAACAAATCGAAATCCTGAAGTCAACGGTATTCATTATGCCGGTCAGCCCGATCGAGTTCGTTCAGCAAAAACTAATTTCGATCAATTGCCATCTCCTTTTCTCAACAATCTTATTCCGAATCAAAGTTTTATTCGTTGGGAAACTCAACGTGGTTGTCCGTTTGCATGTAGTTTTTGTCAACATCGTGAATCATCGAGTTTAACACGACGACATTTTGAATTCACTCGAATAGCTCGAGAAATTCAATGGATATGTCGACCGAAATCGAACGTTCGTGATTTAAATCTAGTCGATCCAACATTCAATTCGGGTCCAAATTATTTAAATGTTCTCAATGAATTAATTCGACATAAATATTCAGGCAAAGTTGCCCTTCAAACACGATTAGAAATGATCAAACCTGAATTTCTCGACGCCGTTGTACGATTAAATCAAACCGCAATGGTCGTTCTTGAACTTGGCCTACAAACCATTCATCGAAACGAACAAATATTCATCGATCGACCATCGAATATGACGAAAATCAAACGAATGTTCGATGAAATTCACGAGAAATCTATCGAATGTGAAGTTTCATTGATATTCGGACTGCCTGGACAAACAGTCGATTCATTTCGACAATCGATCGACTATTGCTATCGAAATCATGTCAAAGTTATTCATGCATTTCCATTAATGCTCTTGCGTGGCACTCCTTTGTATGAACAACGAGATAAACTTCAGTTGATTGAATCAGATGAAGGTGTTTGCGATGA
>Ga0209935_1002013_pt1 | contig 27319 bp, 35 predicted proteins | sample ThiBio_1000_plan_2_FD_183958 | JGI IMG/M metagenome (GOLD analysis project Ga0209935, IMG submission 183958) | Wastewater bioreactor microbial communities from Cape Town, South Africa - Thiocy_cont_1000_plan (SPAdes) | ecosystem: Engineered > Bioreactor > Thiocyanate-remediating >...
TGGTCGAGGTGATGCTCGTGATGGCGAGGTTGGTGGAGCCGGACGGAGCCGGGAGGGTGACGATGGCGCCAGTGGGGTTGGCGGGATTGGACGAGAGGGCGACCGAGGCGGCATTGGTGATGCCGCAAGTGAAGATGCCATCGCCGACGAAGCCGGGATTGCACACGCACACGCCGTTGTTGTTGCGGCTGGCGTTGGCATTGCAAGGAGACGAGGTGCCTTGGGCGATCGACAAGGCCACCAAGAGTGCCAAGAGCACAGTGGCAGCAGGGAAGAGGAGCTTCATCAACGAGCGTGAGGTCGCCATGATTGATGAGGCTCGATCAAGTCAGAGAGAGGTTGAGATTGAGTAGAGTGGAGAGATAGAGGAGATGATGAGGGATTGGGAAGGAGGGTTGGTGAGGCAGCTGGTGAGGCCGGAGGTGGTTGGGTTGGTGAGGAGCTGGTGAGGCGATGAGAGAGATGAGAGGAGGCGGCGAGGCTTTTATGGTCGGGTGGGTGGGTGGCATGACAACGAGAGAGATATCTGAATGAGCAACCATGGTGCTGCTGGTGGTGCTGGGCAACCGCTTCTTGTTCTCTTCAACGTCGTCGTTGTTGTTGCCATGACTTTCTCGCTCGCCTCCCTTGGTGGCATCGATTGGTGCGGCGGGAGTAAGGTGGCAAGGGACGGCGAGGCAGAGCGAGGGAGAGCGAGCCGGAACTAAGATAGTGCGCGGGAGAGCGAAAAACAGCCGAGTGACAGCAGGTGCGCGTGTTGTTTCGCTGCCTCGTCTCTCGCGCAAGCCGCCATGCCTCCTCGTGGTCGCGCCAAGAAGCGCAAAGCCAGCGACGCCACCGATGATACTCCATCTCCCAAGCGCCAAAGCACGGCGTCGACCTCTTGTGCGTTGTGCAAGTACCGCGGCTCGAACGACGAGGCGCTCACCAAGCACCTGTCGAGCCGCAAGCACGTGCTCAACGTTTATGCGCGACTGTGCGACGCTGTTCGCTCGAGCTCGAGCGATCACGTAGCGAGCCTCCTCGACGATGCGATTGCGTCGCTGCCCGATGCCACGGTGCTTCTCATGCCGTTGGAAGATTCGTTCGGCTTGCTGCATCTCGCCACCATTCGCCGCAACTCGGTGGTGTTCGATGTCGTGCTCCAACGCTGCAAGGCCGTCGCTACCGCCGCGGTCTCGGCGGATGACCTCCTGGGGACCGCCGTCAACGCCGCCGACGAGTATGGCCACACGGCGCTCCACTTTGCTGCGTTTCTCGACATGCCAGGGCCGCTGTTGGCGCTCCTGCAGCACCGCGCCGACCCCAACGCCGCCGAGTGCACCGGCATGACGGCGTTGCACTTTGCCGCGCGGCTCGGCCAGCGGCACATGATCGAGCTGCTCGTCGAGCACAAGGCCAACATTGACGCGCTGTGCAAGCCGGGCCTCTTCCTCAAGAACGGCGAGTGTGACACGACCACCGAGCTCTCGGCATTGACGCTGGCGCTCCTCGGCAACCATGAACATGCAGCGCGACGTCTGCTCGAGCTCGGTGCCAAATGTTCGCTGCAGCCGGTGCTCCACTGCGCGCGACTCGGCCTCACCAACATGATTCGCCGCGTGCTGGGACCGTTCGGCGCGCCCATGACTGGGCCTTATCAGAGTGGCGAGTCGTACACAAGCACGCCATTGATGGAGGCGGTGCATGCCGGACACCTTGAGACGGCACGAGCCTTGATCGAAGTTAAGAGCGACGTCAACTTTGTGCTCGGCAGCAACGTCACGGCCTTGTCGTACTCGTGCCAGCACCCGATCGAGCTCACACGAATGCTACTCGAGGCCGGCGCCGATCCGTGCGCGAGCTATCGTTTTTCGTACAAGGCACACAAGGATCCGCTGTCGTTAGCCATGGACAAGCACGATTGGGATCGTGCGCGGCTGTTGATGCAGTATGGCTCCGATTTGAGGCGCCTCTCGTCGGAGGTCCTCGCCTCGCGCGACTTGCAGCAGATCGAGTTTGCCATCGATCATGGCGCTACCGTTCCTCTGGACCAAAGTTACCTTCCTCGTGGGGCACTTGCTTTTATGATGAATCGAGGTACGTTGTACAGCTCTCTCTCTCTCTCTCTCTCTCTCTCTCTCTCTCGCTCTGATGAGGTGATTGCTTGCTTGATGGTGTTCCGTTCTGGCACAGAGTACCACTGGAGCCTTGATCGGCATCGATTCGCGCCTGCGATCGTGAAACAAGCGATCGAGACCATTCTGCTGATTCGAACCGCCGCCGCTGCCGTCAACTCGCGCACACCTCATGCCATTGGCTGGGCATCGAACGAGTTATTGTTCGAGATCTTTGCGTATGCGTGGCACGGGCCATCGCTCGAGCGCTGCCTCGAACCCGTCGAAAACCCCAGTACCTTCTTACTGAGTGCCATCGAGCATAACGACATTACGAGTGCCAAGATACTGCTGCGCCTCGGGTGCTCGCCGAACGACCGCTACCGCTCGCACCCGTACTATTATTATCATTTTCGAGACGACGACGAGGAGAAACAAGAGCCTACGGCCTTGCACTACGCAGCGATGCACAGTAGCTGCGAGATGATCCAACTCTTGCTCGACGCCAAGGCCGATACCTCTCTCGCGCTCGATCAACGGACTCCTTTCGACCTGGCACTCCAGCGTGGCGACGTCGAAGCCGCCAAGTTGTTGTTGACTCGAACGACGGATCGCCTGTCGGAGCTCTCAATGTGCTGCCTGGCCGAGGGCGGGAGTATGGAGCTGCTCAAGGTCGTTGTGTCGCACGTGGCCAACAAGGCCACGCTGTCGGACTTGATCAATCCACGTCGTTCGTCGTCGACGCCGCTTGCCATCGCGGCGAGCGACGGCAACACGGAGATGGTGCGCACGCTGATCGAGCTCAAGGCCGACATTCACTTGCGTGACAGCTTCAACGGCTCGCCATTGGCGCAAGCGGTCGTGAACGACAATTGCGAGACGCTCCGCACGCTCGTGGAGCTCCGAGGCGATATCCACGTGCCGATCAAGCTCTGCGGATCATTGTTGCACATTGCGGCGGCGCAAGGTAGCTGCAGCACCATAAGGCTCCTGATCGACCTGGGAGCCAACAAGGACTTTGAGGTGCGTGAGCGCGAGTGAGCCACTCACTCATTCATTCGATTGATTGAATGATTGATTGATTGATTGATTCATGGTGCAGTTCGAAGAGCGCCTCGGGCGGTTCGAGAGCAAGCGGTTCCTCCCGGTCGATAAGGCCTCAGCGAGGCCCATTGCTCGCATGACTCTCATCACGCATGGTACGCCACAACAGCACCGACGAAGAACAAGCGCCCGTTCTAACGCGACTGCTTCACTCGCGGCACGTGAATAGAGTACCGATGGAGCCTCCGAGGACACCAACTGGCACCGATGCCCATTCGACAGGTGGTCGAGAGCGTGGTCGAGATCAATGCACTTCACTGGGGCTACTGGATTCCGATCGAAGTGTTGGAGTTGATCTTTGAGATGCTCTGAGCAGCCAGCCACACACTTCATCATCTTTACTTACGCACGCACGCCACTCCGCTCGCTTGCATAAATGAGCCACCCTGATCACCATCACCATCATCATCATGTGGTCCTCGCTACGATTGGTTCACGAGGAGACGTGCAACCAATGATCGCGTTGGCGCTGGCTCTCGAGCGCGAAGCAGCTCTCGCGTGTCGTGTGACGCTGCTCGCGCCACCGAACCACGCGTCGTTCGTGGCATCGTTCGGCGTGGCGTTTGCACCGATCGGCGTCGATACGCTCGACTTCTTGCAGCGCTTCCAAGCGGGCCAGCTCGGTGGGCCGGAGCTCGAACGACTGACCACCAAGATGTGGGTCGACAACAACGATGACACGTGGCGCTTCTGTGAGCGCGAGCGACCGAGCTTGCTCGTGTACCACCAGGCGATTGGCGCCGGGCCTTCGATCGCCGAGAAGCTCGACATACCGGCGATCGAGGTATCGCTCGCACCGTGGGAGCCGACGGTCGAGTTCCCGGTGTACATGGCGCCCGAGCAGCAGCTGCTGCAGTCGCGCGGCGCCGAGCGAGAGTGGATCGGCAACATGATATCGCACGTTGCCTCCCACGAAGGCGCGGCGTTTGTGCACAACACGAGGGCATGGGTGGCGGGTCGCGAGCGCGACATGCACCTCGCACCGCTGCCGGTATTCGGCTACAGCGAGGTACGCCGTCGGACGCTCGGGATTCCGCATGTGCTGGCGTGGAGCGAGCATGTGCTGCCGCTGCCGCTCGATTGGCAGCCGCGCTCGCTGTGGCACGCCGTTGGCTACTGGTTTCTCGACGAGGCTCCGCACGACGAGGCAGAAGCCGCGTTCGAGCCGTCGGCCGAGTTGGCAGCCTTCCTCGCGGCTGGCGAGCCGCCGGTGTTCGTGGGCTTTGGCAGCATGGTGAGCGGCGAGAACGACAAGGTGCTCGCGAGCGTGCTCGAGGCAACGCGTGCCACCGGGCAGCGATGCGTGCTGTCGTCGGGCTGGGCCGGTCTGAGCAGCGACTCGCTACCGGACAGCGTGCTGCTGGTCGGCGCCGTGCCACACTCGTGGCTGTTCCCGCGTATGAAGGCCGTCGTGCACCACGGCGGTGCCGGCACCACGGCAGCGACGGTTCGTGCTGGCGTGCCGTCAGTGGTCGTGTCGCACATTGCCGACCAGTTCTTCTGGGGCTCGCGCCTGCATGCTCTGGGAGTCGCCGCGGCGCCAATGGCTGTCGGCCAGCTGTCGGGCGAGCGACTGACGGCGGCGTTGCGAGAGATTCTCGACTCGCCAACGATGGCCACGCAGGCGAGAGCGCTGGCTGAACGTGTACGCAGCGAGGACGGCGTCGCGCGTATGGTGCACCTGGTGCGCGACACCATGCGCTCGAGTGGTGGCATCTTTCAAGGCCGCAACGGTGGCGGCTGGGCGATGCCCGACTCGTGGCGCTTCGATGCGAAGGCCGTCACCGAGGACGGCACGCCCAAAGTACCGATCGATGCGTTCTGGGACATGGTGCGCCTCAAGCTCGCGGAGCAGCAGCCACACGCAGCGGTGGCGTACGCGTACGAGGCTCTCCACCAGGCGCCCGAGCAGTGCACGGCAGAGCGCTACCGCCTGGTGCTCGAAGGCCTTGAGAAGGTGTCGCCAAGCACCGATGGCACCGGTACCATCGCACCCGAGGAACGACCGAATGCTGAGCAGGTGGCACACGTGATCGAGCGTATTCAAGCACTGAGTCACTGGTGGTAGAGCGAGGCGCGTGTATTAATGTTGGTGGAGGTTGCCGCCACGCTCAGAGCACATCAGAGATATTGGAACACATTACCTACACAACATTCACAATTCACAAGAGACAGAGAGCTACTTTTCTGTGGTTCCGAATCGATCCGCCGTATCGAGAAGGCTTTGATACTCGCGAAAGTTCTGCCGGTGGAACAGGGAGATTATGTGGTCAAATTAGCATCGAGTGCGAGCGAGGGGGCCGGATATTGCTCTCGTAGTACGCGAACGTACCGATGATATCCATGCACGGTCGTCGAGCAGCGCTGAGATCACGTCAACATCGCTCATGCCACGGGGTAGCTTGCCGATGGCACGGCGTACGCACGACCACAGCGCATACTTGAAGTGATAGAGACGATGGTAGAGGTGCGTGCGTGCGTGGCACGTTCGGCCGACCTGGAAGCGCATTCGCTGCGGCCAGTGGCGGCTGCCACCTTCGGCTTCGAGGTCCTCGTCGCTGCCACTCTCCTCGTCGGCCTCGTTCTCCAGCGGTAGCTACCACGAGCAAAGCAATCTCTCCCTGTGGTTAGTGTGCTTGTTTCGAGCCAGTATCTCTGCGCGAGCACGCCAGAGAGGACGACTGCAACATACGTTCATCTCGCCGTGCCACAGGCGGCGAGAATCGTAGGCGCGACCTTCGAGGCGAACGCAGATCGTGGCGGCACGCATATGGCGCCGGCACGCTTGGCACTCGGCCGTGACGCCCATGTCATCCGAGGCGTGGTAGCGCGGGTAGCGTTCGAGCGCGTGCTTGAATTCGGACTTCCACAGGCTGCTGTGCATGAGAATGTTGGTGCGGTCCATGATGGCGGTCTGCACTTGCGCGATCGCTTGGCGGAACTGCGACTCGGCACTCTCGGTGGCGATCAAGAAGATAAAGTCGGCGTCGAGGCACGCGCTGGCGAGGTACTGCAGGTACAGCACGAAGGCCTCCTTGGGAGCGAGGCGGCGCGGCAGCAGAGCCATCGCTGGGTCGTGGTGATGAGATTCGGTCCGCGAGCGGCGGTGGCTGCTCTTTGTGCGCTGCTCTCGGGCACGGGTGCGGTGGCCGCCGCCGTGCTCGTCGTCGGGGCTCGCAGAATCGCGCTCAATGTCGTCCTCGTGTGCCAGTTCCAATTCGAGGCTGGCGTCATCCGCTTGCGGAGGTGGTGTCTCTTGCTCGTTGGCATCACCGCGACTCAGACGCCGACGTTTGGTCGGGCTGGCCGAAGGTGAGAAGGTGTCGGTGATGCGTGACTGGCGCTTGCGCTTGCGAGAACGCAATCCGGCCGCCGTTGGTGAAGTCGCAAGCTCGGCCGCTTTGGCGAACGAGCGCTCGAGCGGTGAGAGATATCGTGTCGGCGAGTGTCTCCTATCGTACAGTTGCACTCGTTGGGTGGGTTCGCTGTCGTCTTCATCATCGTCGTCTTCTTCTTCTTGGCTCTCGAGGGTCATTTCGATACTCTGTTGCGGCTCGCTGTCATCGTCGTCGTCGTCGTGTACAAGCGGGTGCTCTTCTTCCTCGTCTTCCTCGTCAGAATCAGCGAGAAAGTTGTCTCCCATATCGTACGTGCTGCGAGTTCGACGGCGAGCAGGCAAGCCGCCGGCAAAGAGTCGTGAGATGAGTGATGGTGCCACCTTGTCTGTGTCGTTGGTTGGGCGTGTGCTCGGAGCGGCTCGTTTGGTGGGAGATCGCGTGGTGGTAGGGGCGCTGGTGGATGAGGTGGTCGTTGTGGCTGCCTTGGCGCGATGGCTGCTGGAGAGACCCTCGATAGAAGCAGAGGCGTCGTCGGGTTCCAACGACGCAGAGGACTCGTTGTTATCATCCTCGTCATCGTCATCGTCATGCTCCGTTGTCGTGGCGTTGCTGACTGATTCGTCGCCTTGCCTATTTGTGACGACTGTCGTTGGTGGCAGGCTTGGTGTTGGCAGATCAGCGATCGTCGAATTCAACCGATGCAATCGCTTCCGTGGCGAAGTGAGAAGCGCACGAGTGTGCTCGGTGGCATCGAGCTCAGGAGGCGAAGACAACTCTTGGATCAACTGCAGCTCGGCCTCGTCGGGCTCAGCGTCGACAAGTACCACAGCCAACTCGTCACTCTCTTCTTGAGCATGCTCCTCGACATTGACCGGACTCGCTCGGATTGTCGTTGTCGTTGTCGTTGAGGAGCATTTCGATGTTGGTGAGGCTGCCCTGATACTTGAACCATCGTGAAATTGGTGGTCGAGTTCACCGACGGCAGGTGATAATGATGAGCACGGTGACTTGGGCGACACGGGAGGCGAGACGCGAGCATGGCGCTGTTCCATCTCGGAGATGATCTTGTTGACGTCGACCTTGCCGCCGGAATGCTTGGCTCGAACTATCGGCCACGACGGAGTGTTGCTTCCAGTCGGACTGCGAGATGAGGCCGGGCGCTTCTTGGTCGGGCTCGCGAGCACGATCGTCTGTGGCTCGGCGGCCACGGGAGGCGCGACGACGACCTTGAGACCTCGCTCGGCCAGTTCGATCCAGCTCATGTTCTCGGGCTCGAGAGGAGGTGGCGGCACCGATGCAGGTGGCGACGGCGAGCGCGGCGGAGACTCTGATGGCGACGTAGATGACGGCAATGGCTGGCGATGTGAGTTGTCCAAGCGCGCTGAAGGGCCGAAGGCGTGGCGCACTCGGTCGGCGAGGTTCTTCTTGTTGACGATGACGAACGGAATGCGAGCCGAACGGCGTGTGGGCGACGTTGGACTCGGAGGGGCTTGAGAGGTGCCGAGTTGTTGTTGTTGTTGTTGTTGCTGCTGCTGCAGATGGCCATTCTGAGGAGTAGTAGTAGAGTGTTGGAGAGGCTGCTTGTGATCCTCATCGTCGTCGTCATCGTCGTCATCGTCGAGAACCATCTGGGGCCGTTTGCGCTTCCGCAGCGTGTAGCGCCTCGATACGACAGGTTGGTTGTCATCGTCTTCTTCGTCGTCGTTGCCTCCTCCTGGTTGTTCTCGTGCATCACGGTCATCGTCATGATTCGAAGATGATTGGCTATCGAGCAGGTGATGCTCGTCGTCGTGCTGCTGGCTGTGTGTGGGCGAGAATGACGGCAGTTCGAGGTCGACCGAGGCCGCCATGGGATCGAGTGGATTGAAGGGTCGCATCGAGGACAGGAGGCGGCGTTGTGCCTCGGTGGGCGCGGACTCGCGCGCCAACGCCTCGCGCACCTGCTTCTGGCGCGGACTGTAGTACGCCAGGTGTAGCTTGGGCGTTTCGCCATCGGTCGCGTGGTCCTCTCCGTCGAACGGCAGAGGATGCTGCTCGTTGGCGATGCACTCGTTGCCCGAGTACATGAAGACGTGGCGCGGGAACGACGAGCGCATGCGGTAGACCTGCGCGTGCTCGACCACACACTTGGCGACCACGCTGGCGAGCGCGTACTCCTCCGAGATAGTCGACGGCAGAACCTCGGGATCGCAGTGGTACGGCTTGCGGCCCTCGGGAGTCTCGGACGGTGCGTAGAATCGGCGCACCTCCATCATTTTGCGAGTGGCAGCAGATGATGCACCGCCGTCGTCGTCGTGGTCGGGAGTCTCGAACAAGCACGTGATGAGGCCGATCTTGCAGAGCTTCAGATCGAAGGCAGCAGCGTCCGCAAGCGATTCAGGTGCAGCATCGGGAGCGAACAGCACCGTGTCATCGACGCTGACCGTGAGGCAGTCGCGCACCACGGCGCGGTCATAGAAAGCCACGCCATCAACGACGTGCAGCGGCTGCGGGTTCAGCCATCGAACCTGCGGCGGATGATGTTCAACAACGGCCACCACTTCCACGGCAGCAACGTGCTCCTCGGCTTCGTTCGGCTTCGAGGCAGTAGAGCGACGTGAACGACGCGGACCCATGTGGATATGGCACGAACGAGAGCAGAACCAAGCAAACGAGAGGGAGCGAAGGAATGAAGTGCGAGGGAATGAACGAGAGGCAACGAGAAAGCGCGGGAATGCTCGATACCTGGAAACGCCTCCCGGAATCTTTTGGTGGATATTTCTCTTGGCCACGGCTCGAATATCTCGCGAGGATTTTATCGAGGTTATCGTTGTCTGTGTCTCTCTGATCGATGGGAAGCAGAAGCATGGGCAGTAGGGATGGGAGGAGTTCTCCAATTCGATAGGATCGGGGCCTCTGAGGTCGTAGCATCGCGTGGTGCTGTTGGTATGGCACGCGAAGCAGCAGTGGCTTCCTTGTTGTTTGGTTGCCACTTCCCGTCGCCGCCTCGCTGCTGCTGCTGCCACCAGCGACCTCGCTCTCTACCATGACGCTCCCGTAGCTGGCGCAGCTACTGCAAGCACTCCACTACTGTACTCCTGTCACCTCTCTTGTCTACGTCCTCTCCTGCCTTGTTCTGCCCATGTTGTCTCGTCTCACGTGGTCGCACTACGACTCTGGCTCGGCGCACTCCGAGGACGACGTGGCTCTTGATGCCGCAGCGGCAGCCGAGGCGCAGCCCGTTGGCGGCGGCACAACGACCGGCGCTCCCGGCGGCGGTAGCTCGGTCGCCGCCATGGCACTCACGACCTCGCCGCTCCACCGCGCTGCTCTTCGTGGCCACATCGAGCTGGTCTCGGAGCTGCTCGCCAGCCGCGCGCCGCCGACCGTGTGCGACAAGAACCACCGCACGCCGCTGCACTACTGCTGCTGCGGGCGCGACGGCCACCGCGTCATTGCGGCGCTGCTGCTCGCCGCCGGTGCCAGCATCAATGCCGCCGGCATCTCAGGTGATACGTACGTCGCTCGCTGCTGCTGCTGCTCGCCTCTCGCCCGCGCTCACGTGGCTGCCATCGACCAGGCCGCTCATGTGGGCAGCGCGCGAGGGCTCGGTGCCGCTGGTCGAGTTCCTGCTCGACCACTCGGCCGACATTGACGTCGTCGATTCGTCGCAGCTCTCGGCACTCCATCTCGCCAGCAGCCAGGGCCACACCGACGTAGTGTCGCTGCTGATCGAGCGCAATGCGACGCTGGATCTGCGCGGCTGGCTCGACCGCACGGCGCTGCATTGGGCCGCAAAGGCCGGCTTCTGCGCGACGCTCGAGCGGCTGCTCGAGGCCGGCGCCGACGTCAATGCGCTGGACGCGTGCGACTCGAGCGCCCTGTGCGCCGCGGCCGAGAACGGCCACTACGCCGTCGTCAAGAGCCTCGTGAATGCGCGCGCCGACATTGACCCGAGCGTGAGCGCGTGCTCGCCTGCCGCCGCGCATCGACCCGAGTCGGCGCTGCACCTCGCGAGCCAGAACAACCACAAGGCCATCGCCACCTTCCTGCTGGCTCGCGGTGCCGACAAGTCGCTGCGCACGCCCGAGGGCCAGACGCCCGAGCAGCTGGCGCAGAGCGACGAGATGCGCCATCTCCTGCGCCACTACGTGTGGCAGTGGTCACTCAAGCACCACCACCGCCGCACGCCCAAGCGCATTCGGCTCGTGATCGAGGTGCTGTTGGCGATACGCACGCTCGAGCAGCACTCGTTGCTCGCCAGGTTGCCGCTCGAGATGGTGTTCGAGATCTTTCGATTCCTCTCATGAGCAACTTACGCGGCCCTTCCTTCCCTCCCACTTGCTGTGCACCGAATCATCCATCACCAATGCGATCAAAAGAAATGTACACTATGACTATCGAATCGAATCCAGCAAAGATCGGGCAAGAGGGCGAATGGGTTGTATGCGCGCCCGCGTTACTGTTCTTTCCTTCCCTCGCTCGCTCCAACACAGCCGCGCTCGCACAGATGGGGCGCGACAAGAAGAAGCCCGCTCCACCTGCGGCTGCGGCCCCAGCTCCTACTGCCGCTGCTGGTAAGAAGACCGGCGCCAAGGCAGCAGCACCAGCAGCGGCGGCACCATCAGGCAAAGGCGCCAAGACTGCTGGAGCTGGAGCTGGAGCAACGAGCAGCGCCTCCACATCATCAGGCAAGCCGGGTGGCGCTGTCGGTAAGGCCGGAACAGGGACTACTGCTGCCTCTGCTACTGCTGGTGGTGCTGCTCCGCTCAGCGGTGCTGGTGGCGCCTTGGGCACGGCTGGAGGAGCTCCTGGACCTCGTCCTCGCTCGCCAGCCCTTGCAGGTTGGACCGGCAAGGTGCCGATGACGATGCTTGTACGCACAATCAGCTGGCCGCTTGTTTGCTGGCTTGCGAGCTCGAGCAAGAGATGCGGTGCTGACATGTACTGTGTTTGTGTGTGGCACTGCTACATCAAGAACGAATGGTGCCAGAAGAACAAGTACCAGCGGCCCGACTACCGCCATCGACGAGGCGGCACGATGTATGTCTACGAGCCGCCTCCTGCGCCGGTCGAGGCCAAGCCCAGCAAGGCTCACCCGACCAAGGGCGCCAAGCGTCTCGCTCGTGAGGCCGAGGCCGCTCAAGCCGCTCAATGCGCTGCCACTGACAGCCCTGATGCTACCACGAGCACTGCGGAGAGCGCCACCAGCACCGCCGCCACAGCAAGCTCGACGACAGCCGGTTGTGCTGGCGATCCAGCCACCAAGATCCCCGAGCATCGCTTCACGATCGTGCTGGTACCGCAAGATCCCAAGCACCAGGCCGATCCCGACAAGCGCATGGAGGTCGAGTGCCGCTTCGGCTGCGACGACATCAACGATGCCAAGCACATTGCGGCCGTGTGTGCGCTCCATCGCATCGATCCCAACGTACCACGCTACCGCGTCCTGCCGCCGTACTTTCGGCCGCTGTGGCACACGCTGTGCGAGCGACACGACGAGCAACTGGCGCACGAGAAGCAGCGCCAGGAGCGCGAGGCCATCAAGCAGGCTCAAAAGGAACAGCGCGACGAGAAGCAACGCCGCATCGAGCGTCTCACCATGAAGGTCATCATGAGCACCAATGGCGTGTCGTTGCTGCAATCCGTGCTGCAGCACCTCCACCAGCAGCGCGCTGCACTTCGACAGCCCTCGTCGGCTGCAGACACATCACTCGCAATCAACCATCCATCGTGGCAAGCGATCGAGAAGCGTCTGCGTTCGTTCGGATTCGATCGCAATCAAGCCCGATTGGCTCTCGAGTACGCGGCGCAGCCGTCAGCGGCGCCAAGCGTCACTCTCGAGCAATGTCTCGATTGGTTGTGCTTGTTCCTTCCCGAGGACGATCTGCCGGAGCGCTTTCGAGCCGGCAAGGGCAACTTCGAGGTCGGCAACCTGGCGCTCACCGAATCCGCAACCTCGACATCGTCTGCTGCTTCTCACTCGCGCCCCGACCTCGCTCTCAACGCCGAGCCATCCGGTGCCTCGGCCGCCGAACTCGAGGCGCTCTCCGACACGGGCAGGCTCTTGTACGACGCAGGCTATACGCTCTCGAGCATCAATGACGTGTGTGCCACTGCTGCAACTCGCACCGAGCCGCTCGTACACCTGCTCACGCCCGTATTCGTACGCGAGTTCCCCAACGTCATCCAAACCGCTGACGACGATGAGCAGGCCCAATCGCTCATCGACGACGAGCTCACCGTGCTGCAAGCCATGTTCGACGAGCACGAACTCGAGGTTTCGGTGCGTGAGCGCCACTGCGGCTCGTGCAACATTGTGGCAGTGATTCGCGTAGCCATCGGAAGCGCCACCAACGGGGCCACCGAGCCACGACTCGAGTTCCACCTCTCGCGCGCCTACCCGCAGCAGCCGCCCGCCATGTTGTTGCACGATACATCCCTCCCACGCACCACCAAGCACTACATTCTCTCGCAACTCGTCGCCGAGCTGCCTGCATCTCTCGGAGAGCCGATGCTGTACATGCTCTCGAGCGCCGCCAAAGAGCGCTATCACCAATGGATCGCCGAGGCCGATGACCTCCACGATCAAGTGCCCCAATCCGGTGCGCGAATGGTTGCGACCGTGCCACAACACCAACATCATCATCAACAACAACAACAACAGCCGTCACAACCAGCAGGCTCGACAATCTCTGGCACCATGGCACACGAGACAGGACACAAGGCTGCAGGCCGCAAGCGCAAGCCGACCAAGCACTCGAGTGGCACCAGTGGCGGTGGCAGCAGTTCGCGCGAACAATTTGACCGTGCACCGAAACCCCGCTCGAAGCACGAGGAGCAGGCCGAATGCGAAGCACTCAGACAGGAGTACTTGGAGATGCGCGTCACCGACACCTGGAAGACGCGTTTCGCCAAGCGAACCGAGCTGCCAATCTACAAGCTGCACCAAGACATTGTCGAGTACGCCATTCCTTTCCTGTAGTGAGACGCCAAATACCTAACAGCACGCGAACACTCGCGCCACAACCAGCATCTCGTGCAAGAACCGCGTCGTCATCGTCACTGGCTCGACTGGCAGCGGCAAGTCGACGCAAGTGGCGCAGTTTCTCCTCGACCACCACGTGCTGTTTGGCAACGGCGCGAGCACGAGCATCCTCATCACGCAACCTCGCAAGATCTCGGCCATCTCGCTGGCGGAGCGCGTGGCATGGGAGCGTGGCGAAACTGTCGGAAGCACGGTCGGCTACCACGTTCGTTTGCAACGCAAGGCAAGTGCCAAGACCAAGCTGCTCTTCTGCACCACCGGTATTCTGCTGCGTCTGCTACATGGCAACCCGTACGTGACGATCGCGAGACAACCGCTCTTGTTGTCCGCCCAGTGAGCTCATTGCGGCGACGTGACAGATTGCTGCACGGAGTGTCGCACGTTGTGGTCGACGAGGTGCACGAGCGCTCGATCGACTGTGACTTCTTGCTGCTGTTGCTGCGGCGTATTATGCGCAAGAACACGGCCTTGCGCGTCGTGCTCATGAGTGCCACGGTCGATGCCGAACTCTTTAGCAACGTATGTCGATGTATGAATCTCGAGATCGCACACTCACTCAACTGACTCAACTGACAAATGACCCTGCCGCGTACCTGTGACAGTATTTTGGCGGCGTACCAATCGTCGCTGTGCCCGGCCGTACGTTCCCGGTGCTGAGCTACTATCTCGATGACATGAAAAGCTCGCGTACGAGTCGCTCTTGCTCGCTGCTTGAAGCAACATGGCCGAGACTTACTGACTACTAACCGCATGCCCGGCAGCCGACGAGCATTTGGTCACCATTGCCAAGCGCCTTGCGGGAGACGATGCGTCCACCACGACGAGCAAACGGCCAAAGTACCTCGTCGAACAGCAACTCTACGAAGCCATCGTGTCATTGATCTGGTACATCATCGAGGATCTCGAGGCATTCGAGCAGCAACAACAGCAGCCGCCACGAGGCAGCAAGGGTCGGCGAGGTGGCGCAAGCGATAGCTCGGGCTCCGGCTCGATCTTGGTCTTCTTGCCCGGCATGAAGGAGATCTTGCAGGTGATGGAGCTGTTGCGCAGCGACGAGCGAGCCGCCAGAAGGCTCTTGGTCTTGCCGCTGCACTCGTCGGTGGCGATCGACCAGCAGCAGCGCGTGTTCGACCGCGCGCCTCCTGGCATCACCAAGGTCGTGTTGAGCACCAACATCGCCGAGACCTCGGTGACGATCGAGGACGTGGTGTACGTGATCGACAGCGGCAAGCAGAACCGCATGGCGTACGATGCCGAGACGCGTACGCTGCGACTCGAGCAGTGCGACATTGCGCGATCGAGCGCGAAGCAGCGTGTCGGTCGTGCTGGTCGTGTGCGCGAAGGATTCGCCTACTGCCTCTACACCAAGGAGCACTTTGGGCGCGTCATGCGTGCGACCGAGGAGGCCGAGATCCACTGCACGCCATTGCACCAGCTCTATCTGCAAGCCAAGGCGCTGATCACGAGACGCCAGCCTGCTCACGAGGCTCGAGGCCGTCACCACCACCATGAACACGACGCCGAGCAGGACGCCGCTGCCTTCCTCGCGGAAGCGATCGAGCCTCCGCCGCTCCCGGCCGTGCGTGACGCCGAGAGCTTCCTCGTCAACATTGGCGCCCTGACGCGTGTCGGTCCATCGCTGCACCTGACAGCACTCGGCTTCCATCTCGCAGCGCTGCCGATCGACGTGCAGCTCGGCAAGATGCTGCTCTACGCCGCGGTGCTCCGATGCCTGCCGCACGCACTCACCATCGCGGCCTTCCTCTCGAGCCAATCGCCGTTCGTGGCACCTCCCGACCAACGCCAGGCTGCGAATGCGGCCCACAAACGATTCGCCGCGGCACGTAGCGATCACTTTCGATTCCTCTCGGTGTACGCCGCGTTCGAGGCCGCTGGCAATCAGCGCAAGCAGCGCGAATTCTGCAAGGCGGTACGTCGATGGAGGAGGAGCAGGAGGCGCACAACTTTCAACGAACGACTCACGCGTACGTACGCTGCAGAACTGGCTCTCGTACGCGGCCTTGACCACGATACGCGATCTACGGCAGCAACTCGCCGAGCTGGTGGCCGAGATTGGCTTCGATGAAGACGACGAGCACACCGTGCCGCCAGCCGACGAGCACCAGCACGCAGCGAACGACGTGCACTTTGCGGCCGAGCTCGCCGAGCTGTTCCGCGACTCGGGCACCACGCTATCGCCCGAGATCACGTCCTCGGTTCCGAACGTCGCCGCCGTGCGTCGAATGAAGGTCCTGTACGCGGCGATCTGTGCCGGCATGTACCCGAACGTCGTGCAGGTCGAGCACCCCGAGAGGAAGTATCACCAAGTGCTCGGCAGTGGCACGGTGCCGTTGCCGACCGACCCGAGGAGCTTGCGCTTCTGGGACGGCACCAACTTCTCGGGCTCCTTCGCATCTCGTACGTCTCACTCCACTCGCTCGAGCCAGGCCACTTCTCACTCACTCACTCATTCGTGAACGGAGCAGTGCAACCAGTCTCGTTGCACCCCAAGTCAGCCAACTTCTCGATCGGCGACTACGAGAGCTTGTGGCTCGTGTACTACCAGAAACGCAAGCTCGGAGGCGGTGGCGGAGGAGCGCGCACGTCGATCATCGACTGCACCATGGTGTTCCCGTACGCGCTGTTGCTGTTCGGCGGCGAGCTCACGGTGCAGCACGAGGACAGCACCATCACGGTCGGCGGTTGGATTCGCTTCCAGGCCGCGCCGCAGATCGCCACCTTGGTGAAGGGCATTCGCGCCGAGATCGAGGAGCTATTCGCCACCAAGATCGCCGACCCGACCGTAAGCATCGCCAACCATCCGCTGGTGCTGCTGGTGATTCGTTTGCTCCAGACCGATGGTCTGATATAAAGTGAACGACGACGATTACGACGATCGATCGAAGGAGGGTACATTCGCTTGCTCGCTGCTCGGCTCGTGCATCTCTCGCGCTCCCGTCATCAGTCACACACAACGCACAACGCACGCAACATCATGGCATCCACCACCAACTGGGTCGGTCCATTCCTCAAGAGCTCGCTGTGTCCCGGCCAAGGCCTCATTGTCGAAGGCACGGTCAAGGAGCTGCGCTCGCACTCGGTGTTCGTGCGCGAGACCTCGGCTGCCTACGACCAAGGCGACGCGTTGCCGACGCGATACATTGTGTTGGTGCTCGAGATCCAGCAGGCGTACGAGCGCATCTTCGACAAGCGCGGCGACGAGATCGACTACATGGGCAACCTCAAGTTCAAGAAGACCTACATCGAGCCAACGATCTTGACTCACGCACAAGTGGCTGCTCGCATCGGTCGCGGGTATGCCGCAGGTCGCGAGTCGCGCACACAGCCTCGAGCAACCATACTAACACACGATCGCGATGCGACTCACGTAGTGACGGCATTCCGATGCCTGCCGAGCTGCTCGAGTCGCGCTCGCACCTCTTCCCCAACACACAGCGCTTCGAGTTCTGGATCGACGTCGCCAAGAACAAGGCCAAGGACATGTACGTGGCATGGCACACGAGCGAGAGTGTCGCGCCTGCGCCTCTCCTGCTGATCCACCTCGTGCCGTGCAGCGAGGTCGGCTCCGAGTTGCGCATCACGACGTTGGGTGACTCGATCTTTGTTGGCGCATTCGCTATCCTCAATCCAAAGGCCACGGACGCCTTGAGCGGAGGGCTCGCTACGGCGATGAACGTGTACAAGGTGCGTGCGAGCATCTCTTCGCTTGTGCGTGCGAGCACTCGAGCCCACGAGTGCCTGGCTCATCATTGAGTGGCTGCTCGTTACAATAGGAGGACGACAAAGCAATCGTTGGTGCTGACCTCGAAGGCGTCGATGAAGACGAATGGGACGAATGAGCGCGATCGTCAATGTCCACGCACATCGGAATGCAGCCAGTTGGCTAATGAAGCAAGGCCACGCGAGCCATCGGTTCGATCTGTATTGGCGTGCGGGCGAGCGCAGCTGCTCGCGCTACTAGTACTCCTTGGGCCCTGTGCTCTTGGACGGCTCCTTGGTGAATCGCATCGAGAAGCGGCGGCTCAACCGCGAGCGCTTCTTTTCGGTCGACGAGCTCGACGACAGGTTGGGTACCGACGCCGATGATGGCGCTCCGATGCCGTCTGCCTCCGGATTGACCGACGACGACGACGACGACGACGGCGATGGCGTCGGAGAGCTGCTGCTGGTTCCGCTCAAAAATGCCTCGTCGTCTTGTGCTTGATCGGCGTCCTTCCTCTTCTTGCTGCGGCTCGACAGGAACGTATCCTTGAACTTGGACTGTACACGCACAAGGTCAACAACAAGAACACGAGAGGAGAGCGGCGACCAACGTACGGCAAGGTTCTTCCATGGCGAACGGTGGTTGACCGGCACCACAATGTTGCGCGGCCTTCGGAGCTCGGCCTCTCGGCGTGCCTCCTCCTCTTGTAGCTGCACTTGCGAGGCGGCCAACTGCTGTCGCACCTCCTCGAGCTCGTGGTGTGCCTGCTTGGCTTGCGCCTCGTAGTCGGCCGTGCGGCAGTCGAGCTCGGCTTGCAGGCGCTCGCGTTCGTTGCGCAGCTGCTCGTAGTCGCTCTCGAGCACGCGGATGCGCTCGTTCTGTGCGAGTGCCGTCTTTTGGTGCGCGTCGTTGGTGCTGCCGAGCGTCGCGATCTCGCGTGCCTGCTCGGCATTCGTGCTCTCGAGCTGCGCGATGCGTTGCGTGTGCTCGAGCACCGCCTTGCGCAGTTCGCCGATCTCGGCCTCGGCCGACGTCAGCTTGTGGTGCAGTCGGTGCTCGCGTGCCGCCGCCTCGCTCGCCTCCTCGCTCCACTTGCTCTGGCGCTTGTTTGCGTCGGCCTCCTTGTCCTGCAGCTGCGACTCGAGGTGCTCGATGCGTCCTTGCAGCGACACGACCTGCGTCTTGTGGCTTCGCGTCACCTGCTCGAGCTCCTCCTTGGAGCTCGTCGCCTGACTCTCGGCCGTGAGACGCAACTGCGCCAGCTGCAACTTGGCGTCCGAGTACTGTGCCTTGAGTTGGCTCAGGTCTTGCTTCGTTCGATCGAGCTCTTCGATCGCCTTCTCCCAACGCTCCGCAGGTACTGTACGTTGCAGCAACTCCTGTCGTGACTACTCACGCACGCACGCACCAAACGCACGCCACACGTCACGTATCGAATACGAGAGAGATTCATCAATGAGGATATCCTCGTATGCACGCGCTGGCTCGCGCGCCACACTTACCTGCTCATCTTGTTCTCGTCGCTGCTCTTGCGATTGTTGAATCATGCGAATACGCTCGTTCGCTTGCTCGAGCTCACGCTGCAGCTCGGCGCCACGGTCCTTGGCAACCGACAGCTCTTCCTCGAGCGCCAACTCGCGTTGCGCCTGCCACTCGCCCGGCTTAATTACAACTGTGGCGACGCACATTCCGTTGCCTCTCGCGATCGTACCTTTGCGTGTAGCTTGCCTTCAATCTCCTTGGCTGACGAGCGCCATGTGTCGCATTGAGTCTGCAGCTCGGCCACTTGCTGCGTGAGGGTCTTCGTCTGAAACGTGAGCTCATGGTTCTGCGACCGTGACTCTCGATCCTTCTCCTCGGATTGGGCGACTGCAGCCATATCAAGTGAGTGAGTGAGTAAGTGAGTGAGTGAGTGAGTGAGTGAGTGAGTGAATGAGTGAGTGCCAGCTTCCATTGTGCAATGCCAGGTAGATCAACGGCGGCCGTACGCAGAGAGGATAACTCGGCATTCTTGCGCTCGAGTGCTGCAAGAGATTCTCGCAGCTCGGTGCTCGATCGTTCGAGCTTATCGTGGTCGACTTGTAGTTGCTCGAGCCGCACCCGAGCGGTCTCTTGCTCCTCGAGCAGTGCTCGAATACGCTGCGCGTCGCTCTCATTGTGGCGCTGCGCCTCGGCGAGAGCCTGTTGCTTTTGCTCGAGTTGCAGTGAGAGCTGCTGGTGCTCATACTGGAACTTGTGCTGCTGCTTCTCGTTGCTCTCGCGCTGGCTCTCCACTGTCATACAAGCAGCGTGCGTCAGAATAATCACACACGAGCCAGGAATTGGTTGGGTGGATGTACATTGTGATTGCGTCGTTCGCAGCTCGATGCGAATCTCCTCGAGCTCCTTCTCGAGTTCGGCAATCTGTTCCACGACGCTCCAGCCGTGAGTCTATCGATCGCAGCAAGCACGACACATGACGAGAGTATTCATGCGTACTCGCTGCTTGGCATGCGTGTTGGACTCAACCATCGAGCCAAGCTCCTCGCGCAGGTCGTCGATCGCCATCTTGTGTGCCTCCTGCAGCTTTTGCATCTCGATCTGCAACTCGGCAAGCTCCTCGGCGGCGTTCACGTTGAAGACCGTCTCACTCGCGGCGTCACTGGGACTCGAGGGAGTACGGCTGCTGGCATTGCTGTCTCCGCCGCTACTACTGTCTGCTCCGCCGTCCGGCGTGCCGTTGGCTTCCTCGTCGGTGGTCGACGAACGAGCCTGCTCGATCTCCGCGGGCTCCTCCTCCGGTACCGCGAGCGACGAGGTCGAACTGCTCGCAGTCTCTTCGGACGCCTCTTCAACAACCTCATCAGCGGCAGCTGCCTTGCCATCGCCAGCACTCTCCGGCTTGGGGAGATCCTGCATCGTCATCAACCGAACCGAACCGAGCTTTCCTTCAGCACTGATGGCCGATATCTCACTCACTCACTCACTCACCAAAAACGAGGCTGTTACGTACCACTGCAGCCCGCCAGCCAGGCCCAAGCTTCTCATCGAGTAGCTTCTCGAGTGTGCTCGAGAACTTGCGGTAGTACACCAGCTCCTTCTTGAGCCGCTCGATGATGGCCATCAACTCGGCGACGCTTCGCTGCTTGTTGACGCTCACCTTGTTCTTGATGGTCTTGGCACTGTGACACGAAGAAGCAATGAGCCACACCACTCACTGATCGCCGATAGTGTGTGCGAGAGGGGGCGCGATCTGGCCTCATACCGTTTGCCGAACATGAGCGTGCTGATGGTCTCCTCGAGATTGAACAAGTGCGGCGAGCACGCGATCAGTAGCGTCGTCTTGCAGTTGCCTCCCAACGACTCCTGTTGTTCGAGCGAGAGGCGTGTGAGCGTGTCATGATCGGGACACCCACGTTCACGACTCATGCGGCGAGCTCTCGCACCCGCAGAATGAAGGTCAGCTTCGAGTCGCGATACGGAATGTGCGGCTTCTTGTTGCCGGTCGCCTTGGTCAGTGCATTGATGCAGTTGCCGAGCGCTGACAGCGACTGGTTGATCTTCTTGGCCTCCTCGAGCGTCTCGCCCGTGGCACCGGTCTTGCCGACCTTCTCGCTACCGGCGAGATCCGCGAGGTTGAGCTTGCTCTCCTTGGAGCTGCCGTCGGCGAAGCGCTGGTGCAGCTTGAGGATGAAGAGGCTGTGGCTGCGCGAGCTGACGGCGTTCATGCTGGTCGATGCCACGGCGCGGAGCTTCTCGCCTCGTCGAATCAGATCGAGCACGTCCTCTTCGCACGTCACATACTGTGCATCGTCATCGTCATCATATCGTATCGAGATCGAGATCGAGAACCAGAGCGTGATCAGGAGCTCGCGTCAATGGTCCATCGTCCAGCATCAACGAGCTCGATCGAGTCGTACCTCCTCGGTGAGGCCCTCGACCCACACGCCACGACTCGGAGTCTCGCGGATCTTGAGGTTCTTGTTGTTGGGCACCAACAGGTCGTTGACGATCTCCTTGTAGATCTCGAGGAACGAGCACTTGATCGTGTACTCGGTGGCTTCCTTGTCGTTGCTGATGTGGCGGAAGATGTGACTACACGACGATGAGCACGATCGGCCGATCAATCAATCAATCAATTGGACCAGAGCCATCGGGTGAGAGTGTCGATGTCGGTGCTCTGGCACGAACCCACAAGCTCGAGGGATGATGCCCTTGTCCTGCGGCTGCGAGATGTCGGGTCCGAACATGGTGAAGCTCTTGCCGGCGCCCGTCTGGCCGTACGCAAAGATCGTGGCATTGTAGCCGCGTATCAGGTTGTCGATCGAGTCTCGAGCCGCCAACTCATACACCTGCTCCTGTGTCGTGGTCGGCTCCGAGAACACGCGATCGAACGCAAAGTTCTGCGCCGGTCGACCGTTCCAAGCGTTGAGCACGATCGAGTTGGCGTCGGGGAACTGCAGCACGCTGCCGACCACGATGTCGCTCGCCGAGCCCTCCTCGAGCTCGCGCTTGTTGACCGGTCGAAAGCGACAGATCACACGCACGCCACAGTCGGACATGGTGTAGACTGTACCAGGCTACCACACTACACAACGACCGCCCGCCCCAAAGTGTGGTTGTGGAGGTACGCGAGCAGCAGCGCCAACAACGAATGATGCTCGAGCTCGCGTTCGAGATCGATCGTCATTCGCTCGCTGGCTCGTTCGTGTCTACGACTACTACCACTCTGACCCGCGAGGCCTCCACCATGAAGGCAACGAACATGTCGATGGTGATGATGATGATGATGTTGTTGGCGCTCGTCAGCATGAGTGCTGCTGCGGCGTGTAAGCCTTGGGTCATGTACAAGCAGTGCGACTCGCGTTGGGGCAGGTACACGCGCCAGCCAGCTAGCCACGACCTCGAGACTCTCCATATCTCGGTATCTCACTCACATTGTCGTGATGACCGTACTCGATCGATAGCGCCCAGCTGGGCACGTCGCCGACGCAGACCATCTGCTCGGCCGGCTGCGCCATGTCGAGCGTCGCCATGTCGATCGCGACGTACGGCGAGATGATCTACGGCGACCTCGCCGACCCGGGCTCGTTGAACAAGTGGCTCACCAGCAACCACGGCTACGCGAGCGGCGACCTCATCGTGTGGGCGGCGATCGACGCCCTCGGCGGCCCGGTGTTCTTCAACTCGTCGGTCACGACGCTGTCGACCTCGCAGCTCGGACAGCTGGTCGGCGACTGCCAGCCGGTGATCGCCAACGTGCGCAACGGCACGCACTGGGTGCTGGTCACGGGCGCCACCTCGGATCCCAACGTGTGGTACGTCAACGACCCGGGCTTCTCGCAGGACACCTACCAGTACTCGACCATGCTGCGCTTCATCGTCTACAAGATCGGCGCCGCCATCAAGCCTCCTCGCCGCAACGACCACCAAGAGCAGCAGCACAGTATCCCGCACCGCCTCGCGTCTGAGGATCATCAACCGGAGCCATCGTTGTTGGCGCAGGCAGCTCGGGTCGCGTAGTCAAGCTGGGCGGCTGGGCGGAGTACTTGCAAGTAGTACCCATCCATCGCACCTATCCAAGCGATCCAAGCGATCCAATCTATCCAATCTATCCAATCGTTCCAATCTATCTCGTCTATCTATCTCGTTCACTCGTATCGTCTTGTTCGACTCTCTCTCGATACGCATTGATGCGCTGATAAAGATCCTCCCTCTCTCTTGTTGTTTGTTCGATCCAACCACCATCGCGCCATCGATCGATCTGCGACATTCGTTCGTTGCCTCGCTCGCGCACGCATCGGCAGCATCAGCATCATCATCGTCGCTCCGCCACCATGAAGGCCTACCTCCTCGTGGCGACCCTCTTCTTGGCCGCCATCGCCATCGCCTCGAACGCTCGCATCGTACAAGATGACCCATCGTCTTCCTGGTCCTCGTCGGCGCGATTGCGTCGTCCGCTCGCGATCCCCGACGAGTACGAGAACGAGCAGTACTTCGCCACGGTCGAGCCTCACCCGCTCAACATCACAGACCTGATGCGGTTCGTTCCCAGCTAGCAAGCTAGCTAGATAGCTCGTGAGCGTGCGCCTCTTGTACTGAACCCCGTTCGTCCATCCGTCCATCAGGGTCGATCGTTTGTCGGAGGCAGTGCCATCGCCCAATGGCAAGCTGGCCGTCTTCACGCGCCGTGTATGGAGGTACCTGAGCCAAAGCCATCCACGCTCCGATCTCCATCATATCGATACTAACACGACGACGACGACGACGACAGCGTGAGTATCAACCAGAGCAGCACGACCTTGTGGCTCCTCAACATCGAGCACCGCCAATCGATACCGCTCACGCCATTCGGTTGGAAGGTGAGCGAGAGCAACCCGTGCTGGTCGCCCGACAGCTCGAGCGTGCTCTTCATCTCGAACCGCGCCAAGGGCGGCAGCTCGCAGATCTGGCAGGTGTCGCTCGTCAATGGCCAGCCGAGTGCGCCGACGCAGATCTCGAACTATCCGATCGCCGTCTCGAACCTGCTGTGGAGTCCCGACGGCTCGCATCTGGCCTTCTCGGCGCAGGTGTACGCCGGCATGAGCATGCAGCAGACGCTCGAGTACGACGAGATGATCGGATCGATCCCGACGCGCGCCTACACCTACGAGAAGCTCATGGTCCGGTACGTGCGGACAAGTGGCTGGCTCGTTGGTGCGCCAGGCTCACACGACGACGATGCCGCTGTCGTTCACAAGACATTGGAACAAGTGGTTCGACGGTCATCGCAACCATCCGTTCCTCGTGTCGGTCACGCGCAATCCGACCACGGGATTGTACTCTCTCGGACCCGAGCATGATGTACTCGGAGACATTGACTCGGACGCTCCGACCAAGCCGATGGCCGGCACCGAGGAGGTGCGTGTACTTGCGCTGCTTCGTTCGTCCTGCTCGTGGCTGGGTTGGGTCGCTCACGCGCCGTACGTCGCTCGATATAGTGGGGATTCTCGAGCGTCGGTGACGAGTTCTCGTTCACGCGACGCCATGACGAGACCAGCGAGATGGCGTGGAGCACGAACCTCGATGTCTTTAGCGGTACGACGACGTCGAGATGGCGAGCCAGAGGGAGGGAGCCGGTCAAGCAAGCTGACTGGCAGCGTGGCTAACGCAACCACCGACCAGTGAGTATCTCGGGCGATACGTACTCGTCGCCTCGCTGCTTCACGTGTGCCAACTTTGCTACCGACACGCAGCCGCGCTACCAGCCGAACGGCTTCTTGATTGCGTACCTCTCGACGCAAGTGCTGCAGTACGAGTCGGATCGATACCGCATCAAGCTGTACGATCGCTCGACCGGCAAGATCACGGTGCTCACCGAGAACTGGGACCGCTCGGTGTCGTCGATCTCGTGGACGCCCGACGGCAAGTACCTGCTGGCCGAGGCGCTCGAGTTCGCGCGCACCAAGGTCTACCGCATCTCACTCACGGGCGACGTCACGTACATGATCGTCGACCACACGAACAAGGCGTCGCGCATGCTGCCCGACGGCTCGATCCTCTTCTCGCGCCAGGCGCTCACCTTCCCGCTCACGATCTTCCAGTGGTTCCCGTCGACCAACTCGTCGATGCCGCTCACGCGCTTCAACGAGATGTTCATCGAGAAGTGCATCATGGCGACGCCGCAGGAGTTCTGGTTCGCCGGCGCCAACGGCGACCAGATCCACGGCTGGTACCTGCCGCCGGTCTTTGCCAACACCACCACCAAGCCCACCAAGGTGCCGCTGGCGTACTTGATCCACGGCGGTCCGCAGAGCTCGTGGGCCGACGACTGGTCCTACCGCTGGAACCCGCAGATCTACGCTGCGCACGGTTTCGCGACCGCCGACATTGACTTTCACGGCAGCCAAGGCTATGGTCAGGCATTCACTGACTCGATCATCAACGACTACGGGTGAGTGTCAGTGAGTCAGTGAGTGAGTGCGTGAGTGAATGAGTGAGTGTGTACTTACGTGCTCGTTCGGTCGTGTGCAGAGGTAAGCCGTACAACGACATTCTGATCTCGCTCGATTACCTGACGGCCACCTTCTCGATCATCGATCCGGCACGCATCCATGGCCTCGGTGCCTCGTATGGTGCGTGGATGATCAACTGGATCCAGGGCCATACGACTCGCTTCCGCTGTCTCGTGGCGCATGACGGTGTATTTGACATGACCACCAAGTACTACGAGTACGTCGCGCGCTGCTTGCTGCTCGGTATTACGACGCGACGCGACACTCTGACACGCGTGCGCGCGCTTTCCACCATGCAGGACCGATGAGTTGTGGTTCCCCGAGCACGACATGCTGGGCAGCCCGCTGAATGCCACGGCGCTTCTCAACTACGAGCAGTGGAACCCGCGCAACAACGCGCCCTACTGGCGCACGCCCGAGATGGTGATCCACGGCGAGCTCGACTACCGAGTGCCTATCAGCCACGGCATCGCGTCGTTCACGACGCTGCAGCGCCTCGGTGTGCCTTCGAAGCTCGTGTACTTTCCCACCGAGGATCATTGGGTGAGCCATCCGTGCAATTCGATCTACTGGCACAATGCCGTGCTCGGTTGGTTGGATCAGTGGTCCAAGTGAGCGCCACTCGCCACACCCACACCAGCACACTGCTGCCACGCCCTCCTCTCGTGATTGCTTGGCGGTCCGAACGATTGGCGACAGGGGGCTTGAAATATAACTGTCTATCATATACTACTAGTGCGTGGCGCTGCGTGAGAAGGCACCGATGCGCATTGGTGCACGCGAGCTCAACCTCGTGTCTCGCGGAGACCCTGGAGGTACTGCTCGAGCGAGCCGCTGAGCGCCAGCTCGGTCCGCAACAAATCGGCGTCTTGCGTCAACCACGGGTGCGTCAGCGCCTGCAAGGCCGTCGGCCTCAATGCCGGGTTTCGAATCAGCATCGATGCGATAAAGTCCTTGACAGCAGCCGAGGCGGCAGCAAAGTGCTGCGGCGGGAACGAGTACGAGGCTGCGAGGATCGCATCGCACATGCTCTGCTCGTCGCCAAAGAACGGCGGCACGCCACTCACGCTATCACCCCAGAGACGCGAGCACATTGTTAATGAGTGAGCGTGAGGGAGGGCATGAGGCATGTGTCGATGTCGTACAGGATGTAGGCGATGACGCCGATGGTCCAAATGTCGACGGCATTGGTGTAGACCTCGCCCATGACGACCTCGGGCGCCACGTAGCCCGATGTACCGCATTGAGTCTGCAACAACTCGCCACGTCCAAAGAACTTGGAGAGTCCAAAGTCCGAGATCACGACGCGTCCGCCCTCGCCGATGAGAAGGTTCTCGGGCTTGAGGTCGCGGTGCGCGATGCCGTTGCTGTGCAGATACGCCACGCCAGCGAGAATCTCACACACACGCACGTCAGCACCACACACGTGTGTGTTGTGTTGAGTTGAGTTCATAATTATGCACGGGATAGATACCTGTTTGACGATCTCGCGAGCATCGGCTTCAGTGTATCGGCCTCGAGCAACGATATGATCAAAGAGCTCGCCGTATGGCATGCTGGTACACGTGTGCATCATTTTGATCAGATGGCGCGCGAATCCGCACTCTCGCTCTCACGAACATGCATGGCTACACGTACTATTCGAGTACAAAGTGATAGTGATCATCGCTCTCAAAGATGTGGTAGAGCTTGAGGATGTTGGGATGGTTCAGCGCCTGCTCGAGCGATCGAGGAGTGTGAGTGTCAGTCAGCGCGCGTGCATACAAACACACGCACTCGCCATACCCGCATGATCTCGGCCTCACGCTGTAGATTCTGCCACTCTCGTTGCGCTGGATACAATGGAGAGCGTATGTGAGGAGGCACGACGTACTCACACACGCGGGCACGCGCATTGAGCGACGTAGCGAGTGATTTCTGGCGTACACAGCTGATGACGTTCGATGCTCTTGATGGCGTAACGCTCGCGGCCATCGTAGACTGCCTCGTACACGGTCGCTGTGGCGCCACGGCCAATCTCGCGAACGATCTGGAACAGTTGTGGCGAGAATGTCTCC
>Ga0209935_1002015_pt1 | contig 27298 bp, 28 predicted proteins | sample ThiBio_1000_plan_2_FD_183958 | JGI IMG/M metagenome (GOLD analysis project Ga0209935, IMG submission 183958) | Wastewater bioreactor microbial communities from Cape Town, South Africa - Thiocy_cont_1000_plan (SPAdes) | ecosystem: Engineered > Bioreactor > Thiocyanate-remediating >...
TCATGTGATAGGCATTGAATCGCGACTCGGGCAGCCACACTCGCGCCACATCGATCAACGCCTCACGCGTCAGCTTGTTCAATGCGACGCGATCGATATCGGCCGCCATCGCTTGAGCTTGCTAGCTAGTGAGCGTGAGCTATCTGTCGTTCAGGGTTTTCCAATGTGCGTGGAAAATGGCTGAAAATATCTGAATCGCTAGATATTTGTTGGGGACGGAGATATTATCACGCGCGCGAGATAGTAGGATATCTAGTGGCACGATACGACCCAATCCAATCCAATACAATCGTGATTGGTGGTCGAGGCAGCGGTGCTGTGAGCGTGTTGGTGCGCGAGCGGCGAGGGAATGAACAAAGAGCCATCGTTGCTTCGTTGTCGCGCAGTCCTGTCGTTCGTGGTAGTGTGTGCGTGAAGGGTGAGGTCGAGCACGAGCCAACAATCTCATCGAATGTCGCAACAACAGGTCGTGATCGTTGGCGGTGGCTGCTTCGGAGCCTCGGCGGCGATCGAGTTGCTGCATCGCGGCTATCGCGTGGTGATTGTCGATGAGCTGCGTGATGCCGCGACCGCGACGACAGCATCGGGGTCCGATGTGGCTCAACCTCATGAGCTCGCGTCGTCGACCGATGACAACAAGCTGATACGACCGGACTACGGCGACGATGCGTTCTACACCGATCTCATGCGACGTGCCATGGAGCAGCGCGCGGGCGAGCACGGCTACCTGCCTGGCTGGCGCTCGTGGAACGACTTCTTCGGCGAGGCCGAGCCCATGTACCACCAGACCGGCCTGCTGCTGCTCGATCGGCGGCCATGGAGCACTGGCGCCTCGAACGAGGCTCCGACCTTTGGTGAGGCGTCGTACAAGACCGTGCAGACGTACGGCATGCGCGTCGAGCGAGTGCGCCAGGCCGAGCTGCGGTCGCGCTATCGCGGCTGGAACGCCGAGCGCTACGTCGAGGGCTACATCAACCATGACGCCGGCTGGGCCGACAGCGGCCGTGTGGTGGCGGCCCTGTTGCGTCGAGCGGCGGCGCTCGGTGCCACGTTCCATCGCTCGATGGTGACGCGGCTCGTGTACGACCACGAGGCCGCCGAGCGTCGCACGCGAGTGCTGGGCGTCGAGACGCGCGATGGCCGCCGCGTGCTTGGCGACCACGTCGTGGTGGCTGCCGGCGCCTGGACGCCGTCACTCGTGCCATCGGTGCGCGGCTTCATGTGGCCGTCGGGACAGGTGGTGTGCCACTTTGCGCCGCCGGACGACGAGTGCCGCGCGCTGTTCGACGGCGCCTCGGGCGCCTTCCCGGCCTGGTGCGCCGCCATCAAGGAGACCGGCTTCTACGGCTTCCCGGTACATCCGCGCACCGGCTGGCTCAAAGTCGGCCACCACGGCGTCGGCTTCCCGCTGCGCGACATCGAACCGCGTCGCGACGTGCTCGAGCGCCTGTTGGCACGAGCGCGCGCCACCGAGGAGCGTCGCTTCCGCGCCTTCGTGGCCGACACGTTCCCGGAGCTGGCTCGCGGCGCGACGGCCTTTATGCGCGTGTGCCTCTACTGCGACACGGCCTCGAGCGACTTTCTCATCGACCGCGAGCCGTCGATCGCCGGACTGACGGTCGCCGCCGGCTGCAGCGGCCACGCCTTCAAGTTCACGCCGGTGCTCGGCGCCATCATTGCCGACGCGCTCGAGGGCACGAGCCTCGAGCGGTTCTCATGGCGTGCCGCCGTCAAGACCTCGGCGTATGACTCGTGTCGTCGCGTCGATGCTGACCAGCTGCAACACAACCAAGCGATCGTACAACAAGCGATAGTTGATTGCACGAGCACTACCAGCACACAAGCGAAACTCTAGCAGTAGGCGGCAACGCCAAGGTTCATTGCGATTGAGAATGCACAAGAGTACACACATATATTTACAACACTCCGATACACGCAGGATCTGTTCGTCTGTGGTCCTGCAATCAATACTACTGACCAATATCAGGGAGATACATCAAAGGATCGAACCAATCGCTCAATCCAATCCAATCCAATCCAATCCAGCTTAGCAAGCCGCATTGCAGCACGGCGGAGTGAACGGCGACGTGGTCATACATCCGATCCACTGTGATGAGGCTCCAGCAGCATTGATGTACTGAACGCTCGACTGTTGCGTGACGCTCTGCATCGTGGCAGGTGCCAAGCACTGCGATGCGATGGCCACGTTGACCGCTGCCGGTTGCGGCGTGAGAGGATTGGGCATCGTCGCACTCGGATTGACGAACGGCCAGTTGGCAGGCAGGTTCGACTGCTCGTACACGTACAAGGTCGCCGTTCCTGCACTCACCGAGATCTTGCTCGACGTCAGCGCCACTCCTGCGCTCGTGTATCCTGTCGTGAATCGAGCGACAGCTCCAGCGTTCGAGACCGCCACGACAGTCGTGGGTCCTGCCGCCGATGCCGGATCTTGAACCTGCACGTTGACCGTGCCGCTGCCTCCTGGCACAACGACCACGAACGTCTCGCCTGGTCGGTGCGTGACTGTCGTTGGCGTGGTCGTGAGAGTGAGTGCTCCGTTGCAGTTGTTGACCGTCACCACAGTCGGGAAGGCCGTGACGGTCTTCTGGCCTTGTGTCGCAGTGCCGAGGTTCGGCAGCGTGTGAGTGTACTGAGCGGCGATCACCGAGTTGGCGTCCGAGCTCAAGATCGACGAGATGCTGCCTTGAGCCACCACCGTGTATCCCACGACCTCGGGATCCGGGTACGGCGGCGCTGCGAACGCCGGCGGCGACACCGTCTGAGTGTAAACGGTCGAGGTCGAGGTGAACACATGGTTCGAGCCACTGGTGGTCGGCAGCAGCTGCGCGCTTCCAGTGCCGGACAGTGTCGATGACGCGACATTCGCATCGAGTCGGAACGATCCGCCGTTGGTGTTGTGCGAGTAGGCCCACGACAACACGCCCGACGAAGGACTCGGGAACATCGAGGCGCTCGTCGGACCGGCCACCACCTGATTGGCGGCTCCGATCGTGAACGGACCCAAGACCGTGGGACACAGAGCCGGCGTGAACTCGCGAGGATACCAGTTCCACACGCCGAGCCATCCTCCTCCCACCGTGTGGTACAAGTAAGGATAGCCGGTCGGATTGCCGCCCGAGACCTTCGGACCGTTGACGTTGGGAGTGAGGCCTCCAGAGCCTGGAACGTACTGCTCGTATGTGCCATCGACCAGGTACACACCGAGCACCCATCGATACTCCCACTTGTTGTACTTGTAAAGTTCTTGCGGCGGCGAGGCGGCGATCGTGCTCGTGGCCACGAACACGCCTGACGGAATCGCCGCCATGGTGCTGGCCACCGGATTGCTCGACGACACGACGCCACCAGGAAGGTTGGCAGCCACTGACGTGAAGTACGTGTACGTTGTTGCGTACTTACCTTGAAAGGCAGGAGCAGCTGGCGCCACAGCGAACGTGTTGGTGACTCGAGCCTCGATGATTTGATCGTAGTTGCGTTTCGGATACGTGGGGTTCGCCACCGTCGAGTACTGCGGATTGCCGAACGGCGAGTCGTGCTTCGGGAATCCGTCGTACTGCACATACTTGAGCGACGGCGGGAACCATGCGAGCGTGCCTTGGTCGGGATAGTTGTTCTGTTGCGTCGTCAGAGGCTCGAGCTTGTAGTCGTTCATCACTGGCGGGAAGTGAGGCAGCAAGATTCCCGAGTCGACGATCGTGACCGTTGGCGGATATGCACCACTAAGGGGAGCTGCGCAAGTGCCAGCCTCGCACAGAGGCTGCCACAGCATCGTGAACGGGCTGAACTGAGGTCCGACAGCAAAGTTGAGCGTCTGCAACATGGCTGTGATCGACAGGTAGTGGTTGTAGTACTGCGTGCGAGCATTGTTGATGGCGTTCAAGACGTTGTTGCCGCTTCCTGCATCAATGTCGATGGTCCACGGCACGTTCAACAAGCCGCCAGAGTTCGTGAGGGTCGCAGCGATCGGTCCCACAGTCGTCGTTCCAGTCGATGGGCTTGATTGGACGTTGTACATGAAGATGCCGGGAGTGTTCACGACCGAGGGATTGCCATCATGAACAAACTGAAGCTGCACAATCTGTTGAGAGTCGTAGTTCCAATGACCTGTTCGTGTGTGAATGATTGAGAGAATGAGTGAGAATGAGAGATCCAAATCAAGAGAGCAAGCTGGATGGAATGATCGAGACAAGACGAGAGGAGAAACGCACCAGGCTCAGGAAAGTTCGCGTATCCAGTGTTGCCGAAGCTCGAAGGCGTGGCTGCCCATCGATAGATCTTGTTGCCACCGATGGTGTATCGGCCGATGGCTGCGAAGGGAGGAAGGCCAGGCAGCTCGGGCGACACCTTGGGCGGGTATCGAATGTTGAGCGCTGGCGGGTTCTGCGGTCCACCGAGAACCGCTTGAACGAAGTTGGGCACAGGCGTGCAGTCGACCTCCAAGTAACCTCCGTTGAGTTGCGTCACGAGGTCGTAGGTCGTGTACGTGGTCGAGAGTGGTGGATCGGAGGGACCAGCAGCAATCGTGTAGGTTCCGGTCACCGTGCCACTTCCGGTGCCGGCCACTGTGTTGGCGAGGTTGATTACGATTTGATCCACTAGAGCACCAGCACCATTCTTCAACACCAACCTGCAGCTGCCTGGAAAGGTTCCTGTCTGAATGTTGCCTGCGATGTCGAGCGCGTAGACGTTCGTGACTTGGTACTGCTGCGGATACTGAGGCTCGCTGGTTGGAGTCGACAGCCACGGAGCGCCTCCGCTGTAGTAATCGTACGTGAAGAGGTTCGATGTCGTGCTGGAGTAGGTGGCGGTATTGAGAGTTCCACTCGTTCCAGGATACGAGCCGATCATCACTTGAAGCGAAGCGGTGCTCGAGGTCACGACGACATTGTTGAGAGTGAGAGTGACCTTGAAGATGTCTTGGTTCTGACCGACGACTTGACTGGCTGGCGGCGTGCCGACATTCGGAGTGATGCCATCCGACGTCACGACAATCGAGGTTTGCGCTTGAACCGACGCTGGCAGCACGGCGCTGAACGAGCTGCCGGTAAACTGCTTCTGCATCCACAAGAGAGCAATCGACGGACTGTATCCTCCCGCGCTTCCTTGGCCTCCTTGTGTGACGACCGTGAAGGTGGCTGAGCCTTGATTGGCACCAGTGGCAGTGGAGAACAGCAGCTGGTTCGTTGGCTGAGTCTTGATGCCGAACACCACCATGCGAATGGAGTTCGACATGATCGAGTTGGCGGGGTTGGCAGAGTGCCACAACTTGACCGCCCACAGCTGGTTGTCGTCGCTAATCGTGAGAGCACTGCCCATTCCATGCGGATAGCATGTCACCATGGCCGTCGGACTGCCGCCGTTGGTAACCGTGCAAGTCGAGGACGTGACCTGACCTCCTCCAACGTTGATCAACTGCGCCGAGTCGAAGCCAGTTCCCGACACGGTGATGGTCGGATTGAGGTAGTTGGTCAAGCCGAGTCCGTACGTCGCCACCACGATCTGCGTTGGACCAGCAGCACCGTACGTCATCGAGTTGTCGGCATTGACCACAGGCAGGTTCGGAGCCGAGAGGTAGATCAACGTCACTTGCGCCGTGATGCCACTGCCCGACACCTTGGTCTCGGTGACCGACGACAGCGAAACCGAGTTGCTGACTGTGACTTGGAGAGTCCTGCCGCTATCGACGCCCGTGATGGTGCCGAGACCGGTGGTCGTCGTTCCAGGAGTGGCGGACATCTGAGTCGTCATACCCGAGATTCCTCCAGTTCCCGAGATCTTGTAGACCGCAGTGTCGAATCCCGTTCCGTATGTGATGGCCGTGACAGTCGTCGACGACGTGTAGATCGTGTAGAGCGCGCCGGGAGTGCAAGGTGATCCGCCTGCGGGACACGCGTTCGGTGCTGGGCTCGTCGTGTACAAGCCGTTGGTGTTGCCGGTGACACCGATCGAGAGATAGATCAGCGTGTACATGGCTGGTGTCGGAGTGGTCGTGGTGGCAGGAACTCCAGAGAACCATGCAGTCGGCGAGAGAGTGGCTCCGTTGTTGGCCGCCGTCACGCTCACTGCAGTGGTCGTGAGAGGACTCGTTCCCATGCTTGGTCCCGAGGTGGGGAAGCTGGCAGTTCCAGTGACCTGGGCGGTGTTGAATCCCACACCCGTGAACGTGAAGCCAAACATCGACATAGCTGGATTGGCTCCCTTGACGACAATGTAGTTCGAGTTGGTGATGGTCCAGCCGCTCCCAACATCAGGAGCGAAGGTGAGGATCTGGAGATAGACGAGCGTCACGACCGACGGAGTGGTGGGGATCGTGATTCCCGAGTTGGCCGAGTTATACAACGATGGCGTGATGGTCTGGCCGTTGTCGTTCGGAGAAACGGTCGTGATCGAGACCGTGATGCCGGCGCCGGTGGCAGTGCCAGTCATGGAGTGAGGGCCAGACGAGGCGCCAGATCCAGTGACAGGCGTGCTGGCCGTGTCGAAGCCAGTGCCGATGAAGGTCAGTGTCACCGTCTGCGGGGTACCGGTAGCAGTTCCCGAGACGACGATGTAGTAGATTCCTCCGGACATCACGTATGAGGGCGTGCTGCTGAACGAGGTTTCCGAGAGCACATGTACCGTGTGGTAAGCGCCAAAAAGGTAAGTGCCCGTGGCCTGGTCGAAGAGCTCCGCCCTAAGTACTTTGCCGTCGTCGGTGGCAGCAAGTGTGTACGTGTTGCACGTGTACATGTAGTTGCTGATCGGTAGTGGGGCAACATCCTTGTTTGAACACACAGTCGTGGGCGAGTCCAACAAGACATAGGCGTCGCAGCGGCCATACGTGCTGGTATCAGAGAACGTGAACGACCAAGAGGGCATTTGCCCGACGAGGTAGACTTGCGAGCTTGGGATATCCTGGCTGAGTGAAAGGGGCGTAGCTGCGGCTCGCTGAGGGAGCACCAGAGCGAGGACGAGCGCGAGCGCCAACGCCGCCACGACTCGAAGCCCCGACATGGTGGAGGGAGATCGAGGTTGGTGGGCCGATCGTGCGCGCTGGCGAGGAGAACAAACGATGGGGAGGATGGGGAGGAACGGAGAACAAGAGGCGTGGAAGAACGAAGCTACAGCGGAGATCTCGCAAGTTGATTGGGTTGCTGTGCTGTGATTGGCCAGAATTTTATACGAGGCCAAGGTCACGAGTTCGAAGCTTGGCGGGCAGGGTGTCTTGGTATGTGCATATGAACGAGGAGATCTGGGACAGGCTGAAATGGTAAAAAGGATCAACAGGTTTCATTAGAGCGAGATAGAGAGAGGGGAAAGAGTGGAAAGAGAGCGAGAGAGAGCGAGATAGAGAATGGGTTGAGGCAGCAAGAAGACAGACAAAAGATTGATACAACGCAACGTCACGTGGGTTCATGCGGGAACACAGCAATAAGTGGAGGGAATGTACAAGGGCGTGTGATACCACCAACCAATACCACCACGTGAACTGCGGGATGGAAGCAACAAAGCGCTGCCGCTGCAGCAACAGCGAGTGTGGTTGCTTAAATGTGTGATTGCACGTGGTACGATCGCCCGTGCTCGCGATATCAACGAGTATGCAGTCAGAGAGGGCGAATAGAGGAGAGGAGAAGAGCGAGCAGCACGAGGTGGTCAGTGAGAATGACGAGTTCGGCGTGTGCGGCATGATGGCGGTGCCAGGCGAACCAGACAACGGCGCGACAACGCCTTCCAAGCGACGACAGGAGTGCAACCAACATTGGTGGTGGCAATGACAGCTCATGAGAGCGTGTGCGTGTGTGTGTGTTTGTGTTGGTGGGTGTGCGTGAGTGAGTGAGGAGTCGGCGCGATGATCGGTGACCGATCGCCACGGCGCAAGACACCCACACCCACACACGACACGACACACAACACAACACACAACGACACAACACTTTCGAGTGCAAGCACGATATGTACAGCCTCTCATCCACTTGCCAGCCACCACCATGTGGTCCGCTCCGCTCGTCGCAACAGAGAGCGTGTGTGCACTCGCTGTGCAAGCGGCTCACTGGAACACCGCACGACCGACACACGACCGCAACACCGGCAACGCACCGACACGACTCTTGCGCATGCACACGCTCGAGTGACTGCATACATCAGTGACACGAACACGCGTGCGACACAACCACCGAATCACGCGAGCACAACACGCCGACTGACACAAGTGCGACGACTTTGAGACAAGACAGTGCGGTCATCCATCGACAGGATTGAACGACGCAGCCACCATCAACATCACCAACACATCCAAGAGAGCGAGTGACGCGGGAGAAAAAGGACTGAAAAAGGAAAAAAAAGGAAAAACCAAAAGCACAAAGCAAACACACTACTCGACTCACTGTGTCGAATATCTACAGATTGATGACGAAACTCGCACGGCAGCGCGGTGCATTCCTGTGCGTCCAAGCACGAGAGATGATGCACGTATGCTTGGCCGTGTCGAGTCGCACACACACAAAAAGACACAGTGAAAATACGGAACGCGATGCGAAACGGATGGAGAATGTACAAGACCTGTGTGTGTGTACATCGAGTGGCAATGAGAACGAGCGCAACGCACAACAACACCACTCGATGAACAAGCAGGCAGGGAGGCAGGCAGGCAGCTCATGCGAACACAAGACGATGAGCACCGACAAGGACTATCGACAAAAATACGATGATTACGAAGACGACGACGACGACAGTACGACGACAACGATATGTACTACAATACAAAAGCAACAAGCGCAGGCAGACAACGAGAGCGGCAGTCGCACTCATCATCACAGGTGCGTCGTCGTCACGGCCGTCGCGCTCACTGACGGGTCGTTGTTGGACGACGCAAATAGCAAGCGGCGAGGTGCCAGGGGACTGGAGATGCCGACCGGTGCTCGCAGCGATGGAGGCGTGGAACAACGCGCCTTCTTTTCGGAGGCGCTCTCTGGCGTTGTGGCGTTGCGCAGCGGAAGAGGCGATGACGCGCACTTGGCGGAATCCGAGCTCGAGTGCAAGGCAACCACCGTGGCACTGATGGCTGGTAGGTCGATGGCGGTGCTGCTCGAGCGCATCGGGAACGAGGATGGCGCCGAGCAAGTGAGCGAACACGAGCCATCATCGATCGCGCCGGAGCAACAGCTGGCAGCGCTCGGATACGACGATGACGGTGGTGTTGTGGGCGCCGAGACGGTGAGCGACATTGGGAACAGCTGGCCGAGGTTGCTACAGCTGGCGGTCATGCGCATACTCGCCAGCTCGCCGCAGGTGCTCGCCGTGGCGGTGGTGGCGGTGGGTGACAAGGACGATGAGCGATGGGCACGGCGGCCGGTGCGCGGCGGCGGCGGAGGCACAGCGCTGGTGGGCGGAATCGGGGCGACTGCCGGGTACGCCGTGAGGTACGGAACCAGCGGGTGGTGGTGGTAGGCGTTGCCGCTGGGCGAGGCCGAAGGCGGCGCTTGAGACACAGTGGCAGTGCGCAAGAGCGGGAGCGACAGCGTTGGAGGCTCACACTTGATGCGCGGCGTGGCGCTTGGTGCTTGGAGCGGTGGCAGGCTTGCCGGCTGTTGCTGCTGTTGCTTCGGTGGTGGCGACGGCGACGGCGACGGCGACGGCGACGGCGGCTTGGAGCAATCAGTGAAGAGCAAGTTCATCAGCGACTCGATGCTCGATTGCTTTGCCATCGCAGCCGGTCGCTGTGATGTTGCGGCTGTCACGGCAACGCACGACGACGACGACACAGTGGCGGCAGACTCGGTGGAGGCAGAGGCGACGAGAGTCGAGCACTCGTCGGCTGGCTGCGAGTCGGGCGAGCTTGCGGTGCTCGGGGCGGTGACGATAGCGGCGGCCACCACGGTGGCGTTGCTCGCGAGGCGCAGCAGAGCGTTTTGTACCGAGAGGCGCGTTGCGTCACTCAGGTGCTGTATGACGCTCTTGACCTCGGCGAGGCTGGCGAGCAGCGCGGCTGACGGCTCGCAGCAGCTCACGGCCGACGATTGCGGCGTGGCCACGAAGGACGACGGCGGTGCCGAGGGCGGCAGCGTCAAGGTCGAGCAAAAGAGCGACTGCTGCTGGTGGAGATCCACCGGCGGCTCGTAGTCGCTCGACGACAAGGGCGACGACGGCCACGAGGGCGTGTTGAGAATGTTGGCGACCGGCACACACGACGGCAACTCGTCGCACGCAACGGCCGGCACGCAGCACGAGGCATCGCCGTTGGACTTGTGGCGCTTGGGCATCGGCTCCTCGGCACACGCGCCGACGCTGCCTCGGCCACCGACGACGCCGCCGACCGCAAAGTGCGACAACATAGCGCCAGCGTTGCCAACCACGCCACCGCACAGCACTGTGGTCGTGGCAGTGGCAGCCGCGGCGGCAGTGGGAGACAGAGGCATGGCGGCGGCGGCAGTGGGGAGATCGGCGTTGGGCACCGACAGCGGCGACGCCAGTAGCATCATGTCCGAGTTGGTATCGGCTTCGTGCTCGAAGGCAGAGAAGCCAGTGAACGAGAGCTGCTGTCCGTCATTCTACGCACACGCACGCACACACAACCAGGGCAAGGCAAAGCATGCGCGCGTTAGTCGAGGACATGGAGCGCACGCACACACACGCGAACGAGAACCACCTGGCTCGATGCCGTTGCGGTGGCAGTCGTAGTGGTGGGAGCTCGTTCACGAACGCAATGCCCGACCACGCTGGACCGCGCAACGTACCCAGAGGCTCGCGGCATCCGAGAGCTCATAGGCCTTGCGCTTACGCGAGCACGGCCCCAGGAAGGCGTTGAGCAGGTCCTCCTGCGGCGAGGCCGACTCGACAGCGCGCTCGAGGTCCCACGACGACACCGACGAGGCAGACGAAGCAGGGCCGCTCGCTAGCGCCGTTCTCTCCAGCCCGCTGGAGCTCCAGCAGCAGTCGTCTGGGCCACCACCGCCTCCTACTCCTCCTCCTCCTCCTCCGCCACCGAGAAGGAGGTCCGACGAGAAGAAGCTGAGCACGGCGGAGTGACTGGAGTGAGCTGCGAGAGCGAGCGGCCCGCTGTCCATGGCGCGGTCGAGGCAAGCGGCGGCGCTGTGTCGACGACGGCTGCGTGTGTGTGTGCGCTGTTGCTGTGGAGAGGAGAAGAGGGGACTGAGGCCGAGTACGGCGAGCGAGGCGCCCTATCCTCGCGCTGAGTAAAGCACTGGCGGGCTCTGACCCGAAGCGATCCGTACCCCGTTCGTGCTTTCTTTCCTGTGCGCCACGCGTGCCCCGGATTGGCTTGTATTGTTGTTGTGTTGTTGGATTGGGATTGTATTGCATGTGTCAATGGGAAAGCCTACAACATATCAGCGGAGTCCCCACTCGCCTGCTGCTACTGGTCCCACGCATACTGCGGTCTGGTGGCGAAGAAGTAGGCCGAGATGTACGGCTGCACGAGCAGCAGCGAGAACGAGAGCAGCAGCACCAAGCCTGACATCGACACCACCAAGTTGGGCTTGTCGGTCCACTTGGCGTGCCCCACGGTCTCGACGCTGTGGAGAACGTGTCGCAGTTCGGACAGCATGTGGTTGTGGTGCACCATGTCGCGCCTGCACACGTACGCAAGCAAGCAATCACAGAGAAACGATCAGCGCGAGCGCGCGCGTGCACACGACGTGGCTTGGTCGCGCTCGCTCGTACGTGTAGTGCGTGTAGACGGCGTGTCGTGCGCCACGACAGCCGAGCACGACGCGTCGCTTGCGTTCGTTCGGCGGCTCGAAGCGCGTGTAAAAGTCCTCCTCGAGCTCGAAGGCGTCAATCTCGCGCATCGGCACGTTGATATGCTGCCGCCACCAGCCCAGCAGCGTCGGTGTCGTCAAGATGCACTCGCCGGCGTGGCAGCCGCTGTCGCTCCACAGCATCGAGCCGAGCCACAGCGAGCCCGAGTGCTTGTGCGCCGCGAGCCCGCGCGCGTCCAGGTGCGGATAGAGCTTCTCGTCGGCCATGGCGCGACACTCGAACGATGCCGTGCTGTTGCCGAACGTGATGAGCGTCATGCCAGCGATGACACCGAGCAACAACAACGCCTGATAGATCGTATCCCACAACGAGCCACGCATACTGTATGGCCAGTTCTCGCTTGCGATAGAGAAAGATAGATAAATAGATAAATACAACGAGCGAACGAACGAACGTGCGTGCGAGCGTGAGCAAGTAAGCGAACGAATGTGACGAGGTCAGCAGTAAAGCCAATGAGAGCTCCAGCTCGTCACTCGAGTGCCTCTATAGTTCTCCTTCACTTCGATCAAGCTTGATCGATCGATTGGTTGATTGCTTGATTGCTTGGTAGCTGGCACGCTGAGTCGTTGTGCAGCGTGTGTTGTGTGTTCTAGCCTGTTTGCTTGTTTGATTTCAGAAGCAGTAGCAGAAGATGCTTGGCGTACGTCGGTTGGTCGTGAGTGCGAGCCGCCTCGTGGCGTCGTCGTCGTCGAGCACAACGCGAGCGGCGTCGTTCGCGAGCACGGCATCAGCGCCTGCCGCCGCCGAGTTGATGTACTTTGCGCTCCGCGGCCGAGCCGAGCAGATTCGATTGCTGCTCCAGGAGGTATGGTAGCCCACTCACAATCGCTCGCTCGCGATCGCTCTTCGATTGACGCGCCGCTTGCCGTGCGCCTCAGACGCAACTGCCGTATCGCGACGTCTTGTTGACGCAAGCCCAGCTGCGTAAGCTGAAGGCTGTTGGATCGCCGATCTCCAACCCGAACTTCCAAGCTGCGCAAGAGGAATCGGTTCTTCCGTTTGGTGGAGTGCCAGTGTACACCGACGGCGACGTGCGCCTGTCGCAATGTGGCGCGATCCTTCAGGTCCGAATCAATCAGTCAGCCAATCGATCAATCGAGGCTCCATCAGCAGCTCCATCAGCAGCAGAAGGGATGCTCCTGACACTCTGAGAGTGCGTGTAGTTCATCGCTATGAAGGGCGGCCTGTTCCCCAAGGATGCAGCGCAAGCAGCACAGGCTCAAATGATCGTGCTCGGTGCCGAGGATCTCTTCCAAGCCTACTGGGTATCGATAGCGATCATCCTCGCTCACTCACTCACTCACTCACTCAATCAATCAATCAATCGCACAGCCGATCAAGCTCGATCAAAACCGCTATCACTATCACAGTGGTATCTGGCCTTTGACGCCTGGCGTTCACGACGATTGGACCAAGCCGCCTGCGACCTATCTGCCCGCTCCCTTCTCCAACTACACAGTGCCTCGAGCGTATGTCTCTCTCTCTCTCTCGCACTCTCTCACTCTCACTCACTCTCGCTCAACGGTCTCATGCTCTCGTTCCTCCAGATTCCGTCGCGAGACCTTGCCGAGATGGTTGACGTACTTTGAGGCACTGCTCAAGAGCAACACCAGCAAGTCGGGCTACTTTGTTGGCACCGATGTTTCGTACGCCGACATTGTACTCTTCAATGGCCTCGACGCCGTCACCACCATCGAGCCCGAGTGCCTCTCACCGTTCCCGAACCTCGCCGCCTTCAAGAAGCGCATCGAATCTCGCCCACGCATCGAGGCATATCTCAAGCGTCGGCCCGAGAGCGGCCTGTAGTCCGCATGCTGCTCGGCATCTCTCCTGAGAGTTACCTCGATCGAGGCCTGTGAGCCTCGATGGCGCGTCGTTGTCATTGCAACGCACTAACCTGCCACTCTTGTGCAGTGGATGTTCGCTCGCTCGCTCACTCAAAGCACACTTTGATACACCTTCTCTCTCCCCATCCCATCCCATACGAGAGTGCCACTCGTCCTTCGCGATCGGTGCTTCATTTCTTTCATGCAAGCGAGTGAGATCGAGAGCGAACGGTGAGATTGTATGCATGTATGCATGTGCCATTCTAGCTGCATCGTCGCCTCAATTCGAATTCGTTGCGGCTGGAGCGCTACCACCAGCACTTCTGCTGCTGCTGCTGCTGCTAACATCACCGATCAGTTGGCCAAGCTTGACGCGCTGACCAGGTTTCACCGTGAACTCAAAGTCTACCACCACATGAACCGCACGGATTGGCAGTGTTGGTTAGCGATAGGACCTCGATCGACACTGTCCCGTACGACGCATACCGTTCGGTGCCTCGAACACCAACACCACCGTCGATCCCAGGCGGAAGAACGCCACCTCCTCGCCCTTCTTGAGCTCTGCACACGCGGGCAGCAGTGGGGGGTGTGTGTTAGCGCGTCCACCACTGTACCATGTCGCTCGCTGGCGCACGCACCAACTGGTTGCTCAAAGTAGCGTTCCAGCATCACTGCCTTCTGGAGCCTCGAGTGAGTGAGATTGGTCTTGAGCGCCTGCACGCGATATTCGCTGGTGAGTCCATCCGTATCCACGCACGAGCAAATGAGAGACCACCATCACCACAACACACGTACTGGATCGAACGACACCGTGATCGAACCAACATTCGTGGCTCCCACAGGCGTCAGCGTAAAGAACTTGTCACCGTCCCAGTTGCCCGAGAGTACGACGCGCTATTCATGAATGCGGGTAGCCGATCGTTTCAGGGCTTGCTCTCCTTGTGGCCGAGCGTACATCTCACTACATACCTCGTTCACTGCAAAGAGCCCGGCAACTCGACGAACAAACTCTGGAGCCACGGGGAATAGATGGCCTGCGACGGAGACGCATCAGCGACGAGTGGATCGCAGCCATATCACTCGACTCTCGGCGCGAGTAGTACCTGGAACATGACGGCGAACTGCGATGCTACAATCGACCGGGGCGTGGATGCCGTGGTAATCTCCCGGAGCGAGGTACAGCACAACGTGGAGGAGCTTGGTGGATTTGTTCGAGCGATCAGCAGCGGCGTTGGCAGAGGCGTTGGCAGTGGCGCTCGGCAGCGGCTCGCCCAACAAGGCCGGTATCGAGTAGCGCATTCCCTTGATCTGGTACGCATGGTGGTCGTCCTCGACGACGCCCACCGACATGACGCGCCCATCGACCGGGCTCGCCATGCCCGACGGCGCGATCGGTCGCACGCCGTCGCGCAGTCGTCGCGTGAAGAACTGCTGCAGATTGGCGAACGACTCGAGCGATGGCTCGCGCATCTCGTCCAGACGGCAGCCGAACGCCTTGGCGTACGTGCGCAGCACCAGCTGCATCAACCACGTCGGGCCCTCCCACTCGTTGACGGCGCCCCACAAGCGCGAGATGCCCCGCAGCGGCAGCAGGCCGAGCAGCTCGACCGTCGACGGCGTGAAGGGCGTCGGCGCCGCGACCACATCAAAGTCGACGTCGGCCTCGAACTGCTCGAGCGGCGGCGGATGGCGAGCCTCGTCGATGTCGCGCTTCAAGGCGTGGTACATGCCGATGGCCGCGATGGTCGCCAGACCCAAGCCGACCGGTATCGGTCGCACGATGGCCTCCCACGCATTGCGTTTGCCGCCATCGTTCTGACTCGCGGACGAGGATGCGTTGCGTTTGATGCAAACCGATGGCGGAGTGGCGGCGCTTGTGGTACGAGTCGATCGAGACACGAGGCGTGTCACGTTGCCGCCGCCGCCGCCTCCTCCTCCTCCTCCTCCTCGACACAACAACACAATCGGACGTACAGCTCGTCGCATCGTGTTGGTGTTGTAAGCAGGCAGCCAAGAAGCAAGAGCGAGCAAACGAGCAAACGAGACACGTCAGCTTGACGAGCAACAACAACACATAGGCCGCAAGACCCTCCTGCTCTTCCTCGCATTCATTCGTCGTCGTCGTTGTTGTCTGCATCATATTACACACCCCTCACTCTCGCCCTCACTTGCTCGCCACCATCATCGGTAGATCAATCGGACTCGCTCGCGTGAGGTGAGGCCAGAGAGCTATCATCATCATCGGCGGATCAATGGCGAGCAGCGGCTTCATGCGCTTGTTCCAAGGAACTCGCGTGCTGGCGACCTCGAGTGCTGGTGCTGTTCGGCCGCTCGCAAGACCTCTGCTGCGAGCTCCTCGACGTTATGAGGCAACGGCAGTATCGGCATTGAGTTATACGCGAGTTCGGTTCGCATCAACGACCGCCACCACCACCAGCAACACGAGCAACACGAGCAACACCAAGCAAGCAGCGAACCAGGTCGTCGATGCTGCCAACGCGAGCGGCACCGTTGGAGGAGCTCCGGTTCACCATCACCACCATCACCATCACAACAACAACCATCACCACCACCACAACCAAAGCAACGAGTTGATCTCGTTGCAACCAGGTCGTGGCAAGCCCAAGAAGAAGCGTCAGGTGGGTGACTCATCGATCTGCACCATATCTCGATATCGCTCTCTCGAACATTAGGACTAATTGCCCTGCTCGCCTCACTCGCACTGCATATGATGGGCCCTCCTGATCGACGTGTGTAGTCACGTTGGAGACCGCAACGATTTGAAGATAGAGAGACCTATATCGATCCGTCCGTTTGGCCATCGTTGTCCGAGGCAGCGGCGGCCTCCACCGACTACACACAACCACTGCGGCCTCGACTCGATCCCGATATCTTCACGGGAGTACGTGGCACAGCCGCGATGCTTCTCTCGCTCGCCATTAATGTGGTGTCACGTTGTTTGCAGCCATATCGCTGTGCAGCATACCATGCCGTATCGGCCACGCTGGATCTGAACCGCCTGCGCACATGGCTGCGCACCAATGGCTTGGTGGCATCGTACTTTGACGACGTGCTGCATGTGCAGTACGACTGCGCACCGACGCTCGACGACTCGGCCTTCATGCAGCAGATCAAGAAGCTCGGCGGCAGTGGCTCCGATGCCGCCGCCGCGACCGACCTTGCGCACGACCTGTTCGTGTTCGATAACGGCGCCATGGTGTCGTGGGGCACCACGCCCGAGGAGGAGGAGCTGTGGGTCTCGCAGCTGCGGGACTTTCGTACCGTACGTGCGAGTGAGCGTATGAGCGAGCGAGCGAGCTTGCACACTCACACCTGGTCGCAGATCTTGAATCGAGACAAGGAGGGTCCGGTGCTCGCTCCCGTGATCGATACGGGCCTCGGCCCTCCGATGGAGGACATGTGGTTCTACTTTAGCGACTCGCCCGGCATCGTGTCCGACAACATTGTGCTCTCGGAGGGAGTCGACAAGCGACTCTTGACCAAGCAGAAGCTCGCTTTCTCGTACGGCATGGCTCGTTCGGTGACGCTCGATACGATCGAGACGCTGCTCGATCGCACACTCGACAATGTTGCCACGACACCGCACGATCTCCAGGGTGGCGTGCTGCCTTCCCTCGAGGTACGACCACCGCCACCACCGCCGCTCCAACCACGCTCGCCACCATGCTCACCAGCCGTCGAGCTCCTCGCGACAGGTGTGGCGCAAGACCGTCGCCGAGCAACTGCAACTCCGCAACGCTGTGAACATTCACTCGGACATGCTCGAGTCGCCCGAGATGTACTGGGAGGAGCCCGAGCTCGAGAAGCTCTTCAAGCAGATGATCCGCAACCTCGACGTCTCGCGCCGCATCAAGATCTTCAACGAACGCCTCGACTACACGCAAGAGGTCTCCGAGGTGGTGCAGACCTACTCGACCACTCGCACGGCGCACTTGCTCGAAAAGATCATCATCGTCTTGATCTCGATCGAGGTGCTCTTCCACCTCATGGACAAGAGCCTCTGGTGGCAGGCGCTCACGTGGGAGGACGTATTCGGCATCGAGCCGCCGCCGCCACCACCACCACCAAAGCCGCCGCACAACAATCCGCAATAACAACATATCTCAACACAACTCAACACAACTCAACTTGCTTTCTCTTGGTGCCGAGGCTTGTTATCTATTCGTGTTGCTTGCTTGCTTGGTTGATTGGGTGGGTGGGTGGATCTCGCGATACTCTATACTAAGCAGGAGGAAAATCTGCTTCGTGCTGCCACGCGGTGCTAGACGGTGGGCGTTTGCGGAAGCGGTGTCTTGGCAGCGATGGCAGTGACGGTGCTTGGAGACGGTGGTACGGTGCTGCTGCTGGTACTGCTCGTTGCTGCTGTCGTCGTGGTGGCGGAGGCGCTGTCGGTGTCCTCGCTCGAGCCAAGGAAGTTGAGAGGCAACGGCTCGACCGGCGGGAGGTCGCCATCACCGCCCAACGGCGTTGCGGTCGAGAGGCTTCCACGCCGACTTGACGGCGGAGAGAACTCGACGTCCATCAGCGAGGCGCTGCAAATGTCGAACGCCTTGCCCTGCGGCTCGACCTTCATGGGCGAGAGCCAACCCATGATGCTGCCGACGATCGGGAGGTTGCGAATCAAGCCTTGGTTCAGTTGCTGTACTTCAGTCTCCTCCTTGAGACGCTCCTCGGCCTCACGAATGCCCTTCTTGATCATCTCGGAGATATTGTCTTGAAGCTGCAACAAATCAAACCACAATATGCATCAGCGTTAGTGCAGGCGTACTCTCGCTGCTCGAAGGGCTGTTGCGTAGCAGCGAACCTTCTCGGGAATGTGAAGACGAGAACCCATTTGTTGAATGCGACGCGCATACTCCTTGGCCGATTCCGATGTGAGCTCTTTGGTTTCCTGTATGGCATCCAATCCATTCATCCATTCACGATTCATCGATTCGTGGTGAGGGATTTGCGTTGAGTAACGTGGTCGCCTCACTCGATACGTACGACGCCAATCAACACACAAATGTCGCCGTCAGTTGTTCGCCCCTCGCTGAACAACGAGTCCTCTTGTGCCAATTGCGCCGCCAGCTGTGCGTTCAGGCGATCGATCTCTCGGCGGACCTCGTCCGAAAGCTCGTGTCCGCGAAAGAACGACGGCATGTATCTGGTGACGGCGCCGTACGCTCGAGCGTGAGTTGCTTCGTCGCGCTGCACCGTCCGGCGTGCGACGAACACGTACCGAACTGCGCCCAGGCCAACAAAGTTGCGCACCGGCACGCACTGCAGGTTCTCGAATCGCTGAATGTCCTCCTCGAACACCGGCGCGGAACTCAGCGTGGCGTTGATGCACTTGCAAGCCGTACCCAGAGCCGCCACGAACTCGTCAATGTGCGACTGCGAGATGCTCATCACTACACACACACACCAAAGACTTGTGAGCGAACGGGAAGCTCGCGCTACGCCACTGCGACACCGACGTACGGGCATAATGGTTCAGCGGACGGAATCGAAGGCACGTGTTGTCGTTAATGTTCACGATATCCAAGCACAGCCGCGCTGCAAGCTCATCCAGGTCTAGATATCGAGTGGCTCGTGAGCAACGGTGTGTGAGTGTGTTGGTTCGTTCGTGAGTAGCCATACCCAAGAGGAGTTGTTCGTTCAGATTGTTGAGGAAGCTGCGATCGGCAGTCCACGGCTGAGCTGGCGTCGTCACGGGCACATAGCGAAAGACCACCGAGAGCGAGTCTTTGATCGAGAATAGTTGAATCGATGGATCACGAGCAATCCTATCGTACAAGTCATTGGCCTGCATAAAGGACCACGGTTAGGCTTGACGCTCGGCTGCGCGAGCAGCGCCGGCAACGTACAAGAGTCACGGCTTGCTGCACGATGCTGGCCAGCAGCTCGTGGCCCACGAACTGCATCGTAATCCACAACGCGAGTGCCAACATCGCTTCCTCCTCTTGCGGAAGGCCCGTCGGTATTCCGTTCATGAAGAAGGTCTGCATCGACCAGTGAGCAAACGAGTACACCAAGCAACAGTGCGCCCGTGCGCGAGAGCGAGAGCGAGAGAGAGATTGGGATTGGGAGACGTACGCAAACAGCAGTTGAACCAAGACCATACCATGTGCTCGGATTGATCGTGAAGCTGTCGGCTTGCTTGGCAGCTGCGATCGACTGCGGTGGGTTGTTCAGCAACAACCCAAGATCCTCACTACCGACCATTATAACGATGAGGATAACACCGGCCTCCATCGTCAGTACACACAATCGAGCCAGTGGATACTCGCTCGCGAACGTGTGCATACCCTTCGACATGGAGCCAGACGCCAAACTCGTCGCAGGTACGGCGCAGCGACACGATGTCGTCGCGGTGGCCGGTGCCGATGCTCGCAAAGACGATCAGCGGCGTCAGGCCATTGGCGACGTCCTTCTTGACCTCGTCCTCGAGCGACGAGAAGTGCTTCATCTCTCGCACGGCCGACGCAGGGAAGCTGAGTCGCGCTCGGATGGTGCTCGAGATCGGGTACGTCGTGTAGATCACGGGGCTAGCGCTGCCAAGCGCCAGGTAGCCCAGCTCGCCGAACTCGAAGAACTTGGACTGCAGCGCCGCTCGGCACGCTGCTCGAGGCGAATGGCTGGTCAGTTTAGCGCGCGCACACACGCATCGGGCACGGCATCGTGCGTACCAATGACCTTCGACTCGTCTGCGTTGCGACAGAAGAGGCCTTGCGCTTCCTCGGGCAGCCTGCGCGAGCGAGTGAGTGAGGCACGCGGGTGAGCGTGGCACGCGGTATCGTGCGTACTTCATGAAGCCTCCCAACCACACGGCGACGGCAGCCGACAACTCGGCCGATAGTGCATCGAGTTGGGGGCGTGAGAGAGCACTCTCGAGGTACATTGACAAGCCTGTCGACAGCACTGACAGATGCTTCGACTCGGGCAGCCGCGCTCTACGCCACACGAGAACGCGCGCGCCTTTCAGTCTCACTGCCGTGCGATACACGTGCCGCGCTGAGCTCTGCACGTACGTGCCAATGTCTCCCGTGTACTTGGAGCGCACGAAGGCGATGGCAGCGTCGAGCGCCGAGAGGATGGCCTGCAGCGGCTTGGCGTCCGACGTCAGCGCATCGACGAAGATCGCTCGCCCGACCTTGGCGCGCGCCTCGCGCTGCTTGTCGTCTCGCTCGTCGGTGAACAGCCGCGAGATGAACTGCTGGAACAGCTCGTTCCATCCCATCTGGCTCGACTCGAGCTCCTCATCGCCGCCGGTGCCCGCTTGCATTGCTGATCGAGTCTCGTACGAGTGCGAGAGAGTGAGACAACGAATAACGCGATATTCGTGGATTTTCGCTCTCGATATTCGGATTTCTCGCGCCGCCAAGCTTCGAACCCATGACCTCGACCTCGCATAAAATTCTGGCCAATCACAGCGCAGCAACCCAATCAACTTGCGAGATCTCCGCTGTAGCTTCGTTCCTCCCCTCCTGTTCTCCGTTCCTCACGTTTACCCTCGTTTGTTCTCCTCCCTCTCCTCGCCAGCGCGCACGATCGGCCCACCAACCTCGATCTCCCTCCACCATGTCGGGGCTTCGAGTAGTGGCGGCGTTGGCGATCGCGCTCGTCCTCGCCCTGGCGCTTCCTCAGCGAGCCTCTGGCGCTTCAGGGATCACGATCACTACGGATATCCAGAGTCCCCAAGTTTACACCGTTGGTCAAACGTCCTTGTGGTCGTTCACCTACTTGGACACAAACACCGGCCAGACCGGATCGACTTCGTTCCTTCTCAGCGGGTCCTCAGTGCCCGGATGTACCACTCCCGCTGTAATTGGAACAAGCACCACCGTAATGTGCAACTCGTACACTTTCGCTGTTTCCGACGACGGCCGCCTGGTCCAAGGCTACGTCACAGATACTACTTTAGTTCAGGTGCAGAGTACCGGACAGATTGTACATGTGCTCTCGATCGGTGCCGCCGGCGCCGCCAACGGCTTGTACACGACAAGCCCAGCACCGAGCCAGTGTCCCGCATCACCTTGCACCGCTGGCGCTTACTACACGATCTACACGTCGTCGGCGACTGTCACGGCCGTCACGTACGGAACGGGATTCAACACTGCGGTGTATGCGATCTCGGGAAGTGGAGGCATCTCGACCACCACGGCGCCACTATCCGTCACTTCTGGAACGACGACCAATCTCGGCACCATCACGAGCTCCGATAGCGGCAAGATTCTCACGGTCACGGTCAGCAACTCAGCGTCGGCGACCGTCTCCGAGACCAAGGTGGCGGGCAGTGGCATCCCGGCGCAAGTGACGTTGATCTATCTCTCCGAGACGATGTTCACCACGTCGCCAGCGCTCTCGGTCTGTGGAGCGTCGCCATGCACGCCCGGAGTCTCGTATCTCATCACCTCCAGTAGCACAGTGTCGTTCACGTTCGTGGGAACGGGCTTCGACACGGTCAATGCCGCTGTGAGTGGAGCAGGCTCATCCAGTGGCTCACACACCATGACTGGCACTGCCACCGGCGCCGGCATCACGGTCTCGATCACGACCGTCGCTGGGGCCGACAACGGCAAGACCGTCACACCGGTCCTCTGGCATTCGGCCAACTCTGCCGTCACGATCGGTACCACTCCGTCGGTCGTGACGTTGATCTATCTCTCCGCGACGACGTTCTCCAGCACGCCAGGCTACGTGCAGTGCACTGCTGGGCCTTGCACGCTTAATACCTACTACATCGTCGTCGCGGGAACCGCTGCTGGCGCAACTCAAACCGTGATGCTGACGTTCAAGGGCACCGGCTTCGACACGGCCAGCACGCCTGTCACTGGATCTGGCGCCTCGTCTGGCCCTCACTCCATGACTGGCACTGCCACCGGCGCCGGCATTACGGTCTCGATCACGACCGTTTCACCGAACGACAACGGCCAGACCATCACGCCATCGTTGTACTTCTCGGCCAACTCGGGAATCACGATCCCCACCACTCCGTCGGTCGTGACGCTCGTCTATCTCCAGATCACCGCCTTCGCTCCTGCTGCTGCGAGCGGCTGGATCATCACCAACTCGAACTACATTGTCGTCAAGGGAGCCAATCCAGCTATGTCGATGTTTGGCTTCACCTTCACTGGTGTGGGATTCAACACCGCCCAGGTCACTGGAACTGCCAGCTTCCCCACCTCGGGACCAACCGCCGGAACGAGTCCTCTCACGACCGCTGCAGTGACCGTGACGGCGGCCAACAACGGAGCCACTCTCTCGCCGACCGCATGGTTCTCGACCACTCCTACCACCACGACCACTCCGTCACCAGCCATGTACACGCTGATCTATCTCTCGATCGGTGTCGCCGGCCACACCAACGGCTTGTACACGACAGGCCCAGCACCGAACGCGTGTCCCGCAGGCGCATCACCTTGCACTCCCGGCGGGCTCTACACGATCTACACGTCGTCGGCTCCCGTCACGGCCATCACGTACGGAACGGGATTCGACACTGCGGTCTACGCGATCTCGGGAGCTGCAGGCAACGGCATCTCGGGTATGACGACTCAGATGGGCGCCACTCCTGGAACGACGACCACCGGTCTCGGCACCATCACGGGCACCGATAGCGGCAAGACTCTCCAAGTCACAGTCAGCAACTCAGTTTCGCTGTCGTCCGTCATGGAGACCAAGGTGTCGGGCAGTGGCATCACGGCGCAAGTGACGTTGATCTACCTCTCGGCTCCGAACCTGCCTGTGGTCAATGCCGACAACTCGATGACGTTCGGTGCTGCTGGTCCAACGCAGATCGTGGTGGCGACGTACGGACTCGGCTTGACCAACTACCTCAATCCGACCATCACCGTGTCGGGAACTGGCTTCGACACGGCGCAGCTGGTGGACCTCCAAAATGGCGGAGCACAGGTCACGTCCTCCACTTGCACGGTTACCAACGGCGGCACTCCGACGGCCATGGTGACATGCTACCCGCATGGAATGGGCAGTGCTCTCACGATTAGCGACGACAACCAGCTGTGGGCGGTCAAGTTGTGGCACTCTGCCAACCCCGCCAACTCGATCATGTCGAACTCCATTCGCATGGTGGTGTTCGGCGTCAAGACACCACCAGCGAACCAGCTGCTCTTCTCCACCGCCACTGGTGCCAATCAAGGCTCAGCAACCTTCTCGGTCGTCACACAAGGAGGCCAAGGAAGCGCGGGAGGATACAGTCCGTCGATGATTGCTCTCTTGTGGATGCAGAAGCAGATTACCGGCTCGTTCGGCGCCGTGCTGCCAGCGTCGGTTCAAGCGCAAACCTCGATTGTCGTGACGTCGGATGGCATGACGCCGAATATCCCCGGCACGCCGCCAGCCAGTCAAGTCGTCGGTCAGAACCAAGACATCTTCAAGGTCACTCTCACTCTCAACACTGTCGTCGTGACCTCGAGCACCGCTTCGCTTCAAGTGATGATCGGCTCGTATCCTGGAACGAGTGGAAAGCTCAATACCAACTACGCCAGCACGACGTCGAACCTCTTCACGTACGATTACTACAGCGGAGGCGCTCCGTGGCTGTCGAATCCAACCAGCGAGCCTCTGTATCAGCAGCAGTACCAAGTCACGAACGTCTACGCGCTCACCAACGCAGGCGCCATTCAGCCAGGAGTGTTCCCAAGCACCTGCACGTTGGTGTTGAAGAATGGCGCTGGTGTTCAAGTCAGCTCAATCGCGATCAACGTCGCCAACACAGCGGCCGGCACCGGAAGTGGCACGGTGACCGGAACCTTCACGATTGCTGCTGGTCCCTCCGATCCACCACTCCCAGCGGCGGGAGGCCCGATGTACACGACCTACGACTATGTGACGCAACTCAACGGAGGTTATCTCGAGGTCGACTGCACGCCTGTGGCCAACTTCGTTCAAGCGGTTCTCGGTGGACCGCAGAACCCGCCTGCGCTCAACATTCGATACCCGCCCAAGGTGTCGCCCGAGCTGCCTGGCCTTCCTCCCTTCGCACCCAACAACCGATACACCAGCGGTGCCAACACGATCTTCCGATGGGCAGCCACCCCTTCGAACTTCGGCAGCACTGGATACGCGAACTTTCCTGAGCCTGGTGCGTTTCTCCACCCATTTCGTCTCGTCGCAATCAATCCATCCACCCAGCTCTCTCTCTCTCTCACTCTCTCGCTCTTGATTCATTGATTGATTGATTGATTTGGATCTCATTCATTCTCATTCTCTCATTCACACACGAACAGGTCATTGGAACTACGACTCTCAACAGATTGTGCAGCTTCAGTTTGTTCATGATGGCAATCCCTCGGTCGTGAACACTGCCGGTATCTTCATGTACAACGTCCAAACAGGCCAATCGACTGGAACGACGACTGTGGGACCGATCGCCGCGACCCTCACGAACTCTGGCGGCGTGTTGAACGTGCCGTGGACCATCGACATTGATGCAGGAAGCGGCAACAGCGTCTTGAACGCCATCAACAATGCTCGCACGCAGTACTACAACCACTACCTGTCGATCACAGCCATGTTGCAGACGGTGCTGAGCTCCACTGTCGGACCTCAGTTCAGCCAGTTCACGATGCTGTGGCAGCCTCAGTGCGAGGCTGGCACTTGCGCAGCTCCCCTTAGTGGTGCATATCCGCCAACGGTCACGATCGTCGACTCGGGAATCTTGCTGCCTCACTTCCCGCCAGTGATGAACGACTACAAGCTCGAGCCTCTGACGACGCAACAGAACAACTATCCCGACCAAGGCACGCTCGCATGGTTCCCGCCGTCGCTCAAGTATGTGCAGTACGACGGATTCCCGAAGCACGACTCGCCGTTCGGCAATCCGCAGTACTCGACGGTGGCGAACCCCACGTATCCGAAACGCAACTACGATCAAATCATCGAGGCTCGAGTCACCAACACGTTCGCTGTGGCGCCAGCTGCTCCTGCCTTTCAAGGTAAGTACGCAACAACGTACACGTACTTCACGTCAGTGGCTGCCAACCTTCCTGGTGGCGTCGTGTCGTCGAGCAATCCGGTGGCCAGCACCATGGCGGCGATTCCGTCAGGCGTGTTCGTGGCCACGAGCACGATCGCCGCCTCGCCGCCGCAAGAACTTTACAAGTACAACAAGTGGGAGTATCGATGGGTGCTCGGTGTGTACCTGGTCGATGGCACATACGAGCAGTACGTTCCAGGCTCTGGAGGCCTCACTCCCAACGTCAACGGTCCGAAGGTCTCGGGCGGCAATCCGACCGGCTATCCTTACTTGTACCACACGGTGGGAGGAGGATGGCTCGGCGTGTGGAACTGGTATCCTCGCGAGTTCACGCCGGCTCTGTGTCCCACGGTCTTGGGTCCGTTCACGATCGGAGCCGCCAATCAGGTGGTGGCCGGTCCGACGAGCGCCTCGATGTTCCCGAGTCCTTCGTCGGGCGTGTTGTCGTGGGCCTACTCGCACAACACCAACGGCGGATCGTTCCGACTCGATGCGAATGTCGCGTCATCGACACTGTCCGGCACTGGAAGCGCGCAGCTGCTGCCGACCACCAGTGGCTCGAACCATGTGTTCACCTCGACCTCGACCGTTTACACTCAGACGGTGTCGCCGCCGGCGTTCGCAGCGCCGCCGTACCCGGATCCCGAGGTCGTGGGATACACGGTGGTGGCTCAAGGCAGCATCTCGTCGATCTTGAGCTCGGACGCCAACTCGGTGATCGCCGCTCAGTACACTCACACGCTGCCGAACCTCGGCACTGCGACACAAGGCCAGAAGACCGTCACGGCCTTCCCGACTGTGGTGACGGTCAACAACTGCAACGGAGCAGTCACTCTCTCGACCACGCCAACGACAGTCACGCACCGACCAGGCGAGACGTTCGTGGTCGTTGTGCCAGGAGGCGGCGCGGTCAACGTGCAGGTTCAAGATCCGGCATCGGCGGCGGGGGGACCCACGACTGTCGTGTCGGTCACGAACGGAGCTGTCGCTCGATTCACGACAGGATACACGAGCGCAGGAGTGGCGCTGACGTCGAGCAAGATCTCGGTGAGCGCAGGAACGGCGACCTTGTACGTGTACGAGCAGTCGAACCTGCCTGCCAACTGGCCGTTCGTCAATCCGGGAGCGGCTCTCGCGCCGCAACCGGCAGCGGTCAACGTGGCCATCGCATCGCAGTGCTTGGCACCTGTCACGATGCCGACCGCGGCGCAGCAGCCGGGCGTTCAGTACATCAATGCTGCTGGAGCCTCATCGCAGTGGATCGGATGCATGACCACAACGCCGTTCACTCCACCGTGCTGCAGTGCGTCTTGCTAAGCTGGATTGAGTGATTGGTTCGATCCTTTGATGTATCTCTCCCTCCGACTGCTGTCGGCTCAGTTTCTTCCCTGTCCATCCATCTGCACACTCCTCGCTCTGTCTCTCGCCATCCCGATGTTGGTGATGATTTGTCTCAAACGTGTTGAGAGTCCCATTTGCCAGTGTCCGTCTTGCAGAACTGTTCACTCATCACTCCGTGCTGTCAACTGTGGACCTCACACTTCTCTCTCTCTCTCTCGCACTTCTCTCTCTCTCTCTCTCTCTCTCTCTCTCTCTCTCTCTCTGAAATTCGCACCTTCTTCTCGTCTTGAATACATTGACTGCCTATCATCATCATCACTCAATCTCCTGGTGTGGGTCGAGACTTTAT